>OFGH01001102.1_pt1 | contig 19617 bp, 20 predicted proteins | sample 1521721 | NCBI WGS metagenome assembly OFGH01 (sample SAMEA3504132, study PRJEB24116) | mouse gut metagenome | biome: mouse gut; feature: mouse-associated habitat; material: faeces | place: Denmark | collected 2011
GTTGAAGCTGGGCTACTCCCGGGCCGCCCGCCTGGTGGACCAGATGGAGCAGCGGGGCATCGTGGGCCCCTTCGAGGGCTCCAAGCCCCGGCAGCTGCTGATCACCAAGGAGCGCTGGCAGGAGCTCCAGATGGGCGGCGGAGCCGCCCCCGCCGCCGTGGAGGACGAGTCCCCCTTCCCCGTGGAGGAGGAAGAGTGAAGCTGAGATGGGTGCTGCCGGCACTGGCGTGCTGTCTGCTTCTGGCGGGCTGTTCCCGGCAGGCGGAAATCCGGGAGCTGGAGTTTGCTCTGGCGGAGGAACAGGCATTTACCCTCTCCGATGGTACCACTGTGGACCTCTGGCGGGAGGACGGCTGGGAGGATGGCGATTGCTATTACCGGCTCTCCGACGGGACGGACCTGCTGCGGGTCAAGCTGCCCATGGGACCGGAGAATGTCCACAACACATATGAGAATGTTGAGGACCTGAACGAGACCGCCCGCACCGCCGTCCTGGCCTGGTTTGAGAACCGGGGTCTATGATACGGAGCGGGAGCTGGAGCGGGCCTATGGGCGGTATCTCGCCTGCCAAGAGAACAGGGAGGAGTACGCTGACCGTTTTGTGCAGCAGATCATCTATCCCGCCGGTTCCAATGAGGCAATCATCTGCTTTGTTACAGAGGTCACGTTGCCACTGGAGGAACCGCAGATGGTGGAGATGATCACACTGCAAACGGTATTTGACCGGGAGACCGGCCAGGTGATCTCCGGCTGGGACCTCTTTACCATCCCGGAGGCGGAGGTCCGGGCCTGGGTGGCGGAGCACGCCGCCGGGGACGACCCGGTTCTCCGTCGGGAGATGGAGGCCGCCCTGGAGCCGGAGTGGATTTATCTTTTCTCTGAGGGCCTGAGTGTGGACTTCCCCCTAGGTTCGCTGCCCAGCCAGGAGACTGTCTATGGGTGGTTTGAGGAGTACGAAAAAGCCCCCGGGGCTGTGCTCCAGCCCTGGGCCGTCCTGGACAGCCCGGAGGAGGCCGGAAAAAAGAGCGGCCTTTTGACTTGACAAACGTCCGCAAACCTGTATAATGGAGAGCAGTCAAACGCGATGACAAAGCCAGCTCTCTGAAACCGGCTCACAGCGAGAGGGGATCGGTGCAAGCCCTCAGTCCACGCCGGAGAGCAAGCCACTTTGGAGCAGCCCGCGACGAGCGGGACGGCCCATCCCCGTTACAGGATGTCATGAGATGTCCCACCCCGGAGGCGGGACAGATCAGGGTGGTACCGCGGAATTGTTCGCCCCTGACAGCTGTCAGGGGCGTTTTTTTGTCAGACCCGGCACCACACAACAGGGGGCGTTCCGGAGCGCCGCCGCATATGCGCCCATTGCGTTATGAGAGAGAATATGCGGGCCTGGCGGCCCAGGAGGTAATGGAAGATGAAGCTATCCAGTAAGATTCAGCGGTGCGGGCTCTCGCCCATGCGGCAGTTCTATCCCCGGGAGATGGCGGCCAGAGCGCGGGGTGTCAGGATTCATCACCTGAACATCGGGCAGCCGGACGTGGAGACGCCCCAGGCGTTTTTCAATGCGGTGAGAGATTTTGACGCGCCTGTGGTGGCCTATCCGCCGGCTCCCGGCGAGGAGCGGTATGTGGAGGCCCTGCGGACCTACTACGCGGGCATGGGCTGTTCCCTGGAGAGGGAGGATATTCTGGCCACCTTCGGCGGCAGCGAGGCGCTGGAGATCGCCATGGCCTGTATTCTGGACGAGGGGGACGAGGTGCTGGTACCGGAGCCCTTCTATCCCAATTACACCACTTTCATCAATGTCACCGGCGGCAGGCTCCACCCCATTCCAACCTCTCCGGAGGAGGGCTACCGCTTCGCCAGCCGGGAGCGGATCGAGCCCCTGATCAACCATCGGACCCGGGCCATTCTGGTCGCCACACCCGGCAATCCCACAGGGGTGGTGCTGTCGGAAGAGGAGATGCGCCTGCTGGCGGACATTGCCAGGGAGCGGGACCTCTTCCTCATCAGCGACGAGGTGTACCGGGAGGTCGTCTATACCGGGGAGAAGGCCACCATGCTGGCGCTCTCCGGCGCGGAGGAGAACGTGGTGATCATCGACTCTGTCTCCAAGCGGTTTTCCACCACCGGCGCCCGGGTGGGCGCGCTGATCTCCCGCAACAGGGAGCTGATGGCCCAGGCGCTGAAATGGGCCCAGGGCCGGCTGTGCATCACCGCCCTGGACCAGGCCGGTGCGGCCCGGATGTACGAGACGCTGGGAGAGGACTACTTCTCCTCCGTGCGGGAGGAGTACCGCATCCGCACAGAGGCCGCGGCGGCGGCGCTGGAGAAGATCCCCGGCGTGCGGTTCACCTCTCCCCAGGGGGCCTTCTATCTGATGGCGGCGCTGCCGGTGGACGATACGGAGAAGCTCCAGTACTTCCTGCTGGATGAGTTCCAGGACCGGGGGGAGACCATGATGTACGCCCCCGGCGCCGGGTTCTACGCCGACCCCGAGCAGGGCCGGGACAAGATCCGTCTTGCCTGCGTGAAAAACGCCGCCGAGCTGACACGGGCCATTGAGCTGTTGGGCCTTGGCATTGCGGCCTACCATCGGAAAAACGGGAATTGAGCATTATATTGAATTTTTGGGCTTTTATAATGGATAAAATGGAGGGAAGAGAATGATCCGTCACATTGTCATGTGGAAATTCCGTCCCGGTACCGAGACGGAGCGGAACCGCTTTTTTGAGGGCCTGCGGAGTCTTCAGGGGGTGATTCCTCAGCTGTTGCGGTGCGAGGTGGCCGTTAATGTGGGGGAGGGCAACTACGATGCCGTGCTGGTCAGCGATTTTGCCAGCCTCCAGGACCTGGAGACCTACAAAAATGACCCTCGCCACAAGGCGGTCTCCGCATTGTGCAAGTCCATTCGGGAGGACCGGGTGGCGGTGGACTACGAGTTCTGAGATGAGATGAGATCAAACAGCCGCCGGTGAAACTGACACCGGCGGCTGTTTTGCTGTTTGTTTTTGTCACTATATTGGATTCCACCGGCATTTTTCCAGATCTACCGTCCCATCGGGACGGAAGAGGACGCCCTCCGCTTCCAGCAGCGCCCGCTGGGTGCCAGGGGCGTGGGTGTCAAAGACCGCCTTGGTTCCGCCGAAGCGGTCCACCACCCGGTGGCAGGGGACGGAGGCGTCCCGGCATCCCGACATGGCGTAGCCCACGGTTCTGGCGCAGCGGGGCATCCCCGCCAGCCGGGCGACCTGGCCGTAGGTGGCCACGGTCCCCGCCGGGATGCGTCGGACAATATCGTAAAAGGCAGAAAAGACCCAGCCGCCCATTTTGCACGCTCCTCTGTGATAAGTATGCCGCTGCAAAGAAGTGGCTCAGTTTCCCTCCGCCAGCCGGTAGCCCACGCCCACCTCCGTGAAAAGGTACTCCGGCTCGGCGGGATTTTTTTCGATCTTGCGGCGGATGTTGGCCATGTTTACCCGGAGGATTTGGTTGCTGCCTCCGGCCCGGGGACCCCACAGCTCCTTGATGATGAAGTCGTAGGTCAGAACCTTCCCGGCGTGCTTGCCCAGCAGCGCCACAATCCGGAATTCGCTGAGGGTCAGCTTCACGTTTTCCCCCCGCATGAGGACCTGGTGTTTGTTGTAGTCAATGGTCATCTCCCCCACGGTGTAGGTGCCCTTCTGGGCGATCTCGTCGTTGCCGGAGGCGGTGCGGGTGTGGCGGATGGCGGTGCGGACCCGGGCCAGCAGCTCGTCGGTGCCGAAGGGCTTGGTGAGATAGTCGTCGGCTCCCAGGTCCAGGGCGGTGACCTTCTCCCGCTCGTGGGAGCGGGCGGAGACCACCACCACCGGCAGGCTGGACCAGCTCCGCAGCTGGCGGAGGATCTCCAGGCCGTCCATGTCCGGCAGTCCCAGGTCCAGGATGATCAGATCCGGGCAGTGGGAGGAGATCATGGACAGGGCCTCCGTGCCGCTGCGGGCCTGCATGGCCTCATAGCCGTTGGAGTTCAATATGGTGGAGATGAAGTGGGAGATGCTCTTCTCGTCCTCCACCACCAGGATTTTCTCTCGGATATTCATCTGCCGGTTTCCTCCTTCAAAAGCGGGAGGCGGAAGGAAAATTCCGCCCCGGTTTTCAGGTTTTGGGCCTCCATGGTTCCCCCGTGGGCCCGGACGACGGCCATGCACACCGAGAGTCCCAGCCCCATGTTCCGCTTTCCGTCCCCTCTGGGGGATTCGCTTTGCTTCAGCGTGCCGTCAAACAGCGTGGGCAGAACGGCGGGGGAGATGCCCCGTCCGTCGTCCGCCACGGTGAAGCGGGCACAGCCGCCGTCGGGGCGGGCGGAGACGAGGATGTGGGTGGTGGTCTCGCCGTGGACGGCGGCGTTTTCCATCAGGTTTGCCAGGACCTGCTCAATGAGGATGGGGTCCATAGGCACCAGCAGCAGCTCCCTGGGGGGCTCCACGGTGACGGAGATTTCTGGGTAGCGTTTGCGGAACTTCCGCACCGCCTCCCCCAGAATTTCCTCCGCTGCCTCCACGTCCTTGGCAATGCGGGCCTGTCCATCCCCCATGCGGGTGATGGACAGAAGGTTTTCCACCACCCGGATGAGCCACTGGGCCTCGCTGCGGACATCCTCCAGCAGGGTCTCCTGCTCCGCCCGGGAGAGGCCGGGATTCTCCAGCACCGTGGAGGTGGAGCCTACGATGGAGGTCAGGGGAGTGCGGATGTCGTGGGACACGGAGCGCAGAAGGTTGGCCCGCATCTTCTCCTTCTCGTTTTCAATCCGCAGCTGCTCCTGGCGCTTGATCTGGGTGGTCAGGGTGCTGGTGATGACGGATACCGCCAGGAAGCTCAAAAAGGTGAGCGGATAGCCGGAGATGGTCAGATTGAAGGCCCAGTAGGGGTAGGTGAAGATGAAGTTGACGCAGATGACCCCCAGGACGGCGGCAATGAGTCCGAAGAGGTAGCCGGTGGTGAGGCGGGAGATCAGCAGCACCGCCAGCACAAAGATGGGGGAGGCGAAGCCCTCGCTGGTGTCCGCCGCCCGCAAAAGGATGCAGACCCCGGCGGCGCAGATCAGGATGCTGACGGTGACCAGCAGATCCCGCGGGGAGAAGGGGAACATCCGGGCGGAGATGGTTTTGGGGGGACGCAAGGCGAGGCCTCCTTTCCAAGCGGTCTTCATTTTTCGATATGAGTCTATTATAGCAGATAATTTGTTAAATTGCCGCTAAAAATTTGACAAAAGATTAACGGGTCCCAACGATACCTTCTCAGCGGCTGAACGGACGGCCATAGTATGATAAGAGACGGCGGGAGAAAGCGCCGGAATATTTGAGAGCTGTAAAGGAGACGATGGGAATGGAAGGAACAAGCAGGGCCGGACATGCGATTGAGAGGTATCTGAGAGAGGGCGAGAGGATTTGCTGGCAGAGCGGAACCGCGCCGTTTCCCCTGTTGGAGAGTGGAGAGCGCTGGAAAATCATCGGGAAGTGGATCGGCACGGTGGTGGCCCCCGCCGCTCTTCTGGCGCTGTACACCGGCCAGGGCCGGGAGTGGAGCGTCAAGGCTGTGGCGCTGATCCTGCTGATTGCGGTACTGATGCTGCTCTCTCCGGTGATCGAACGCCGCAGTCTGTTGGGCCAGCGGTATTGGATTACGAACCAGAGGGCCATTCTGATGACCATGGATCAGACCTTCTACTATATGGAGCTGTCGGAGATCGATGATTTCCAGCTGCTGCGGGACCGGACGGTGGGAGACTGCCTGATTCTGGGCGGATGCCTCTTTGAGGAGGTGGACCGGCAGCTCCGCTGGCGGGCCTGCCATCCCAAGACGGATATTCAGAATGACAGCCAGCGGGGGCTGGCACAGGGCCTGGCGTTTTTCTCTGTGGAGAACGGAGCGGGGGCGGCGGAGTGCCTGCGCCGGGCCGCCTGAAAAAGCAGAAGCGCGCAAAAAAACCTCGCTGAAAAGCGAGGTTTTTTGCGTGGCAGTGTCAATTGTGGTCCGTGGGATCCAGGACCTTCTCCAGGGCCGACAGAGCCTCCTCAGCGTCAATGCCCTCAGCAGTGATGTCAATGGGCATCCCGTACTCCAGGCGCATGGACAGCAGGCCCAGCAGGCTCTTGGCGTTGACGCTGTTGTTCTCCCGGGAGACGGTGATGTGGCTGGTGAATTCATTGGCCTTCTTGATGAAGAATGTGGCGGCGTTATTCAGGTGCTCATTGGGAATATGTACAATTACAGTTTTTCTCAACAACTCTCTCACCCTCGCGTTTAGTTATTGGAAAACAGTATACCACATTTTGGAGAAAAGGCCATATTTTATTAAAGAAATGAATCACCATAGAATGGACAAATATTTTTGCCGGAACCTGTCCCATATCCGGCAGAATGACAGGGACTGGAAATTTTCGGGAGAGGAGGATTGGCCTGGGACGGCGGAGAGCCGTTTTACAGGGACAGCCCCCGGAGGCCGTAAACCCGGACGGCATTTTCAAAGAAGACGGCGTCCCAGTGCTCCGGCGGCACCAGGCGCTGGATAAAGGACACATATTTCTCCGGACCGATGATGGGCCAGTCGGAGCCGTACAGGAGCCGGTCCCAGCAGCCGGCAGCGGCCAGCCAGGTCCGCAGGAGGGAGGCGTAGCCGGCCTGCTCCCGGAACCAGGTCTTCAGGTCCGCCGGGTCCTCCAGCAGCCCGGAGAGATCGGCGGACACGTTTGGGTTTTTCACCAGCACGGCGGCGGCGGACTCCAGGAAGGGATTTCCGAAGTGGCACATGACGAAATGAACGCCGGGGTGGTCCGCCGCGGCCTCGTCCAGAGCCAGGGGGTGGCAGTATTTCAGGTGGGCCTTGGGGAAGACGGTGAGCCCCATGTGGACCGCCACGGGCTTCTGATAGAACTGGGCCAGCTCGTAGATGGGCTGGTACAGCGGGGCGGACAGGGAGACTCTGTTGTAGCCGGGGTAGAGCTTGACGCCGCAGCACAGATCCCGCCGGAGATGGGACTCTACCTGACCGGCCAGGTCCGGCGGCGCGGCTGCGCTGTCCTCCAGCATTCTGCCGTCCAGCCCGACGCAGTAGTGGAGGAGATCTGCCGGGTAGTTATGGTACTCCGGGGCCAGACTGCGGTTTCCCATGACTACGCCGTGGATGATCTCCATAGGCTCCCAGAGGCGGCGGAGGGCGGATATGTTTTCTGTCTGGCAGGCCGCCGGAGCCGCGCTGCCATCGGGGAAGATATGGAGATGGGCATCGATGATTTTCATGGGTGGAGGTCTCCTTTCGGGCTGGTCTCTCCTCACTATAAACCAGCCGGGGAGAAAAAACAAGAAAAAAACTGTTGACAAACTGGGGATATTCGTGTATTCTATATTCGTTCCGTTACGGACGATTAGCTCAGCTGGCTAGAGCACCTGCTTGACGTGCAGGGGGTCACAGGTTCGAGTCCTGTATCGTCCACCACGAAAACCGCCGTTTCTTGAACGAAACGGCGGTTTTTCTCAACTTATCAGGCAGTTTTGCGGCGGCGGTTGTCTATCCGGATTCGCCTTGACCACAGTTCCAGCCACAGACAGAGAAAAAACGCCCTCCGGGAATCACTGTCCCGGAGGGCGGCCGCATTCCATTCAGCCTGTTTTTGCCTGGGCTCGCAGGAGGGCTGTCTCCTCCTTCATCTCCGTGATCAACCGCGCCAGCTTCTCCTCACACTCCTCCTCGCTGTGGGCGTAGACATTCCGGGTCATACGTTTGCCGTTGACCTTGGGAGAATACCGTCCCTCCCAGAGCTGATCTCTGATCCGTGAAATACAACCGGTCCCCGGCTTGCGGTATTTACCCTTGACTGCCTGGAAACTGGTGCGGACGGGCTTCTCCCGAACCATCGTATCCGGCCGGGGCTCCGCTTTGGCGATGGCGAAGTCGATCTTTGCCGCCGCCGACTGCCGCATCCCGTCGGTGACGTGGGCGTAGACGTTCAGCGTCGTGGCGCTGGAGACGTGGCCGATGATGGCAGACAGGGTCTTGACGTCCATCCCGTGCTCCAGGGCGTTGGTGGCGAAGGTGTGCCGGAGGTCATGGAAGCGGACGTGCTTACAGCCGGCCCGCTCCAGGATGGTGGACAGCTTCTTCCGGACGGCGGCGGGATCCCGGGGAGAATCCTCTTTCCTGGGTGAGGGAAACATCCACCGGGACCCCGTACACTGACGGTGGTTTTTCAGGATGTCCAGAATCACTTTCGGAAGGATGATGCTTCGGCTGGAGGATCGGGTCTTGGGCTGGGTGATTGTCAGTTCTCCCCGGATCCGCTGTACCTGCCGTGTGATCCGCAGTTCTCCGGTCTGGAAGTCCAGATCATCCCATTGGAGCGCCAGCAGCTCCCCGCGGCGCAGGCCGGTGGTCAGATCCAGAAGCAGAAGCTCATAGCAGCCGTCCTCTTTTGCCTGAATGAGCAATCGCTGCATCTCCTCCTGGGCCAGCACCTGCATCTCTTTGGGATGGGTCGTGGGCGCCTTGCAGGCGGCGGCCGGATTCTTCAGAAGCAGTCCCTGGGACACCGCCTTGTCCAGCGCCGCGCGGCAGGTCACATGGCAGCATTTCACCATGCGGTCCGACAGCCCGGGGCCGTACCTCTCCGGCTGGAGAAGCCGTCCGCCCTGCTTGAGGCGGATATAGAATTGCTGGAGATCTGCGGAGGTGAGCTTGGTCAGCGGGATATGTCCAATTTCCGGAATGATGTGCTGGTAGATACGGTTTTCATAGTCGGTCTGTGTCTTGGGGCTGATCGTCGGCTTGCAGTCGCTCCGGTACCAGTGATCCAGCCATGCCCCGAAGGTTATGCCGGCTTTGGGCTGCTTTGGCACAGCGCCCTTGATGCTGTTTCTCAGCGCCTTGAGTTTTTCCTGGCACTCCCGGCGGGTTTGCGCCAGGACGTTTTTCGTTTTCGGCAGGCCCTTTTCATTGCGTCCGATGACCACCCGCCCCTCCCAGCGGCCGTCTTTCCGCAGGTGGATGCTGCCGTTTCCACGCTTGGTTTTCTGCTTTCCCATGAGCCCCTCCTTAGAGAATGTCCTGAATAAAATCGCCCACGATCCCTGCGGCATGACGCTGCATATCGCCGGTAACATGGGCGTAGGTGTCCAGCGTGAAGCTGGCTTTTGTGTGGCCCAGAATACCGGAGAGGGTCTTGGCGTCCACCCCTCCGGCCAGGGCGTGTGTGGCGAAGGTGTGCCGGAGATCGTGGAAGCGGATATTGGGCAGTCCGGCTTCTTCCAGGAGTTTTTTCAGCCGCCGGTAGGCGCCGCCAGGATGCGTGGGATTTTCCGGTTTGAGTGGATCGGGAAAGATCCCCTCTGTCAGCGCGGCGCGTTTTCTCTCCCGCAGAAGCTGGACCGTGCTTTTGGGGAGCAGGATGGCCCGCATTCCGGCATAGGTCTTGGTGTCTCCCTCGCTCAGTCCGCCGCCTTTCTTCATATGGATCGTGCGGCGGACGTTCAGTGTTCCGGTCTCGCTGTCAAAATCTCTCCATTTCAGACCGCACAGCTCTCCCCGCCGCAGGCCGGTGGTCAGCTCCACATAGAAGAAGTCGTGCCAGAGCGGGTCCCGACTGATTGCCGCCATCAGCGTGTCCAGCTGGTCGTTGTTGAGGATACCCTTCGGACTGCGCGGCAGTTTGGGCGGCGTCACGCCCTCGGCGGGATTGGCAGGCAGAAGGCCCTCCTCCACCGCGGTTTTCAGCGCGTGGTGGAGCGTTGTGTGGATACCGCGGACAGTAGCGGGCGCGAGGCCCCTGCCATTATCCCGCCCCTTGGAGAGGCGGCCATGCTCCAGGAGATAGGCGTACAGATCCTTCAAATCAGCGGGTGAGATTTTCGTCAACTGCTTCTGTCCCAGGCGAGGCTTGACATGGTTGTCCAAATCCCGCCGGTACCCGTCCAGCGTATCGCCGCGGACGGTCCCTGCCATGCGCCGGTCCAGCCATTGATCCAGCCACTCGGAGAGGGTCATCCTGCTCTGCTCCGTCAGCTCCACGCCCTGGTAAGCGTCGATGCTCTGGCGGAGCTTTGCGGTCAATTCCTTTTGTGTGTCGGCGTAGAGATAGCGGAAAATGGAATCTCCATTTTTCTTGTGCCCTATCACGATACGGCCCTCCCAGCGGCCATCGTCACGTTTGCGTACCATGCCGTCTCCGGACGGTCTGCGCTTTGCCATTGTCTCACCCCCTGTCGGTCAGTTCTCCATCATCCTCATCCATGCACTCGGTCATCAATCTGACGCCCAGCCGGAATCCCAGGATGAAATATTCCCTTGCCATGGTGCTGTCGATTTTGTGCTGTGTGCTGATGAGGGTATCGAGTGTCTGCTTCTCCCCATCGTTGAGCTGCTCCGCAAGCCGGGCCTCACAGTCAGCGGCACGTTTCACCAGATGCCGCAGTTCTGAACCGGCGGCAATTCGCTTTTCATAGGGCACGATATTTCCGAAATACAGGTCCTCCAAAATCTTTCGCATCTTCTCCGCCCTCCTTTCAAGCCACACATAATACCAGCGGCGCTGGTCAATAGCCAGTGGCCGGAGGCAGAGTTATCAAACTGTTATCATTTAGCCTTCAAATCGTGCCGGTTCGTTTTCTTTGCAGACAGTGTCGCAATCGGCAACCGCATCTGATTATCCCATCGTCATTGACTGTCCCTGGGATTGCTCCTCGTGATCGTCCGGCTTGTGGCCCATAGCGATTTTCTTTTCTCGGAGCTGCTGTAGACGTTTGCGGTCAATGCGGACACCGCCAGGAACAGACGGGGCTGGAGCTTGATCTTGAAAAATGCGGCTCATGTGGTGCAGCAGCCGCGTGACGGACAGCATCACTGTGGGAGGTTTCAGGTTGTCCCAGCGATCCAGGAAGAACTGAGCGTACTCGTTGCCCTGGGCGGCGGACTGGGTAAACCAATAGTGGGCCTGCTCACGATCCTGTCTATCCAGATACAGTTTGCCGAGAGCGTATTGGGCATACTGGTTTCCGGCCTCAGCGGACTGGGTGAGGTGCTCCACCGCTTTGTCGGTGTTCTGTCCGACGATTTTGCCTTTGAGATACTCTTTGCCCAATCGGTAGGCCGCGCGATCGCTCCCGTTGTGGGCGGCATACTCCAGCCACTGGATTCCCAAATTGGTGTCATGCACTTCTGGATCATCCGTGAGGTACAGCTGCCCAAGAGCATACTGCGCTGGTACATGACCCTGTTGGGCTGACTGATCGAACCAGTATTGGGCTTCCACGCTGTCCGGGATCAGCACCGGACCGTCCTGGTAAAGTCTGCCGGTGAGGTACTGCGCGTCAGGGTTACCACTTTAAGCTATACCGATAAGCTGTGCCGTCGCCTCATCTCTGTCCGCCATCGTAGCGGTGTCGTCTTGCGTGACTATCCACAGCTCCCAGCAGTCGTATGACAGATTGGAGAGCTCTATGCCTTCCTCCATCCTCTCATCTTCAAAAGTGACTTTGCACATGCGGATGCTCTCCGCTTCCTGGACGACCGCATTCTTGATGGGGCGAAACTCCTTCTGCTGAGACAACGGCGGACGCTGACGCTTCTTTTCGGAATAAAAATCTTCTATCTGGCACTGGAACTCCCACCACGTCTGATAGCACTCACTGATGATGGGCAGTTGTTCCATCCGCTCAACAATCTCATCCACCGTTTTCTTCACTGCTTTGGGAAGGTAGCCGTAGTTTTTTTTACCTTTGACCATCTCTAACTGGGAGGCCAGCGTCATCATCAGAGACTCCACCTCCGGATGGCTGCCAAGGCTGGTCTGCATCTCCTGTGCCAGAGTTTTCATTTCCTCTCTGGCCCTGCGCACCAACTCATCCCTGGAGGAGGACTTCTGCTCGTAGGTGTGGAGCAGTTCCTGTTTGAAAATGTCGTTTGTCAATGTAGACTTAATTTTGCGGATGCCATCTTTGGAGAGATACGTCTGTCCCGGCTTCGCCGACCACGCCATCATGTGGATATGGGGATGGTCGCCCTCGTCATGGAAAGCGGCGTACCAGCGAAAGTCACCGGGCGGGATATTCATAGCCGCGGCGATATCGTTGCGGTGAGCACGGATCAGGTTTCGCCATTGCGGAGCGTGATCGTATCCCAACCGCTCAGCATCCTCCCGTTTGAGGGAGATGACGTGTGTCCAGATGTTGCCGTGATACTCATTCAACTCTTTCATAGCCTCGCCCATATCCACAGCATCCTCATCGCCGAACAGTCCATGGGACCGTGGGCGCTCTGCCATGTACTCCATGTAGCCGGAGGGCAACAGTTCAACGCCTTCCCGGGTTCCGATGTACTTCAGGTAACCTGCCGGCCCGCCGCTACCACCAGCGCCGCCCGTGACATAGGGACTCTTGACGATTAGTCTTGCCACCGGTCATCACCTTCTGCGCCATTGTCCAGATCTCTCACCTTCTGCTCGAAGGTCAACAGACCATTGGTGGCTTTCACATTCTTCACGCTATTTGCACGTAGCTTCCGCAGGTAATCAGCGTTCAACTGGATGCAGTCCAGAACAGCGCTGATCCCCATGTCCGTCTCCACCGCCAGCTTGTAGAGGAGTTGAGCCAGCCGATCCTCAAACATCCCCAACCTTCCGTCGATAGTGGACTGGATGGCCACGGGGAGAACGCCATTCACCTGTCCCGCCAGATAGTCCGCATAAAAGTTCACCGCTTTAACCACGAACTCGTTCCGGCTCTGACAGTCATCCTTCTTGTACCAGCTCTCAATTTTCCAACGGGTCACATCGTCCAGCCGCAGCGGAAATCGGTTCTCATTCTTGCTATCCATTAAAAGCGCTCCTTTTTCGCCCAAAGACATCATCCGAAAACCTTACCGCAGGCGGATCACGTCTTTGGGCGACCTCAATAATCATTTTCTCCTCTGGTTGTGACCCCACCCCCGTTCCCCGTAAACTGCCCGCACTGCGGGCAGAAGTGGACGGCGGGGCGGCGTATGACGCCACGCTTTTATCCTGCTTCTCCTCGTCCCTCGCCTTGCGCCTCTCAAGGGCCGCACAGCGGTTTGCACTGTTGGGACGGGTCGGGTGCTGCCGGAGCGGGATCGGGGCACACAAGGCATCTCTGGGGTGTCGGCGGTTGTATTCCTTTTGCCGTTGGAGAACGCGTCTGCGCTTTGCCTCCAGCTCCAGCCGTTGAAGCTGCCGTTGGTGAAACGCATCTGCCGCCGGCCTCACCGGAGGAATTGTATAGAGGTTGTTGCCTTTCCACTTCATCCCGTGCTTGTCAAAATAGCTGCTGGACTCTACAGTGATGAGCCCCGTCTCCAGAAGCATGCTGATACTTTTTATCACAGTGTTCTTTGCCAGCCCCGTCGCGGCGGCGATGGTGTTGTAGCTGGGATGACAGGTGTGTGTCCTTCGGTCTTCAATCAGCAACAGGTAGGCGTAGACCATAAACGCAGAGGGTGGAAGCCGTAGCAGGAAGACCTCGTTGGGCAGAGTGAAAAAGTTTTTGTCTTTGCACTTGAGTATAGAAGTACCATCTTCACCGATGAGTTCCTTAGCAACCAAAGCAGCCAGATACTTTTTCACTGTGCCTGTCGTCAAGTGAACGCCTGCCGAAATCACATCCGGAGTGAGTGTACTGGTAGAGGGGCGATAGCAGAGGTAGGAAAAAATCAGGAACTCAATTGGCTTGAGTTTGTATTCCCACACCGAATTGGGTATAGCGAATCGGTAGTGCCGCGGGTCACGGCGGAGCCAGCTGATAGGCATTGTGCGCCGCCTCATTGCTGCGTCCCTCCATTTGTGTTCTGCTCCACCCAATGGATGAACTTCTCCTTAGGAACGACCATCCTGCTGCCGACTTTCAGCACTGGGAAGTCAGGTTCATGCATCAGCTCGTAACCGCTGGACGGCGACACGCCCAGCACTTGCGACACCATACGTGCGTTGAGAAACAGGGGCAGGTCATCGTAGTTTTTGCAGGCTGACATTTTCATTGCAGTACCTCCTTGGAAAATTTTCTTGTGTTTCGGAGGCCGCTCTGTTAGACTGTTCTCAGATCAAGCTGTGTTTTCCGAAACGCGGCGGGCCGCTGAGCTGTTGCAGCAGTTCGGCGGCCTTTTTGCATTGACTGTCTTGTGATTTCGATTGGCCATGCACCATACCCGTTCCTGCCCTGTGGCCTTGCTTGACCCCCACGGCGTTTTCTTCGACCTTGGCACGCTCGGCTGTTCCCAGCACGCTTCCCCGGCGAGTATCATCTTTGGTGATGGGTATTCAGTTTTCGAGGTGCAGATAATAGTTGACGATTTATTTCCTATGTGATATAGTCTGTCTATCGGCAAGGGTATCGTAACACAGCGGAGCGGCGTTGTCAATACATAAGATTGAAATAATCGTCTATTTTGTGAGAGGAGAACTTCTGATGAATTTTCCAAGACTTACTTTCCCACTGACTGTGGACTTTGGCGATACGGAATATTGGATCGGAGAACAGGGGCCTTTCAAATACGGCGCCGCGGTGACGGCGTTTTTCATCGGAGAGGACATCGGGGAAGTTTCTAACGACGGCATCCCTCTGATGAGGGAGCTGGAGCGGCAGCTTCAGACGTTCGGCAGTCATCTCAAGCCCTACGTGAGAGAACGGGAAATAGACGCGGCGGTATTTCTCTGCCCGGAGGAGCAGGCGGCAAACTGTTCGGTTTGTTTTGCGTTCCACCCAACGGATGGTCGCACTGGAATTATGACAGAACGGTACGGCTTTTCCTCTCTGCACGATTTTCTCTTTGTGGAGCTGGGCAAGGCGATTCTCCACGGCAGCGCACCCCGGCAGTGCCGGCTGTGCGGGCGCTGGTTTCTCCATGAGCAGGGAGACCGGGCGATGTACTGTGAGCGCGTCGCCCCCGGTGAGACGGAGCAGACCTGCCGGGAGATTGGGGCGCGGGCGGTCTTCGAGAAAAAGATTCAGGACGAGGACACCTGGAAGCTCTACAAGCGTGCCTATAAGAAATACTATGCCCGGTATATGAAAGGGAACATGAGTGAGGAGGCTTTCAAGGCTTGGGCGGCGCAGGCCGCGAGGGATCGAGACGCGGCCATTGAGCAAGTAAAAGCGGCTTTGGACGAAAATCTGAAAGCGCAAGTCATTGAGCGGCTGAAAGAGGAATTGAACCGTCAGTGAGCACTGCTCTATCTTTGGAGACACTGGTGCAGCAAATAGTTCGACAGGGAGGAACTGATATGTTTATTCTTGGTGCGATCATCATCCCCCATCCGTCGCTCATTATTCCCACGGTGGGACGCGGGCGGGAGCGGGAGGTCCAGGCCACCATCGACGCCTACCGGACTGCCGCGAAACAAGTGGCGGCCTGGAACCCGGAGGTGCTGATCATCACCTCTCCCCACCAGATTATGTACGCCGACTATTTCCATATCTCACCGGGCCGTGGCGCCGCCGGAGACATGTCCGCCTTTGGCGCGGTCCAGACCAAACTGCGTGTAGAGTATGACGCCCCGCTGCGCCGCGAGATCATCCGCCGTGCGGAGGCCGCCGGCCTGCGGGCCGGGACGCTGGGCGAGCGGGACCCGTCCCTGGACCACGGCACCTTTCTGCCTCTGTACTTTTTGCAGGAGGCCGGGTTGGACTGCCCCATCCTACGCATCGGCCTGTCCGGATTTTCTCCGCTGGATCACTACCGGCTGGGCCAGTGCATCGCCCAGGCTGTGGATGCCCTGGGCCGCCGAGCGGTGTTCGTCGCCAGCGGAGACCTTTCCCATAAGCTGAGAAATGACGGCCCTTACGGCTACACCCCGGAGGGGCCGGAGTTTGACCGTCAGATCACCGAGGCCATGGCCGCCGGGGATTTCCTGCGCTTTTTGACCATGGACCCAGCCCTCTGCGAACGGGCGGCGGAGTGCGGCCTGCGTTCCTTTCAGATCATGGCCGGTGCGTTGGACGGACAGGCTGTGGAATCAAAGCTCCTCAGCTACGAGGGCGTCACCGGCGTGGGTTACGGGGTAGCCACGTTCACTGTCATCGGCCCGGACGAAGGCCGCCGGTTTGGGGAACGGTGTGAGGAACTGGAGCGGGCCCGATTGGCAGAGAAAAAGGCCTCCGAGGCCCCCTGGGTCAAGCTGGCCCGGATGTCCCTGGAGACCTTTGTGAAAACGGGAAAGCGGCTGCAGTGTCTGCCGGAGGGCCTGCCCGCAGAGATGACTGGGCAGGCCGCCGGGACCTTTGTCTCCCTCCACGCCCACGGCCAGCTCCGGGGCTGTATCGGGACCACCGGGCCGACCACGGAAAATGTAGCCTGGGAGATCGTCCAGAATGCCGTCTCCACCTGTGCCCAGGACCCGCGCTTTCCGCCGGTGACTGTGGCAGAGTTGGACAACCTGGAGTACAGCGTGGACGTGCTGGGCCAGCCGGAACCGATTGTCTCCCCAGACCAGCTGGACGTGAAAAAGTACGGCGTGATTGTTTCCTGCGGCAGCCGCCGGGGACTGCTGCTGCCCGACCTGAAGGGCGTAGACACGGTGGAGCAGCAGATTGACATTGCCCGGCAGAAGGGCGGCATCAACTCCCGGGAGAAGTACACCCTGGAGCGGTTCGAGGTGGTGCGGCACATATGATCTGCGAGTTGTGTTTCCATCACTGCGACCTGTCCGAGGGACAGACCGGTTTCTGCCGGGCCAGGGCCTGCCGGAATGGGGCCATTGTCCCTCTGAACTACGGCAAGGTGACCAGCCTGGCCCTGGACCCCATTGAGAAAAAGCCGTTGCGGCGGTTCCATCCCGGCAGCAGGATTTTGTCCGTGGGTAGCTTCGGATGTAACTTGCGCTGCCCATTTTGCCAGAACCATGAGATTTCCATGTGTGGAGATGGGGAGCTTGAGACAGCAGAGGTTTCCCCGGAGGCGCTGGCCGGTAAGGCGCAGGAGCTGCGGCCATACGGCAGCATCGGGGTAGCCTACACCTACAATGAGCCGTTGCTTGGCTATGAGTACGTCCGGGACTGTGCCGCTCTGGTCCATGAGCGGGGTATGGTCAACGTACTGGTGACCAACGGCACCATTGAGGAGGCCCCCTGGCGGGCGTTGCTCCCGTTGATCGATGCCGCTAACATTGATCTGAAAGGCTTTACCCCGGAGTGGTATCGAAAGCTGGGCGGTGATCTGGAGACGGTGAAGCGCTCCATCTCCTTGGCGGCGGGGCAATGCCATGTGGAGGTGACCACGCTCCTGATCCCCGGTGAAAATGACAGCGAGGAGGAAATCAGGAACTTGGCCCAATGGCTGGCGTCGGTGGACCGGAACATCCCTCTGCATCTGTCTCGGTTCTTTCCACGGTATCGGATGATGGACAAGACACCCGCTCTAGTGGAGCGGGTGTACCGGCTGGCCGATGTGGCGAGGGAGTACCTGCCTTTTGTCTATACGGGGAATTGCTGATGAAATCAGGATTGTACCCCATCTATTCAAAAATATGATGTAATAAAACAGAGGTAGAGTTTGAAGACATGGCCTCTTAACTCTATCTCTGCTTCCTTAATCATGATTCACATATGCGGTATCGCGCCGAAGTTCCCATTGCAAAGGTTTTCAACATGTACAGGACCACGCAGCGGCGTCAGGAACGTTTTGCCGCCTCTGCGCATAGATTGTACCGAGCAAGGGGGCTCGCGATGGTTCGCGAGCTCCCGTTTTTTAGGAGGGACAACATATGTGCGGAATCGCCGGAATGATTGACTTTGAGCAGGACCTGCGGGAGCGGGAGAAAACGCTGCTGGAAATGCAGTCCGTCTTACGCAGGCGGGGGCCGGATGAAGACGGGATCTACCTGAGCCCGCGGGCGGCCCTGGCCCATGTCCGACTGTGCGTGGTGGACCCGGAAAATGGCCGTCAGCCCATGACCGCCCGCCGAAACGGCCAGACCTGCACCCTGGTTTACAACGGAGAGCTGTACAACACGCCGGAGCTGCGCCGGGAGTTGACGGAAGCGGGCTGGGAGTTTGACGGTCACTCGGATACGGAGATGCTGCTGAAAGCCTGCATGGAGTGGGGGCCCGCGTGTGTAGACCGCCTGAACGGCATTTTCGCCTTTGCGGTCTGGGATGGGGAAACGCTGTTTCTGGCCCGGGATCGGATGGGGGTAAAGCCTCTTTTTTACTCGGTGACGGCGGATGGAACCTTGGTATTCGCCTCGGAGATCAAAGCAATTCTGCGGCACCCGGATATTCCGCCGGAGGTGGATGCGGAGGGCGCGGCGGAGCTGCTTCTGATCGGCCCGGGCCGGACGCCGGGGCAGGGGGTTTTCCGGAATGTACGGGAGCTGCTGCCGGGACAGTGCGGCGTTTTTGACCGGGAGGGCCTGCGGCTGTGGAACTATTGGAAACTCACCGCCCGGCCCCACCTGGAAAATGAGGCGGACACCGTGGCGCATGTTCGCTGCCTGGTCCGGGACGCCATCCGAAGGCAGCTGGTCAGCGATGTGCCCATCGGAACTTTCCTCTCCGGCGGATTGGATTCCAGCGTGATTTCCGCCGTGGCGGCGGAGACCCTGGGAGAGCGTGGGGAGCGGCTGAGGACCTTCTCGGTGGATTACCGGGAGAATGACCGCTATTTCACCGCCGGAAAATTTCAGCCCTCCGCCGACGGGCCCTATATCGAAGCGATGGCGGACTGTTTGGATACCCTGCATACCAATGTGGTGTTAGATCCCGTCCAGGTGGCCGCGGCCTTGGATGACGCCGCGGAGGCCCGGGACCTTCCGGGAATGGCGGACGTGGATTCGTCGCTGCTGCTGTTCTGCCGGGAGGTGCGCGGGGATGTGACGGTGGCCCTCTCCGGAGAGTGCGCCGACGAGATTTTCGGAGGCTATCCCTGGTTCCGGGACCCGGCGGTCCGGGCGGAGAACGGATTCCCCTGGGCGCAGTCCACGGCTTGGCGGGCGTCTTTCCTGACGCCGGAGTACGCCCAGGGATTGGACGCCGATGAGTTTGTCCGACAGCGCTGGCAGAAGACGCTGGCGGAGACGGACTGCCTGGACGACGATACGCCGGAGCAGAAGCGGGTCCGTCGGCTCACACGGCTGAATATGGACTGGTTTATGCAAACGCTTCTGGACCGGAAAGACCGCATGAGCATGTGGAGCGCGCTGGAAGTCCGTGTGCCGTTTTGCGACTGGCAGATTGTGGAGTATTTGTACAATGTGCCGCCCGCGCTTCGGGAGCTTGGGGGACAGGAGAAGGGTCTGCTCCGGTCCGCGGCGGCGGACTGGCTGCCAAAATCCGTGCTCCATCGGAAAAAAAGTCCCTATCCCAAGACCGTTCATCCCATCTATCTGGAGACGGTCGCCCGGAGGCTGCGCCGGCTGCTGGACGACGGAAATTCGCCTCTTTTCGCCGTGGTCCGCCGGGAGGCGCTGGAGAATCTTTTGACTTACGAGAGTCCCTGGCCCTGGTATGGCCAGCTGATGAGCCGGCCTCAGACGATCGCTTACTTTTTGCAGATGGATCACTGGCTGCGAGCCTATCAGGTCCAGCTGCTGTAAGCGGGAATCCAAACTCGGAACCGGTCACGTTGACAAAAAGGCGCCCCGG
>OFGH01001106.1_pt1 | contig 19509 bp, 21 predicted proteins | sample 1521721 | NCBI WGS metagenome assembly OFGH01 (sample SAMEA3504132, study PRJEB24116) | mouse gut metagenome | biome: mouse gut; feature: mouse-associated habitat; material: faeces | place: Denmark | collected 2011
CCTTATCCATGATGGGATAGACCTCCTTTCTGCCAGAGGACAAGTGGGTACTTGTCCTCTGGCGGTGATGGAGCAAATGCCCCTCACTGGGTAAGCCACTAAAGGGGCCAATCATTAGGGTGGTTTTCAAAGTATTTCAAGAATTTTTTTCGGACAGCCTCTATGCTTTCAAAAGCTGAAACCTTGGAGCATCTGCACAGCATACCGATCTCGGCGTAACTGTAACCGTACAACGCATAAAGCAAAAAACGCTCTCGCTGAATCGCTGTACAAGTATCCAAAATGGACAGCAACAGTGCCAGGGTTTCCCGCTGGCAAACAATGTCCTCCGGGGTAGGCTGGTAAGGGAGCAGGCTCTCGGTGGCAGCTATGTACTCGTCAAATTCGCGCCCATCCCAGTGCCGCCGTTTTTCGTGGGAAAGATTCTCGGACTTGTGCTGAAATTCGTCATAACATTCGGCTACTTCGCCGCTGACTTCAACGGACACCATGCGCCCATTGATTTTGATGGTAATCTCCATCTTGATCTTCCTCCGTTCAGATTTTTGGCTGGGGTTTGGTCTGAACGGAGAAGGCGGGGAACGGCATTGAGGCATGATCCCTCGACGAAGCAATAGAAATGCACCTGTCTGAAAAGCACAGACAGGTGCATAGGAATTAAAGTAGCTATTTAGATGATTGGACAGTTCATACTCATGGATGGAAGACTCCCAAGCGGTGGCCTGGCTTTTTTTGACGGTACGACATCTATCCGATGCGGTCGAATTGCTATGTGTTTCATAGCGGCTACCTCCTGTTAGCCGCCAGTTCCACAGAAAATCGGACGGCGGCTTTCGTCATCGAAAACCGCCGTCCGATTTAGCATCGTGTGAATTGGGCGCAGGAAATTATCTGCCTCGACCAACGGTTTTTTTCTTTCCCCGTCGGGGCAGGCAATTTCATATAACGGCAAAACCAATGTGCTCTAATTGGTTTTCTGCGCTTTTTCTTTCAGTTTTTGAAAAGATATATCGCTGATTGCGTGTTCTATTTGGTGAGCATCCTGTTCCGCCGTTTCCTGATCGACACCAGCAGCGATCAACTGCTCCATGAAAAACTGATGGCGTTCGTAAATCTTTTCGGCAATCGTTTGTCCCGTGTCGGTTAAGCAAAGACAGCCGTTTTCATCTATGACCAGAAATCCGCCAGTCCGCAGGTTCTTTACCGCATGGCTGACACTTGGTTTTGAATATCCCATATATCCGGCAAGGTCAACCGATCTGATGCTCCCCCTTTTCTGGTGAAGTATCAAAATGGCCTCTAAATAGTCCTCCGAGGATTTACCTAATGTCAGGTTGGTTCACCCCCTTGTGGATATGCAGATGTTTCTACGGTTAAAGCACGATTGATTTTGATTGCAAAAATGAAGGTAACTGCGGTTGTCAGCAAGTCGGCTGCTGGTTGCACCCAAATGACCCCGGACAACTGGAACAGCCGAGGCAGTATGTAGATCAGCGGCAGGAAGAAAATTCCCTGTCGGCTCAAACTCAACAGTCCACCCACCAGACTTTTTCCGATGGAGAGATAAAGACTTGCATATACCATCTGAAAACCAAAGGTGATAAACAGAACTGCGTTCAGCCGGAGGGCCTTGCCTGCCAGATTTACCATTTCTGCATCGGTTCCAAAAATGGATACGATTGGTTCTGCAAAGGCAAAGAGTACGATAGCCGCGATCATGCCGAATGTTGTAGACCAAATCAGGCAAAGGCGGATGGCCTTTTTCAGCCGGTCAAATTGCTTTGCGCCGTAGTTATATCCGGCAAACGGCTGGAAGCCTTTCAAGAAGCCAAAGACGATGTAAGTCCCAACGGTCATAATACGGATCACAGCCCCCATCGCCGCCACAGCATAGTCCCCATAAGGCTTTGCCGCGCTGTTGGTAAGTCCCATAGACGCGCTGGCAAGAAGCTGGAACAGAAGCACAGGAATACCGATTTTCAAAATCTCGCCCAAAAGCTGGGGTGAAAGACGGATATTCCGCAGCGACAGCCGTAGAACACCTTGCTTTGTTGCTATGTACCCAATATAAAGGGCCATGTTGACGCCCAGCGAAATCACCGTGGCGATAGCCGCGCCCTCAATGCCCCAATCCAGGGCATAAATCATAATCGGGTCTAAAATGATGTTGATGATACTGCCGGTGAGCATAGAGATCATGGTGAACCGGGTAGCGCCCTGCGCCGTCAGAAGGTTGTTCATTGTGACGGTAAACACATTGATGATGGAGCCAGTCACATAGATTTGGGCGTAGGCTCTCGCATAAGGCAAAATCGTATCAGTTGCCCCCAGCGACATCAGCACAGGGTCGAGGAATACCATAATCCCTGCGATAATGACCGCTCCTACAAAAATGCTGGCAAAAAGAGCGGTGGAGGCGGTTCGATTGGCTTCCGCGTTGTCCCCCTTTCCAAGTGACCGAGAGATGTAGGACGATGCTCCGGCCCCAAACATCATTCCCAGGCCAATGACAATCTGCACGATGGGAAATACAACAGACACCGCCCCCATCTGGCTCATACCCAAGCCGCTGACAAAATAGGCGTCGATGGCGTTGTAGAGTGCGGAGATCAGCATACCGATCATGGTCGGTATGCCTAACTTCATCAACGAGGCCGCTACCGGCTCGTCCCGCATGATGCTGATTCGGTTGTTGCTTTGCTGATTCATTTGTTGTCCTCCTGATTTTTGGATTTATTTCGACGGTGGGAACCATATCGCTCCCGCCGAAGAATACTTTTGATGATTGTACGGTATTGAGGATTTTCGCTCTCTAATTCCATTTCAATCTCCCGACAAATGACTTCCTCGCTTTTTTGCAGTTCAGCAGGATAGAGAAGATCAAGTGAAATTGTGGTATAGTAGCCGCTTTCAATCAGCCGGAAATGGTCTATGCTTACCTTACCGCTGTACTTTTGCAGAACAAATTCGACTTTATCCCGCAAATATGCCGTCAACCCATCGTCATCTATGAGATAGTCCACTTGGATGAAACAGTCACAATGAAACTGCTGGTATAAGGCGCAGGATATTTCGTGAATTGCGTTGTAAAGCTGTTCGCTGTCTTTTCTGTACCCCTCAATTCGCAGGGAGATCACAAAATAGCCGAACCCATAATCATGCACCATCAGATTCCGTACTGCCGCAATTTCCGGGTATGCTTCAACAGTCCGTAGAACGTCGTCAATGATACTCTGGTCGGTGGCTTGGCCCATGACACGCCCCAGCACCTCCCAAAGGCTTTTTGTCCCCGCAATCACAATAAAGGCAGATACCACAGTGCCGCAGTAACCGTCGATCTGCCAGCCTGTTATGTGACCGATCACGGTTGCGAGTAAGACTGTTCCCGTAGCAGCGGCATCGCTGATACAGTCGACGGCAGTTGCTTTCAGCGTTTCAGAATTTGTAACCTTTGCAAACCGATGGTTGTAAAAATACATATAGCCTTTTACCAAGATGGACAGCGCCAGGACGATTACGGTTGCTACGCTGAATAACGGCGTTTGAGGGTGGAGGATGGATTGGAGAGAAGTATGGATTAGCTGGCCTCCCATCAGCATCACAGCAAGGGAAGCGAAAATCCCCATAATCCACTCAAACCGCCCGTGGCCGAACGGGTGAGTGCTTCCCCGGCCATACCGCGCGATCTGGAACCCTAAAAGCGTCATCAGTGAAATTCCTGCGTCTGACAGGTTGTTAAATCCGTCCGCAGATATGGCAACCGACCGACTGAAAAACCCGGTCATGATTTTTGCCGTACACAAGAGCAGATTCAGGATAATGCCTGCGATGCTGGACAGTGAGGCATACGCTTTTTTTACTGCGGTGTTGGATGTGTTCGGCTTTCCTTTGAAATACAGCTTGATTAGTTGAGCCATCATAGGCTGTTCCTCCTTTAATCTTGAACATAAATTCAAGATTGTTCAATAAAAAAAGGAACCGGCCTAAAGGCCGATTCCAGACAAATACATTTTGGATAACTTATGTAAAATCATAATTGCCCATTCCTTTCCCTTGTAGTGGTACATGATCTGCATGAGGCCGTCCACAAAATTGTTTGCGATAATGTGGATGAAAACTGCATCTGCGGTGGTATCGTCCCGATGCTCCAGCAAGTGAGCTTCTATGTCTTTGACAAAACGCTCTTTCTCACATTCATACTTTGTGCCGCCGCTCTTGTCAATCAGGATGATAAATTCTTTTCGATGGTCAAATAAGTTTAGCAGACATTCCGTTTCAGCCTTGCTCAACCCATAGATTTCTGTGCCTAAGTGTCTGCTTTCGTTTTTCTCACCGGCAGTCAACACCCGCTCCCAATCATACAGCACAGGACGGAGGATGGCATCAAACAAATCAGCCTTGTTCTTGTAGTAAGAATAGATAAGGCCGGTAGGGATTTGTGCGTTGGCCGCGATATTACGCATAGTAGCCAGTTTGTAACCTCTATCATAAAATTCATCCAGAGCCGCCGCGAGAATTTTCTCCCGTATCTCGTCTTTTAGTACCTGTGCCATAGCGACCTCCAATACTGAATTTATGTTCAATCATAATCGGGAGTGTAAATTTTGTCAAGTCCTTTTTTACGTCCACAAATAATATGAATTATTTTAGCTATTCAATAGAACTATATAGACATATTCAAAGCAAAAGAGGAACGGTAGAATGTAACAGGGTGATATGAATATGGCAAAAAGGCCAGTACCACGATATGACTTTAAGGCTTTTGGGGCGGCAATCAAAGCGGCGCGGCTGGAACGTAAAGAGAGCCGGAAAAAGGTATGTGACGAGATGTACTTATCCCCGCGCTATCTTGCCAACATTGAGAACAAGGGCCAGCACCCAAGTCTGCAAATCTTTTTCGAGTTAATGCTGCGCTACAACATATCCGTTGACCAATTCCTTTTGGAGCGGCCCACGGGGAAGAACACCCAGCGCCGACAGCTTGACGTTCTGCTGGATGGTATGGGCGATAACGGGTTGCGGATCGTGACCGCAACAGCAAGAAATCGTGCAGATTGAACAGGCCCAACCAAACGGACAGGAGGACGCTTGACCGCGCCCTCCTGTCCCGCTCTGCCGCTATTGCCCCATGCACTTGGCCCGGAGCAAATCACGCTGTCTTTTTATCTCGGCGATTTCCTGTTCGGTCAAATCCCGCTCATTGTCAGTTATCTGATCTTCCATAAAGTTTGCGTAGGTGTCCAACAGGCTATTCATCAAAATTTTCGGGGTTGCCATATATCTGGCCTTGTACCAGTCGTCCCTTTTCGGTTCCCAGGCCATCAGCGTATAGCCGTGGCTGGTAGTGATGACCTCATAGAGCGGGTCTTGTTTGAGATAGTCCCCGAAAACCTCTAACATCTTTTCAAACGTTAACATGAACAATCCCCCTAAACATAAATCAATTCTACCATATACTCACTCCCTATGTAAAATGAAGGTGGATGTAGCCACCTTCATTTTACAATATTTATGCTATTTTTTCAATTATCGGTCTTTTGTTAGTTCAATATTGATTTCGTCGATTCGTTTTTGGAGCGGATTAATTTTCTTTTCAATTTCCTTTTTAGCAGCCTCCATCCTGTCAACAACTTTTTTCAATTCAAGGTTAGCCACATCTATCTTTTCTTGGACAGCTTTTTTCTCTTTACCTTTGAACAGACCGAGGGAGTTCTTTTCTACGGTTAATGCATTGATGCGCGCCTGAATGTTTTCTTTCTCTGAACTTCCGGGGATATTACTAATTTCTTCTCTTAACGCAGCCACCTGATTTTCTAAATCCGTTTTTTCTGTTTCGAGAGAGGTTTTCTCGTCCGAGTGCTCGGCCCAGTAATCATCAAAACGCTTTTGAGTGGCTTCTCTCTTCTTTTGCTCCTCGGCATCTTTAATGGCTTTTATTCTTTCTTCATATTCACGGATTAAGCGCCTGCGGGAATTTTTTGCTTCGTCCGTAAGCATCCATTCTTTGTGCCAACTTTTGCTGCCCCAGTCAGTAAGATTGTAATCCCAGGAACAACTATCAATTGCTTGTTTGTGAAGATGAATGAGATTTTCATATCGTTGAATATCGGCTTCGTCATCTTCGTCGCAAAGGCTGATAGCTCTTTCCACAAGCGAGGTGCAATAGCCGATTCTTTTTATAAACCTTTGCCACTCGTACTTTCCAGCCCTATCATCAGAGTCGCTGGGATCACCATTGTAATCAGGCCATATAACATTCTGCCACGCCTGTACCACTGATTGATTAATACGAGTAGCAATGGGAGCCATGATCTCAGAAAGAGGAATTAAGACACCTGTTTGAGAGAGGAAAGTAACCACCGTACTCAGTATTGATGTAATATCAGAGATAAAGCCATTGGCTTCCTCTTCATCAGGCCACTTTGCAAAACGATCTGCCCTTAAAGAAATCATTGCAACAGAAAGGTTTTTGATTTGGTCTTTCGCTTCCTCTACAAGAGCGTCCTTTACATCTTCGGGAGCATTATTGATAGCTTTAATAAATGCAGCAACGCCTTCGTCTACTCTTGAGTTTTGCAAAGAGGATTGCCATGCAGCGGCCTCACCTTTTAACATCCATGCCTTATAATTTGCTGGATCTATCTCAATGATTTTATTGCAATAAGATTCTGCTTCCGCATTGTTCCCAGCGTCTTTCGCACTTTGAGCCATTTCTAAATAATTCTCAATCATATGGGAATTATCTACACGCACAGTACCTTTGATTTCTTGAACTTTCTCTTTCATTCGATCAGCACTGTGTTCCATGCCGCAACTGTCGCACACGGCAACTCCACCTGTACCCATAACAAGTTTCCCACCACAAAGGTCACAAACCAACGCTGCCATATTGTTTCCTCCCTGTATTCATTTGAGAATTTTGCATTTTTTGTTTCGCTCGTCCAAAAGTGAATTCAGTTCCGCAATAATTTCGGTTATATTTGTCGCCGTTTTCATCTCTGCAACCTTTGCAGAGATTCTACCCTCCAGGTCTTTCAACTGCTCACTGCTCATAGGGTCGGAGTAACGGATTTTTTCTAAAAGCCGCATAAGTGCAGTTTTTATTTCTACATTCTTCTCGTTATCTACCAACAATTCGACATTCGCCTGAAGCTCTCGAATATAAAAAATCTTTTTCTGTGCTATTATTTCAACTCGCTCAATTTCGTCTCGCCCCGCTTCGGAAGCAATCATACACACGGCGGAGATACCAATAATAATTGTACACAGAACGATTGTGCTCCAAATAGGAAGCATAGGGACAAATATAACAATGGCAAAAACGATGAGTTGAACGCCCAAATAGATAATACCGATATGAATAACTGGGAGACCAAGGAATTTGCTTTTTAGTGTGCCTTCTTTTCCAAGTGCTACTTTCCAAATGCCAAGCTGTGCTGCCAAAGCAATGACAGTAAAAACGTATGCAATCCAGAATGCCGCCGTTTTCATCTGCGAAACAACAAGGGCAATTATACTAACCAACGCAAACAGAATACCAAGTATCATATATCCCTTTGTATTATTATTTTTCATCATCAGCCCTCCCTTTTTGTGCCGCACTTCGGACAGAATCTACCGGGCTTGATGAATTTGAAACCACATTTTAGACAAGTATCAGACAACGCTTGTGGGGCACCACATTCATCACAAAATGCTGCTCCTGGTGTCAGTTCTGCACCACATTGATCGCAGAATTTGCTTGTTGCAGTTTGAAAGGGGGGAGTATTCATTCCGGCAAAAGCATCCGATACCACTCCACCAACCATACCACCTACGGTGCCCCCCACGCCAGCCATCATGCCTAATCCAATTCCCATATTGGAAAATTGTCCAGTAGTTTCATTGCGTGCGGCATCTTGTGCTACATCAAATCCACGCTCCTGCTGATATGTGTAACCTTCCTGTATACGCTTAGTTGCCTGCGCCTGAGAATCAATGACTACCTTTTGTGCCTCGGTTTGGGCATGGATTACATCGGTCTGCTGACGCAGTTTTGCTTCAGCAATATCGGCATACTGACGGAAATGCAGTTCTTTAAATTTTTCATACTGCGGATTTCCGTCCGGTTTGACGATGGTGGTCATATAGAACCGCTTTAACTGAACGCCATATTCAAGGAAGTCTGGCGTTAAGCGTGAATGAATATCTGCGGAAAAAGATTCAAGGCTTTCATCAATTTCAAAGATATTAATAGCATTGGCTCGCATGGTTTGTGCAATATGGGTTTTTACCTTTGTCATCAATATGCTGCGAAAATAGGTTGTAAGTTGTTGGCGGTCCAATACCCGTTCAGTACCAACCAATTTTACAAGTAACTTTCGTGAATCATCCACTCCGAGCGACATTTCTCCGCTTGCACCGATGGACAATGGAAATTTGTATGTAGGCTCTATATACTGTACCTTACTGTCTGTTCCCCAGCGAATCGCCATTTGTTCGGTCTTATTGACAAAATAGACCTCACAGTGAAAAGCAGTTTCGCCACCTGTCGGAATATTAATTAGTTTGCGTAATAATGGAACGTTTTGCGTTTCCAGTGTGTACCGTCCTGGTCCGAACAAGTCAAGGGCCTGTCCATTCAGAAAAAAGACTGCTTCCTGTGATTCGTGGACAATCAACTGAGTCGTTGTATTGAAGTCCTCACAGGGATGTTTCCATATGAAGGTGCTATTGTCGCCCTCGTATTTAATAACTTCTGTGATATGTCCCATCTTATTTCCTCCCGGAACTGCAATATCAAGAATGTGTACTTTCCTGCAAGCATTTTCAGCCCCAAGATTACAACGCTGGATAGCGAAAATTTTTGCCAATTCAATATTGTCCTGACGCTGGATTTGTGGTAAAATATCAAATAATGAAGGTATATGTCAATTTACAGGAAAGTACAGATTTTCGTGATCTCCAACGGGACGCATACCAAGTATTATTCCAACACTACCCGCTCCAGCCATGTGAAAGAGATGAACGAGGCCGGACGACGGAGGTCCAAAAAGACCAGCAACAGCTTTGAATTTACCTCTTTCTGGGCAGATGGAAACAACAAGGTCATAGCCGATTTGATTGACTTTACGAAGACCTTCCTTGCCAAGCATACTATCTTGAATGTGCTGGTTCGGTACTGCGTGTTCACCTCGGAAGATATGCTGATGGTTATGCGACCCTATCAGATTGCGGCCACGGAGCGGCTCTTGAGCCGTATTGAGGTTTCCAGCAACTATAAGAAGATGGGGAGTATTGAGGCAGGCGGCTACATCTGGCACACCACCGGCAGCGGCAAAACCCTGACCTCCTTTAAAACTGCGCAGCTTGCCTCTCAGCTCCCCTACATTGACAAAGTGCTTTTCGTGGTGGACCGTAAAGACTTGGACTATCAGACCATGAAGGAGTATGACCGTTTTGAGAAAGGGGCGGCCAACAGCAACAAATCAACAGCGGTTCTGCAAAGGCAGTTGGAGGACACAAAAGCCCGCATTATCATCACTACGATTCAGAAGCTGGACAACTTCGTTACGAAGAACAAGTGCCACGCCGTATATGGCAAGCACTGCGTCATTATCTTTGATGAGTGCCACCGCAGCCAGTTCGGGGATATGCACGCCAAAATTGTCAAAACGTTTAAGCAGTACCACCTGTTTGGGTTTACCGGCACGCCGATTTTTGCCAAAAACGCCGCGAAGAGCAAGCATCTGGCGCTGCTGACCACACCTCAGACTTTCGGCGACCAGCTCCACACGTACACCATTGTGGACGCCATCAACGATGGGAATGTCCTGCCCTTCCGCATCGACTATGTGGATACGGTAAAAAAGAAGGCCGACATCAAGGATAAGGATGTCCGGGCCATCGACATCGAGCGGGCGATGGGCGCCCCGGAGCGCATCCAGGAAATCGTAACGTATATTCTGGAGCACTTCGACCAAAAGACCAAGCGCAACAGCTATTACTCTTTGAAGGGCCAGCGCGTGGCGGGCTTCAACTCCATCTTCGCGGTCAGTTCCATCCCTATGGCGATGAAGTATTACACAGAATTCAAAAGACAGCTTGCCCAGCAGAGCCAACAGTTTACAGTCGCCACCATTTTCAGCTATGCCGCCAACGAGGATGACCTGGATGATGTGCTGGGAGAGGAGGGGTTTGATACCGATGCCCTTGACCAGACCTCCCGTGATTTTCTGGACAGTGCAATCAAGGATTACAATGCGGCATTTAACACCAACTTCGATACCTCCGCCGATAAATTCCAGAATTATTATAAAGATCTGTCCATGCGGGTGAAAAACCGGGAAGTTGATTTGCTGATCGTGGTCAATATGTTCCTGACCGGCTTTGACGCCACCACACTAAACACCCTGTGGGTGGACAAGAATCTGAAAATGCACGGGTTGATCCAGGCGTATTCTCGGACGAATCGCATCCTCAATTCCGTAAAAACCTATGGTAATATCGTCTGTTTCCGGGACTTGCAGCAGGCTACCGATGACGCCATCGCCTTGTTTGGGGATAAAAACGCTAATGGCATCGTGCTGCTCAGAAGCTTTGCGGATTATTACAGCGGATATGAGGACGACAACGGCAGACATCATCCCGGCTATGTGGACTTGATTGCAAAGCTGGAATCGGAATTTTCTCTGGGCGCGGAAATTGTTGGAGATCAGGCAGAAAAGAATTTCATCCGACTTTTTGGCAGTATTTTGTCTCTGCGGAATATCCTGTCTTCGTTTGATCAGTTTGAAGAAATGCAGACTTTTGCCGCACGGGACTTGCAGGATTATCAAAGCCAGTATATCGACCTATATGACAAATACCGCAGGAAAGATAGCGGCGGCAAAGAGAATATCAATGATGATATCATCTTTGAAATTGAGCTGATCAAGCAAGTAGAGGTCAATATCGACTATATCCTGATGCTGGTGGAGAAGTACCACGATGGGAACTGTGAGGACAAAGAGATATTGTCTACGATCCGCAAAGCCGTTGACGCCAGTATCCAGCTCCGTAGTAAAAAGGAATTGATCGAGCAATTTATCAGCCGGGTCAATGTGGAGAGTTCTGTCCAAAGCGATTGGCGGCGGTATGTGTCAGAGCAGGAAGAAGCTGATTTAACGGCTATCGTTTCTGGAGAAAATCTTAAGCCCATAGAAACGAGGGAATTTATGGAAAACGCCTTTCGGGACGGTGCTATCAAAACCACTGGTACGGATATTGATAAACTGATGCCTCCCGTTTCCCGTTTTGGTGGAGGAAATCGGTCAAAAAAGAAACAGGGCATTATTGAGAAATTCAAAGTGTTTTTTGAGAAATACTTTGGGCTTGGCATTGCGGATTTTATAGATAGCTGACTATATGTACATCAGAATGGAGCAGATATATGCAGACAACGTATAGAACTCATTTAGATGCACTCCACCAGTGGATCAGCGAAATAAACTCTTATCTTAGGCAAAACATAAACTTTATTATAACGCCAAACATCGAAGCTAATGTTTTAAACGGAATACAGTGCATTGCAAACTGTATTAATTTTGATTACCCATTTTATTCCGCACAGCTCTACAGTATATCCTCTCAACTGTTTATTAGAAACCAACCACCCAGGTTCCAACCTAATCCGGTGTTGAATGTAATGATATTTTCAGAACTCTCCGTAATTGAAAGGCACCTTTACAGTGAACCAATCAACATTCAATTTTTCTCAAGGATACATCCTCGTATTCAACGGATATCAGGTCCATTGTATGCTGATGGTCACTTTCCCTCAGCGGCTGAAAAAGCAATGAAAGAAGTAGAGAGCCGTCTGCGAGAATTATTCTTAGAGCTAAAACCGGGAGCCTCTCCGCCTCCAAATGCAGCAGGACTGATCGGTGCTCTTTTAAGTGAAAAAGGAGTATATACTTTCGCAAACGACGCAACAGCGAGTGACCGCAATTACCGTCGCGGGATTCAATCTTTATTTGAAGGAGCTTTTGCCGCATATCGAAATCCAGCATCCCATGATAATCTGTATATTTCTCAGAGAGAAGCCTTGGAGCAGATTTTTTTGGCGAGCCAAATGATGTATGTGTTGGAATCAGGGGCGCCAACTACAGCAAACAGGCAGCAATCATGATGATTGCTGCCTGTTTGTTCTGCTCCGAACGGTCATTTGGTTGTTGTCCTTGTGTGGGATAGCCCTTGCGGCATCGGGGGTTTGAGGGTTTTTAACGCTTGCTGAACTGAGGCGCGCGACGGGCGGCCTTGAGGCCGTACTTCTTTTGCCTTTGGCCCTTCAAACCCTTGATATGACTGCGTTTTCGGCTTCCCTGGTTTGAGTTAGCCCCTTGTTTAACTCAATCAGCAAGGGCCAGTGTTCGTTGGAAAATTGGGCTTATGCTGGCCGCTGCCCAAAGGCTTCATTGACTACCGGCGACAATTCGCTGGGTCTATTGTACTTCACCTTGGCGTAAATGTCCATAGTTACTTTGGAATTTTCATGCCCTGCCAAATACTGAACTGTCTTAGGATCAACAGAAGCATAAATCAGGTTTGTGATATAAGTGTGTCTAAGCTGATGGGGAGTTATTGGGGTATCTATTGTGTAAGCAATATCGTGGTTGTTCTTTGATTTTGCGCCCAGTGATGCTTCCACTGTGTACTTGATGCTTTGACCGTTCACATACTTATAGTATGTCCTATTCATGGCTGTCCTAACATTGATATACTGCCAGAGCCTTCTAAATTGGGAGTAAGACAGGGGGTTTCCCTCGCTGTCCGCAATTACGAAGTCCGAGATGCTGGCCGCTTTGACTTCTCTTAAACGGTTCACAAGGCACTCCGGGATGGGAATATCTCTCTTTGCGGCGTCCGTCTTTAGTTCTCTGGAAATGATGGGTCTGTTGTGTTCTGATCTCCACGCCCTCCGAACAGAAATGTAAGGAGTTGGCACATCAAGAAATACGCAGTCCCATTGGAGCGCCAAGATTTCTTCACGTCTTAGACCAGCGAACAGACCGATCATAACAAAGGTTTGAGGGGGAAGGCCACGAACCGTTTCCAAAAGCTGTTTAACTTGGGTGTCGGTGAGGGCATCTTTACCCTTTGCCGGAGTACCGCCCTTAGCGGAAATTCCTTTTGTGGGGTTATCATCTATGATGTGGCTACGTTCAGCAGAATAAAATACGCACTTGATAAGCATATTTACCACACTGTAAACGGAAGCAGATTTCTTTGAAACAGGGACGAGGGCAAGACGAATATCATCGGAAGTCACATCAGACATATAGAGTTCTCCAAGGGGCTTTATGATATAGTTCCTCATCTTGGATTCATAATCCTTTATGGTTGCCGGTTTGACTTTCGCTGACTGCATCAACAGCCATTTCTGACAATACTCGGCTACGGTCGGGTTTTCTTTGTGGTACTTGACCTCTGTAATTGTACGTTTAGCGTCTTGAACCTTTTGATACAGTTCTTCGCTGGTTCGTGCGTACAGAGTAACACGTTTACCATCTGCGTCCGTGATCCTGGTGCGGAAATACTCAACTCCTTTGATTGTGGTAGTTGAATACGCTTTGACGGTTTCCTTTTTCTTTGCCATAAGTCGTACCTCGCTTTCGATGGATTATCATTTCTGACGAGTTCGTTCTATCAAAAATGCCCCCATATCTCAAGGATGCGATTTATGTAAAAACAGAGCAGAGATTTTCCCTGCTCTGTTTTAGATACCTGACAATGTATATAGATTAGAGGGCGTTCCATTCTGCAAAGGCCCCGCCTAATGCTCCTACAAGCTCGTCAGGCTTGTTGTATTTGACCTTTGCGTAAATGTCCATTGTGATTTTGCTGCTTTGGTGTCCAGCCAAATACTGGACTGTTTTGGGATCGACAGAAGCGTGAATTAGGTTTGTGATATAGGTGTGGCGAAGTTGATGCGGTGTTACATCAAAGTCCAAGCAGTACACAACTTTGCCGTTATAAGCTGCCTTTTCCCCAAGTACAGGCTTGATGGTATGCGCTATCTTTTTCCCGTCCACATATCTGTAATAGGTGCGCTCTTTGGCTGTCCTGGTCACAACATACTGCCAAAGTCGCTTAAACTGCGTGTAGGATAGAGGCCCCCCATCTCTGTTTGCGACTACATAAGGGGAATTGGAAATAGCCTTGGCTTCTTTCAGACAGTCACACAAGCAATCCGGCAAAGGTATATTTCTGTGAGCGGCATCAGTTTTTAACTCCGTTAGGATGACGGGTCTATTATTTTCCGTGTGCCAAGCTCTCTGTACCGTCAGATATGGAGCGTCTGCATCAAGAAACACAGAGTCCCATTCTAACCCAAGGATTTCTTCTCGCCTTAGACCGGCATAAAGCCCAAGCATGATGAAAACATAAGGGGGTAATCCCTTAACAGCTTCAATAAGGCGGTTGGCCTGTTCATCGGTAAGCGCAACCCTATCCTTTTGTGGGACACCCCCACCGCTGGCTTTGAGATAGGTTGTCGGATCATCAAAGACAACCTTGCTTGCTTTTGCTGAGCGGAAGATGGACTTATATAGGATGACTACTGACTTATAAACCGATTCAGACTTTTTGGAAACAGGTATCAGAGCCATTTGAATATCATCCGGGGTGACATCAGCCATATGTAGATGGCCGATTTCCGAAATGATATGCCTTTTAACTTTTGACGTGTAATCACTTAGGGTCGTTGAACGAACATGGACGGACTGCATCAGCAGCCATTTTTCACAATACTCGGCTACGGTTGGAGTTTTTCGTATATAGGCATTGTTTGAAAGCAGTTCTTGGACTTCTAACTCCTTATCATACAATTCCTGTCGTGTTTTTCCATAAACAGCGATCCGTTTGCCCTCGCTGTCCAGTACATAGGTTTTGTAGTATTGAAGGCCATTGATTTCTACTGTCCCATACTGTGGAATACGACTTCGTTTTGCCATTGTGGTTCACCTCCAAGATTTTATCCATGCTGTTGTTTTACCAAAATCTCGGAATTTACTCAAATGTGCGATTTCTTTTATCGCTTTGCTTTGGGTGTACGATAGGTTGTGCGCTTTTTCATCGGCTTTGCCCTGTGCGTGGATTTTGCGATATACTCTTGCAGGCCAGCCTCCGTAAAGTACACGCAGCCGTTTTCTACATACTGAATATAAGAAATCAGCCCATTATTTCGGGCGGCATCCAAGGTTGCAAGGCTGATTCCCAGTATTTTTGCCGCCTCTTTCCTTGATATGAGTTTATTCATACATCCACCAATTACAGAGTCGGTTTTTAATATCTGTCATCGCCCAGGCGCTTCTTCCTGTGGATAATGCGGTAGTCGTAGCCGTCCCGGACATGGCAGTACATACACGGCTCTTTGGATTGGGTTCGGTCGATCCGCCGAACAACGTGGTCAGGCGAATAAATAAACTGCTTCAGGCAGGTTCCGCAGAGCGTCAGCACCATTTCATCAGGCATCTCATCCTGCGGCTCATCGGCGGCTTGCTCCTGCGTTTCGGTACAGCTTGCAGAATCGTTCAAGCCGATGCTGATACCAAGGGCCTCGTCGATGTAGTCCATCACATCATCATCCAGACAGCCCACATAGTCCCCCAACCGGCTTTTGTCAATCGTCCTGATCTGCTCCAGCATGGCCATAGAACTTTGGGGCAGGCCAAAATACGGCGGGATACCGATGTGCGTCGGCTGGCGGAGTTTTTTCACCCTGGTGGTGATGGGGGCGATGATGATGGTCGGGCTGTGCCGGTTGCCCACGTTGTTCTGAATAACAAGGACAGGCCGGTTGCCCCCTTGCTCGGAGCCGATCACCGGGTCTAAATTGGCGTAGTACATCTGCCCGCGCAGCACGTTCTCTGGCTTTTCCCTATTCATAAAGGACACCTCACTCTTATGTGATTTGCCCTTGCAGCCCAATACCCATTTCTTCCCTGACAGTGTGCAAAACACATCTGACCGTCAATCCATCCAGGGAAAATGATCCTGACTGGCGATTGGCCGTCCCTGCGTTGACGGTCAGATATGTAATGCACACTATTTGTCCTCGACACCCCGTGTGCAGGCCGAAGCCTGGGAAGTCGTCAAGCGGTGGCCTGCTCACCACCTCACGGGAGTTTCACCCCAACTGCCGTTCTGACAGAGCCGCCCCCATTGCGTGATCCTGCGTAGCAGGGCTGTGGCTGGGCGGGAGTACCATTGTCATTCCGACTGTCATCGCCATACCGGGAGCAACCCGGCACTTACAAAGGGAGTTCTCGCTCGGCATGGTTGGGATAGGAGCTTTAGGGAACCTCATTTCAATGGTTCATAGTTCTCCAACGATCCAGCTTCGTGGCGTACCCTGTTGTGGTGGCTCGTGCTTTCGCACATCGGAACTGATGTACTTGACGAATGGGTATTCGGTTGTCAAGGAGCATTGAGGGGCTTGTGGCCCTCTCAGCTCCCTACTACAACTTTCAACGCCTCAAACCGAACTTATTTTTTCAAAAAATCTAAAACAAATTTTTCAAAGGCCGCTTTTCTCTTTTGAACAGCCCGGTCACTGAGCCGGTACTTCTTGCACAGACTGTTTGTGCAGGAACGCTTTGCCCCGGCCAGATAGAGTTCCAGCAGCTCCTCCGCCCAGGGTTTCCACGCTTTAAGTGCCTGCTTCAATTCGCCCATAAGAACCGTGTCCATCGCAAGACGTTCAAGATTGAAGTCAGAAGGGATACACTCATGGAGCGATTCAACATCAGTATCAGCGATGCCAGCGTCCAGGGAGAGGTGCGAGTGAAGCACACCAATTTTCCTTTTCCGCTGGTGAACCGTGTTCTTGCTGTTCCACTCCCGATATTCGGCTGCGGTCATTTCGATAAACATACAGTCCAATTCGTCCCCGTCTGTAAAACAGTCCTTCATAAAGCACCGGCGCTGCTCTATGGGCAAGCCCCGGTTGCCTTTCATAATAGCGTCCCATTCCTCCTGCGTCGCAACGACAAGCTGCTGGACACCATCTACCTGCTTATAGATCAAATATGTAGTTTTCATTGGTGATCTCCTTGAATTTTTGGATTTTTGAGGGCCAAAAATCCAGGAGATCACGGATAACGGCAAAGCGCCGCCTGCCAAACAAACAGGTTCATTCCCTGCTCCATTTCTGGAGCGGCAACAAAAAAGACCGGGCATTAGGAATAGGAGGGGGGCTTGCCTCCTCACATTCCTAATGTCCGGCCATTTGGTGACTATCGGCTTTGCGGCACGATGACCCGTTGCTCGGTACTCTTAGACCTTATTCTGTTGTCACTTCCTCCTTTGTAATATTTGAAGTTACCCAGCCTGTCGGTGCAGCGCCTTCCGGCGCAACGCCAGATCGACTTCCACAATTTTATGACAGTGGGGGCACTTGATCTCAATTTTTCCCGTAGTGGGCGATACTTTGTCCATCACACGCCAGTTACATTCCGGGCACCTGACGGCAACATTTATAGATTCAGCCATCATTCATCATCCTCCTTTTCGACATCGGCCAGCGCATAAGGGTTCTGCAAGTATTCTTTTTTCAGCAGGCCAAGTCTTTTCAGTCTGATGGCCATGGCCTGTTTTGAAGCGCCAAGGAACTCTGCCGCTTTGCAAAACCGTTCATATTCCTTTGGGCGGTATATTCTGTTCAGTATGTCAATGCCGCCCGTCAGTTCAAACCGTTGAAGCGCCCCAAGTACGACTTCGGTGGGGAGCAGGAGGGCGGAAGCCAGGTTGTCCGCCTGCCATTCGCCCCAATCCTGGATGGGATATTGCGGGCTGCGGCCCCGGTAATAAATAATGCGGTTTTGGATCACTCTATCTGTGGGATGCAGGTCAGCCAAAATCTGATGCGCTGTTTCATGGGCTACGGTGAAATGATACCTTCCATATTGGGCCGGATCGTCCTTTAAGTCTTTTTCGACTAAAAGGGTTCGCCCATCGAAATCATAGAAGCAGGCTTGTCCATTATCATCATAGACCTCAACACTGATCTCCCTAAATGCGGTCATTCCGAGGGTCAGCCCATCCTTTGACAGATGGAAGTGGTCAATGTTAAGACCGCAAAGCCCACAAGCCAGAATTTCGGGGTCAACGTGATCGACACGCTGGCCCGCAAACCGGGGCAAGTGCTTATAATCGTTGAAAACACGAGTTGCTATTTTTTCAAGGTCATTTCTTGATAAGTACCCCATCTTCATCCAGCCTCCTATTGCTGCGCCCACACACCTGTTTCCGCCCGTACACAAGGACAAATCTTCGACAAAAACAGACATTACCCCCTTGACATGATGTGCAACTTATTATAGTATATATGAAAGGTGTTGCACATCCATATTATAGGCGGCTTAGTTGCATCTGTCAAGAGGGAATGTGAAGTTAGTTGCACACTTAACGGAGGTGGTATGATGAAGTTCGCTGAGAAGTTGAGGGCCGCAAGGCTTAAAATGGGTTATACGCAGACACAGCTTGCGGAAATGGCCCATGTTTCGCTCCGCACTATCATCAATTATGAAAAAGGGGATGTGTACCCCCGAAAAGGGGAAACGTATGCAACCTTGGCAAAGGCGCTCAATGTTCCAACAAGTTACCTTCTGACAGAGGAAGAAGAATTTGTCGTTGACGCCGCTGAACAGTATGGCGCTCGTGGAGCAGCGCAGGCCGAGGAAATAATTGCCGGGTTTTCTGGCCTGTGTGCCGGGGGTACGCTGTCCGAGGAAGATAAGGACGCCGTAATGAAAGCGTTGCAGGATATTTATTGGGAGTCCAAAGCACGGAACGTGCAGAAGTACACGCCCAAGAAGTTCAAATAGCCCCGTTTATGGGACAGCACTCTATGTATAATTTGTGAGATTAGGGGTCTTTTGCACGTTCAGGGGGTGAAGTACCTATGCTGTGCAAGGCGGAAACAATTTACCAGAAGGCCAATGCGCTCGTTCGACGAAGCGGCACACGGGACACGTTGCAGATCGCTGACGATCTTGGGATATTTGTTCATTACATAGACGATTTCAAGGAACTGCTTGGAATATACACATACCGGCACAAGGAGCGTCACATCCTGCTCAATGCCAATATGGAGGAAATGGTGATGCAGATGGTGTGCGGCCATGAGATCGCACACGATACGCTTCACAGGGACAGGGCAAAGGGTGGGATGGGTTTGCAGGAATTTGTGCTGTTTGATATGCGGAATGAAATGGAGTATGAAGCCAACGCATTTGCGGCCCATCTGCGGATCGACAATGAGGAACTGTTTGAGCTTGTGCGCCAGGGATATGATGTGGTGCAGCTTTCCTCGATCATGGGGACGAATATCAATCTGATGCTGATTAAACTGAACGAACTCAACCGAATGGGATGCCAGCTTAACCTCCCATACATTCCCCGGTCGGACTTCCTAAAAAATGTGACGCCACAGGGGTAAAACAATAAAAAATTCGTTGATATAAGCATAAGCCCGCCCCTACTTTTGTA
>OFGH01001125.1_pt1 | contig 19267 bp, 18 predicted proteins | sample 1521721 | NCBI WGS metagenome assembly OFGH01 (sample SAMEA3504132, study PRJEB24116) | mouse gut metagenome | biome: mouse gut; feature: mouse-associated habitat; material: faeces | place: Denmark | collected 2011
CCCCGGCCCTACGTGCATTTACCGCATCCGGATTTTCCTCAGCAATATGATGCACAGCCCCGCCGCCGCAAGAAAAATCCCGGTCAGAGGCCACAGGAGGGACCAGGAAAACCCTTCCGTCAGCAGTGCGTATCCCCAGGTCGCGGGAAACAGCCTGCCGACAGCCGCAAAGGGTCCGGGGAGCAGGTCAGCGGGAAACATGATGCCCGACAGCATGATCGACGGCAGAAACAGCAGGATGGAAAACAGGGGCGTGCTGGCCGTATCCTTTACCGCCAGGCCAATCACGCTGGCCGTGCTCAGGGACACGGCGATCAGGATAGCCGTGCCGCAGAAGTGCGCCGCCGGGTGCGCCGGAACCTTCGCGCCAAAGGCGGCGGGCGCGGCTGCGTACAGGAGCAGGCTCATCAGGAGCAGATGGACGAAGGCGGAGACGTTGGTCAGAATCAGCCCCATGGAGAGGGGGACGCCGTTGGCTTGATACACGTTTTTGATGTCGCGCCCGTAGATTTCCGCCAGAGAGGGCGGCAGGCCGATCAACGCCCCCATAGAGACGGCGAACGTTGTCATGGACTGGACCAGCGTGTCCCGGCTCTCCGGCAGAATGGAGGTGAAGATCCCGCCCATGACCGCGAAGAACAGGAGCGGGACGGCGTAGCAGGCGATCAGCATGGTCCTGCTGCGCAGGTCCAGCCTCCATTGCAGGGCGGCTCCGTAGAAAAATCCGTTCATTCTTCATTCCCCCTTCGTGATCCGGACAAAATGCCGCTCTAATGAGCCCCGGTCCACCTGTATGTCCTTAATGGCGGCGTTTTTCTCCCGACAGGCCCGCAGGACCGCCGGCAGCTCCTTTTCGATGTCCTCCACCTCAAATTCCTCCAGCCCCAGATTCGTTTTGATCCGGACGCTGTAACGGGACCCCAGGCGGTCCGCCAGCTCCCCGGCCGTGCCCGCAAAGGCGATCCGGCCGTCCAGAAGGATGGCGATACCGTCGCACAGGCTCTCCACCTCGGCCATATCGTGGCTGGACAGCAGGACCGTCTTTCCCCTGCCCTTCAGTGCGCGGATGCATGCGTGGAGGGAGAGCCGCCCCTCTGTGTCCAGACCCGCCGTGGGTTCGTCCAGAAACAGGATGTCCGGGTTTCCGGTCAGCGCCAGCGCCAAATGGAGCCGCCGCTTCTGCCCGGTGGACATTTCCCGGTACTGCTTGTCCGCCAGGACCTCCGCGCCCAGGGCCGCCAGCATGGCGCGGTCCGGGGAAGTCCTGTTCCATTTCGCAAAGAGCCGGATGGCCTCCTTCCCCCTGATATGGGCGGGCAGGGAGGCCGACTGGAGCTGGATGCCGGTCCTGCCGCGTACGGACACGCTGCCGCCGTCATACCTCCGCAGTCCCTCAATGCACTCCAGCGCAGTGGTTTTCCCCGCGCCGTTCGCGCCCAGCAGGGCAAAGACCTCCCCCTGGCCCACGTCCAGGTCGACGCCCCGCAGGGCCTCGTTTTTTCCATAGCTTTTTCGCAGGTTCCTCACCTGTACCGCATGTGTCATATCGCCGCCTCCTGAAAGGGGTCCGTCCCAAGATTGGAAAAATAGGCGCCCAGCGCCGGTTCGCTAAAGGCGTTTGGCTCGCTCAGCTTCTGCTGCCACTCCTGGTCGAGGGCGCCGCTTTTCCCCACCTCCATCAGCCGGGGAAGCATGGAGGCGTCCCCGTTGGTGAACTCCTGGATCAGGGCCCAGTAGGCCCTGGCGAAGTCCTGCCCCTCCCGGCCCGCGGGCGGAACGCCGTTCGCGCCCAGACGGATGGCCTCATTCTGCATCGCCAGGAATTTTTCCAGAAAAGCCTGCCCGCTTTCCCGGTCGAAGCGGAGGCGGATGTGGTCCAGCGTCTCGCTGTCAAAGTGCTTGATCAGCCAGTAGAAATCGTTTTTCATTTCCAGATTGACGAGGATGTCCGCGTACTTTTTGAAATCCACCGCCTGCATTTCCAGCGCCTCCGCCCGCAGCGCCTCGATCCGCGCCAGAACATCCGACAGCTCCCGGATCTTTTCCCGGACGGCGGCGGCCTGCTCCGCCAGGATTTCCGCCACCTCGGACGGGTCGTCCAGGGAAATCAGCCGGTTCTTGATGTCGCCCAGAGAAAATCCCAGGCGCTTTAAGGATAAAATCTGATGGAGCCGGATCACGTCCCTGTCCGTATACAGCCTTCTGCCGCCCTCGCTGGACGCGGAGGGCGGCAGGAGGCCCTCCCGGTGATAGTGCTGCAGGGTCCGGACCGTTACGCCCATCTTTTTTGCTATCTCTCCCACGGACATGCAGCCCGGCGGGATCGCTCTGTGTTTTTCCATGCTTCATACCTCCTGACAGCAGTATAACTCATGACGCCGCGTTATGAGCAAGAACTTTTTTGTTAATTATATAGGTGGAAATTAGTTTGTATATTCTCGCATATGCTGTTCTGCTGGTTTAGATCATTTCTGAACCAGTAAAATATGATTTTTATAAAGCGCCTGCAGAGGAGCCCGGAAAACTGTCAGTTTTCCGGGCTCCTCTGGAAATTTATTGTAGGCTGGAAGCGAGAGGGGCAACCCGCTGCTGCGCTGCACAGGGATAGGTGCAATGGACGGGAGTTTTTCTTCCTGCGCTTCACTTACGGATTATCCGGTAGTGTGTTCTGACTTTGATAACTATTCCGGCTGTTTACAAAGCGAGATTCCAGGCAGGGCGGCCGCTGCTGCCAGCAGACCCTCCACAGAAAAGACCAGCAGGAGCAGCAGGGGAAATGCATATGGAAGAAAACATACTGCCGCAAGGTTTAAGGCTATGACCAGGAAAAGCGCGAACAGCGTTCTCGGCAGGCAGAAAAAGTACAGGAGGAAGGCGTTTTTCAGCAGCGCGGAAGCCGGCAGCTCAACCGCCGCCATCAGCGGAAACAAGTGGACTGCCATTCCGCATACCAGCGCAAGTCCCGCGCAGCTCAGGAGGAACCGCCCATAGTGCGCCGCCTGCGCCAGCATCGGATAGCTGGAGACGGCGCCTATACCGCACAGCACGCCGCAGAGGAGCAGCGGCCCGCCGGTTTGCAGAGATCTCCAAAAGCTTCGGCGGAACTCCTTCCAAAATTCTTTTCCAAGGCGGTAATCCTCCTGCTGAAGCATATGCAAGGAAATCCGGCAGGCTGCCGTGCAGGCAGCCGGGATGGTGACCAGCGGGAGACAGCTCAGTATCCACAGAAAATTCAGCTGAACCAGCTCAAACAGGTTTTCATAGAGTACCTTGAAAAACCAGGATACTTCACGCAGAAAAGACGGCGGCCTTCCGTCTTGTGAATTTTTCTTTGACTGCGGCATAGAACTCCCCCGTTTTATCTGAGAATCTGTTTTTGGCCTTGGGAAAACGCAATTTCCAGAGCGGTGTCCAGCGCGCTCTTCTCCGGGTATGACACCGAGGCGCTGGGATACGCCTGGCAGATGTATTCCGTCACTTGGTCGTGGATATAGCTGCTGTTCAGAAATACGCTTCCCCAGAGCTGGACGATCAGCGGGAAGCTTTCGCTGGGAGAAATTCTCCGGGCGACCGTCTGTATGGACTGCCACAGCCGCTGCGCCGCTTCATCAAGTATCCCGATTGCGGCCGGATCTCCCGCTCTGGCAGACGCGTCCACAATGGGGGCAAATTTGGCGATTTCCCGCTTTTCCTCGATATGGCTGTAGAAGTACATAGCGAGCTCATGCTGTGTGCTGAGTCCCGTGCGGGCGGCAAACTCCTTTGTCAGAAACGGACAATCCGCAGTTCCGTCCAAATGGTGAAGGATCTCTTCCATGGCCCGTTTTACGATAAAAAGGCTGCTGCCGTCGTCGCTGAGCAGATGGCCCCAACCGCCGCATCGAAAAATTTTCCCGCAGGAGTCCCTGCCTACCGTGATGGACCCGGTCCCCGCTACAGCGACGATATTCGGACCTTCCGGCAGGTGGAGAAATATTTCGCAGTCGTTATAAACACGGACGCGCTCTCTGTCAAAGCCCAGCTCATGGATGGCCTCCACATAGCGTTCCTTCAGGAAATCGGAGTCCACCCCCGCCGCGCCGATGCAGAAGCCCAGGCAGCCGGAGGGCGTATAGCCGCGCTTTTCCAGCGCATGGCGGATAACCGCGCCGTACTGCCGCTTCATCCCCTGATAGCCCGACAGGTTCAGGGAGCAGCCTGGCGCGGAGCATTCCTCCAAAATGGCGCGGCGCGCATCCGCAAGTTTTAACCGCAGATGCGTGCCGCCCACATCCATACCGATGTAGTATCCCTTCATTACTGCGCCTTGGTGTTCAGACGCTGGGCAAAGTCGCTGAATTGCGGGAGGTCGCAGTTGATTCCCTTTTCCTCGGAGAGCAGGGCGCTGATGACGTGAAACGGCATCAGCGTCTCAAAGGGCAGCGTCAGCTCGTTTCCGGAAGAGTTCAGGAAGAGCTCCCCCGCGCAGCCGGCGGGCGTACCGGCGGAAATCATATAATTATGACTCCCATGCTCCCCGGCAAACTCGTACAGTCTCATGATCCGCCGGCGGTCGCCGGTGTCGCTGGAGAGGAACACCAGCCAGCTGTCCGCGTTGATGGTATTGCCGACGCCGTGGAGGTACTCCTCAAACTCGTAGGCGAAAACCGGAATGTACAGTGTTTCCAGGACCTTCAGCGCGCCCTCCATCGCCGCCGGGAGGGTCATGCCGTCGGCGACTAAGATCATGTGGGGGGCTTTGGCCAGTTCCTTGTGCTGTGCGCACCAGGCGATGCTCGCCTCCACATTCTCCGCCGCGCAGTCCGCTGCGCGATAGAAGGCCGCGATGGTTTCCTGATATGCTTCATCGGACAGGATTCCCTTCGCCAGCGCGAGCTCCATTCCAAGCAGCGTCAGCGTCAGCGCGGTCGCCGTCATTCCCTTGGTTTTCGGCCCCACGGTTTCCTCGCCGCAGAGAACGGGTACACAGCTGCCGCACAGCTGGGCCACCGGGGACTGGGGGTTCGCTGTAACGGCGGTAACCGAGTGCCCGGACGCACGGATTTTTTTCGCGGCGTCCTCCGTATTGGTACTCCTGCCGGACTGAGAAATGGCAAAAAAGACCGTGCTGCTGTTGCTGGGGAGGAGCGGCAGGAGCGTGCCGATCCGCGTTGGAACCGCGACTGTTACCTCCACCTGCAGCAGACGTTCCAGAATTTCCTTGGCAAATTGGGCGGCCGTAAGGGAGCTGCCTGCTCCCACCAGGACGAAGCGCTGGAGAGGAGCGTCCTGGAACGCTTTCACAAATTCTCCGGCCAGCGCTTTGCGCCCGTCCAGAATGGCCCTCCAGACGGAGGTCTGTTCCCGTGTATATGCCAGCATACGTTGTGCCATAATGTTCACCTGTCGCGTACCGGAGCGACGTATTTTTTGGGGGGGCCGCCCACGGTAAAATTTGGGCGGCCGCGATTGTGCCGCAGTCCTTAGAGCCTGTTTCGCATCTCCATGCGCGGGGAGACGGGAAACCGGCTCTCAGCGTATTGCCGCGCGGCGGACGGCGGGCTCCGCGCCGGGGACAAAGCCAAGGCAGGCCGCGCCGTACATACCCACGTCGCTTACGTGGATGGACGAGGCGGAAATGCCCTTGATGCAGTTGAGCGTCGCAACCAGGGTGTTGTCGCAGATAAACTTTCTTACCCGTTCCACAAACCACCCGTTGCGCATAACGCTTCCTGCAAAAATGATATATTCCGGGTTAAGCAGGTTCGCCAGGTTTACTGTCCCGATTCCGAGGGCTTTGACGGCCCGCTGCGTGATGGTATTGGCCAGGGGATCTCCAGCCTGTGCGGCCTCAAAAATTGTGTTGGAGTGCAGATTTTTGGCCTGATAAAGCGCGTTCAGCGCAGATTCCGGATAATTGGGGAGGACTGAGACTGCGTTTCGGATCAGTGCCGCACCGCCGACAATATTCTCCAGGCACCCAAAAAATCCGCAGGGACAGAGCTCTCCGCCAGTCTCGGCGCTGGTGTGCCCAAACTCGCCGGCAGAATTCGCCACGCCCCGCAGCAGCCGTCCTTCATCCACGATTCCGCAGGCGACGCCTGTTCCTACGTTGATGAGGATAAAGTGCTTGGAGATCTGCCCCACGCCAAAAACCATCTCGGCCAGGGCGGCGCAGTGGACGTCATTATCAATGAATACGGGAATGGAAAATTGCTTTTCCAGGATCTGCACAATAGGGACCGGCTCCGAGATCTTTGCGTTCATAGAGTGGACCCATATTCCATTGTCGCAGTCAATGTGACCAACCAATCCAATGCCGATTGCAGCCGGCGAAGGCCCGTCCCACTCCTCCAGAAAACTTGCAATCGCACCTTGCAGGGAGGATATGCTCTCCTCCTGGGAATTGCGGGAGGTGGGAAACTTCCGCGCAGATAATGCTTTACCATCGGGTGTGATCGCACCTACCTGAATTTTGGTAGAGCCGAAGTCTACCCCTAAAACAATTCGATTCTCGGCGCAGTCCATTTTTGCTCATTCTCCTTCTGAGAAGCGATACGGCGCAGTGAGTATGCCAGCCAGAGCATCCCCGGTTTCCAGAGGGGTCGGAGCGGCATGCTCCCGTACAAAAGCCTCAAACAGCTCGGGTGTAACCGCCTTACGCTCCAATGTCTCCGAAAGTTGTGCCATGTTGATGATCTGGATAGTCTGCGCGCCCTTTTTTGCGTTGAGGAACGGTCTTCTACCCTCCCGGATGCAGATGTAGAAATTACGCATTTCCTCGGTAAAGGACATGGCTTCCGAGGTATAACTATTGATGGGGAAGGAAAAATCGCCCCCGGCATAACGGGTGATTCGAACATATTCCTGCCCTGTCTCATCAAAGTACCCTGTAATTACGCCCTCAGAGCCGCGGATTACAAGGAAGCCGTTTGTGTCACTGGATTGCGGACCGAACTCGGGATAGGCCCAAGTGCTCTCAATGACAGCGCTGCTCCAGTCGCCTGTTTTTGGATCGCTGAAGAGCACCTTGAAGTGGGCGTCATCGTCTACGCATATTTCCTGCATGCGCCCGCGGACTACCCGGGTCCGTTCCTTTACGCCGATGCGCAAGGAGCGGACGGCCTCCAGCTTTTTGTCAAAGCCCAGAATAAAACAGGCCGCTGCCACGGCATGGGAACCGTAGTCCAGAATGCAGCCGCCACCGGCCTCAATTGGATCATAAAACCACGTATTGCGATCGGAGGAGTGGGTTCCCCGAGAGATCCACAGCTCTGTGATATCGCCTGCCATGCCGCTTGCCACTGCGTTGCGGAAGTGCTGAAAACGGGGAAGAAAAATGTTGTCATCATTGAGCTGATAGAATGCCTCCGACTGTGCCTCTGCCTCCACGACGTCCATCGCCTCGGGCCACGTGCGGGCCATGGGCTTCTCCGACATGGCATGTACCCCTTTACGCAACGCCATGGCGGCATAATGGGCGTGGTACTTCAAGCTTGTGCAGATATCTACCAAATCCACCTTGCCGAGCAATTCCTCCGGAGAAGAGCAGACATCGATTTCCCAGTCAACACATGCGCCGGCCTCGTCCATAAGCCGGAGATAGTTTTCTCTTGTTTCCTCCGCATGCTGGTGGTCTATATCATAGATTGCCCTGACTGTCACCAGATCTCTGTTCAAAATATGCGCCGGAAGATGACCTCCATTACAAATGTTCCCGGAACCAATGAGCCCCAATCTCAGTGTATTCATAAAATCTCCTTTTCTGCAGTGTGCACATATCGTGTTGCAGCGCTGTTTCATTTTTAGTATAGCAACAGAAACGGAAAATTTCTTACAATATTATGACTCCTTTTTTTGCTTTTTTGCTTTTATTCGTCATCTTCGCAGGAAGTCTTTCTGAGGAATCCTATGGACGAGAATATTTTCGGCTATTTTGCGCAAATATACAGAGCTTTGTTTTCCAGATTAGTGCAGACCGCATTAAAATTAATTGTCCAATGGTAAAAAAAGTGGAGAAACTTGTCAAAAAATCAGAAGTAACTGATTTCCATTTGCGCTATCCTATATATACAGATTACCGCATGTCAGGTCCGCGGCTTTCGGGTCAAACAGCTGGGCAGCTGTGTATGCGGCGTTGTTTCACTGACTGCGCGTGATTGGAAAACGATAAAAATAAGGAGGACCAAGAAATTGAAAAAGACGATGCGCGCAGGATTGATGCTGATGCTGGCATGTATCCTGCTGATCACTACAGCATGTGGCGCACCCGAGCAAAACCAGACTCCATCCGATAATAGCGCTGGCAGCAGCCCCGACACCCCCGCAGCTTCGCAGGATGGCAGCACAGAAAAGGTCACCCTGCGTATCGCAACATTTTTCGCAGGCGTAGACCCGAAGGCTCCGTGGTTCAACGAGTACGTTATCCCTACCTTTAATGAGTTGTACGGGGATGAGATCCATCTGGAGATCGAGGAAATCGCTGGTGAGCAGAACTATGTGGATAAAATGCGCTTACTGCTCTCTAACGACCAGCTGCCCGACATTGTTCATCCCGCTCAGACGATTACCCGCGAGGTTGCAGAGGGTGGTAAGGCTTTGGATCTGACCCCGTACCTTGATGCAAACCCCGATATCAAGGATATTATTGCCCCGAAGTCATTAGCGCGCAACACGATGGGAGACAAGATCTGGGGGCTTCCTTTTGAAGGCAGCTGGATCGGCCTATTCTATAACAAGGAGCTGCTGGACCAAGCTGGCGTTGCGGTCCCAACCACCTGGGATGAGCTGATGGTTGCCTGTGAGGAACTGCGCGCCTCTGGCATCGAATACCCTATGAGCTTCGAGACTGCGGCCAATGCCTGGACTACCTCGCTGATGTTCAGCGCGATGATCGGCTCCTCTGGTAGTGAGGGCTACGATTTCATGAATACCTACGACTCCACGGATTTTAATAAACCTTATATTGAGGACGCCTTTACGAAAATCACGGAGCTGCTCTCCTACGCCGCCCCCGACGCCATCGGCGGCGACTATAACAAGGCATCCATGCACTTTTTCAACAGCGAGTCCGCCTTCATTGCCAACGGTACCTGGATGATTTCTGAATTCAGCGATCCCGCCCGCGCTCCCGAGGGATTTGTTGACAAAGTCGGCGTATGCGCCTTCCCCGGCAATGTTGCGCTGAAAACGCCTATGGACGGCTGGGTCATCACGGCGAAGGACCCTGCGGTCCAGGATGCGGCCTGGAAATTCCTCAGTATTGTCGGCAGCGCAGAGGGACAGCTCTCCCACCTGGAGTACACGGCGACCCTTCCCGATTCCGACAAGCTGGAGATGACCGATGCGGCAAAGGAGAAATATCCCCTGCTTTCCGAAATGTACGACGCCCTTCAGGGCGCGCAGCCGATCCAATATTTTTCCAAGCTCTGGTCCCCGGCTGTTGTGGACGCTCTGTCCAACTCCTATCCGGCCCTGGTCTATGGTCAGATCACACCCGCAGAGGCATGTCAGGCGCTGACTGACGCGGCTGCGAAAGGCTAAGCCTTTTCTAACGGCAAAAGGGAGGCCCGCGCCTCCCTTTTGCTGTTGGAGCTGTATATCCGTTAGAAAGGAGCTCGTATGAGAAAAAACAACCGCGTCTGGTATGCCGTACTGCTCGCGCCCACGATCCTTCTGTTCCTGCTGATTTACGCAATCCCTGTCGTCACGGTTTTCCTGACCTCCTTTTGCGATTGGAAGCTGTTGACATCGCCAAGCTTTGTCGGACTGAAAAACTATGTGGACCTGTTTACGAACGACAAGGATTTTGTCGTCGCGCTGAAGAACACGGCCTTCTGGGTTCTCCTCCAGTCCACCTTCCATGTGGCCCTGGGAGTGACCCTCGCTATGATCCTGTCGAAGAAAATTTGCGGCTGGAAATTTATCCGGACATCCTATATGGTTCCCACGATTATCTCTACAGCCGCCCGCGCGATGGTGTTTCTCGCGGTGTTCAACCCGGAATACGGCGTGCTGAACTCAGTCCTGAAGCTGTTCCTGGGGGAGTCGTTCAGGCAGAACTGGTATTTTGATCCCTCCACGGCGCTGTTTGCCGTAACGACCGGGTGGGTGTTCTATGCGGGAACGATTATGATTATGGTCATGGCGGAGATTGTTTCCATCCCGCCCTCCCTGATTGAGGCGGCCCGAATCGATGGGGCCAGCTCCTGGCAAATCGACCGGATGATCATCCTGCCCCTTCTGCGCAATGTCATCGGCACCTGCGTTATCCTGGCCGCTACCAGTATGCTCAAGGAATTTGAGATGATCTTCCTTACGACCAAGGGCGGCCCTTACAATCTGACATACAATATGCCGCTGTATTTGTACAAAACCGCTATGATGTCCAATAATTATGGCTACGCCAACGCCATCGGCACGCTTCTGATCGGAGTCGGCGTCGTAGTCGTTATTGTAATCAATACCGTTTTTAAATTTGGACAGGCTGAAAACTGAAAAAGGGGGTATGGTATCATGATAAACGGCGTCCGAGAAAAACGCCGGGCCGCCAGCTGGATCGCGGCCTTTGGGAAATGGATATTTCTGGCAGTCATTGTGTTGATTTCCGTCGGGCCGCTGGTCTGGGTATTCATTTCCGCGTTCAAGACCAATCAGGAAATTACGCGAACGCCTCTGGCGCTCCCCGGCAATTGGTCGCTGGGCGGCTTCAGGGCCGCTTTGGAGCTGGCGCCAATTCCGGTGTTTTACCTCAACAGCATCATTGTTTCGGTGTGTGCCACAATATTAAACGTGCTACTTGTGAGCATGGGGGCCTACGTCCTGGCGCGGGTGACTTCAAAGTACAGCAACCTGCTGATGGCAATCCTGTCGGTATCTCTGTTCATTCCCATCACCGCTATGATTCAATCCATCTATAACGTCATTAACGGCCTGGGGCTCTACGATACGCGGGCCGGGCTGATCCTGGTATATACTGCCATGAACTTGCCCATGACGCTGTTCATCATGCGCAGTCATTTCCTATCCGTGCCGCTGGAGGTGGAGGAGTCCGCCTATATCGACGGGGCCAGCTTCGGAAAGACGTTTTTCCTGATTGCGCTCCCTATTGCCAAGCCCGGACTGTCTACCGCGGCGATCCTGTGCTTCATCAACTGCTGGAATGAGTTCTTGTTTTCCCTGACGCTGACCTCCAAAACGGCAAACCGGACGCTTCCGCTTGCGCTCAACTACTTCACCTCGGCGTTCAGCTTCAATTATACGGCGCTCTTCGCGGCAATCGTGATGATTGTACTTCCAAGCATCCTGGTTTTCGTTCTGCTCCAGGAGCAGGTGGTAGGCGGCTTGGCGGCCGGGGCGGTCAAGGGATAGATGATGCATCTGCGGACAAATCATATACAGGCATCCTGGGCACGTGCGCTTCCCTATTGGGAGACGGCTGCGTCGATGATGATTATGGGCTCCACCGTGGTCGTCAGCAAGGTCATCGCAGGAGGATTCCCCGTTATCCTTGCATCCGCCCTGCGCCTGCTCCTGAGTGCGGCGCTCCAGCTGGCGCTGTTCTTCTCCCTGCACCGCTCCATTCCCAGATTGGCCCGGCGGGATATGGGCGTCCTTTTCCTCCAGGCCCTGTTCGGCGTGGCCCTGTACAGCGTATGCTTCATGGAGGGGCTCAAGCGGACCACCGCGCTGGAGGCCAGCATCTTCTCCAGCCTTATTCCGGCGGCCGGCGGCCTGATCTCTATTCTGGTGTTCCATGAACGGCTCAATCGCTTCCAATACTGCGGCATCCTGGCGGCTGTACTGGGGACGCTGCTCATTAATGCCGGCGGCGCGGGCGGCGCAGAGCTGCGCAGTCACCTGGCGGGAAATGTGATGATTCTGGCTTCCGCGTTCTGCCAGGCGGTCTTTGTTACCTTTGGCAAGCTTGTCTCCAGCGGAGTCAGCCCGCTGTTTGTCAGCGGCGCGGTTTCCCTGCTGGGAACGGCTATGCTGGCGGTCCCGGCGCTGAATGAAGCGCTGAACGCTGATTTCAGCGGGATCTGTCCGCAGGATTGGTGGTGGGTCCTCTATCTGGGGCTCATCGGCACGGGCGTCGGCGTCATGCTGATGAACCACGGAAGCCGGCGGCTCTCTCCCGCAGCCGTATCGGTCTTTACGGCGCTCAATCCCGTCAGCTCCATCCTTCTCTCCGTTATATTTCTCAAAGAGAAGGTTACGGGGTATCACATACTGGGAATGGCCATCATTGGAACCGGAATTGCAGTTTCCCTGTTCCCAAGCCGCGTACGCGGCGGCCCCCGCCAGGGGGAGACGCTGTCCCGCAGGCGCGGCCGCTCTGGACACCCCCGGTCCTCTTCCTGATGCCTCGTTCCGTTCCACCCGTTTACCTATGGAAATCCGCTGCTAATGGGAGAATCTTATGAGCTCAGGGGCACTCCAAAAGTTTTCTGTTCACGAGGAAAATGATATCCGTAAAATCCCGCCTGCCTGGTCGAGTCATGAGCAGGCGGAAATCCAATACATTGTCCGCGGCAGCTTTGAGCTGTGCATCGGGAATCAGCGGCATATTGTGGAACCGGGAAATATTGTGGTGATTCCCCCCAACAAGCTGCACCGGATCACGCCTCTTGATCCAAGAAGCTTTTCCGCGCTGAGTATATTGCTTCAAGCGGATATCCGGGAAGCGCTCTATAACGCGGGGGAAGATACCGATGTTCTCGGCTTCCTCACACAGGCGGTCCCATCGCCTGTTTTGCGCTTGGATGAAGCGCAGCGCGTCTGGTTTGCCGCGCTGTTCCGGCGTCTGGTCCAGGAAAACGGCAGAGAGGCGAAATACCGCTCCGCATGTATGATCAATCTGCTGGGGCTGATTATTGCGGAGGTCGCCAGACAGTATGAGGGGACCCCGGCGCCGTGCAATTCTCCGCCCTACGAGCCGCCGGACATTTCCCGCCTGATTAAGAACATCATTCAATATATCAACCATAATTTCAAGGAGGACATCACCCTCTCCAAGATCGCCCGGGAGTTTTGGCTGAATCCGTCCTATCTCAGCAGGCAGTTTAAGGTGAACGTCGGGGTCAACATCACCGAATTCATTACGGGACGCCGGTTAGACTACGCCAAGGTTCAGCTGGTGGTTAGCGATACAAGCATCTCCGAAATCGCTCTGAACTCCGGATTCAATAACATCTCATACTTCAACACTGTGTTCAAGCAGCGGATGGGGATTTCTCCCAGACAATACCGCAAGGAGAAGCGGCTGGAGGGTATTCCCGAGGGCGATCAGCTCTCCCCCTGGGAAGGCTGGTAGGCGTTTGCCCTCCGCACCGCGCCAAACGGAAAGGAGATTTCTTTATGCGGATAGAACAGCTGGAAACCCCGGCGCTTATTTTGGATATGGAGCTTGTAGAGCGCAATATGGCCCTTATGCGGCAGCTGCTCGCGGGGACGGGGCAGGCGCTGCGCCCCCACTACAAATCCCATAAATGCACATACCTTGCCCGTCTCCAGATGGACGCGGGCGCAAAGGGAATCACCTGCGCCAAGCTGGGAGAAGCTGAAGACCTGGCGGCCGGCGGGATAAAGGATATCCTTATCGCCAACCAGATTGTGGACCCTGGAAAGCTTGCGCGACTTGCGCAGCTTGCGCTGCGCAGCCGGGTCACCGTATGTGTGGACAGTCTGGAGAATATCGCCCGGCTTTCCGCCGCCGCAAGGGCCGCCGGAGCAGTTATCCACTGTTACGTAGAGTATGAAGTAGGGATGCGGCGCTGCGGCGCGCAGACGCCGGAGGAATTCCTGACGCTGGCCGGCGCGGTTCTGAACGCGGAAGGCCTGCGCTTTGACGGCATACAGGCATACGCCGGCCACCTCTCCCACGAGGAGGACTATACCGTGCGGCGGCTGGGGGCCGCCGGTGTGGAGGAACGCCTGCGGGAGCTGCTGGCGTTTCTGGACAGCAGGGGCATCCCGGTCAGCCAGGTCAGCGGCGCAAGTACGGGGACGGTCGAATTCAAGGCCGGCGGCAGCGTCTATACGGAGCTTCAGGCGGGCAGTTATCTCTTTATGGACAGCGCATACCATCGGCTGGGCCTCCGTTTTCAGAATGCGCTGTTCATCCAGGCTACCGTCATCAGTACGGCTGGGGGACGGATCGTCACGGATGCGGGCATCAAGTGCTGCGGGGTGGATCAAGGTCCGCCGGTTTTTGTGGACTTTCCTTCCTGTGTGCCTGTGATGAGCGAGGAGCACAGCGCTATTTATCCGTCGGAACACAGCTGCAGACCCGGCGACCGTCTGACGCTGATTCCGGGGCATTGCTGTACGACCATGAATCTCCACGACAGAGTCTTTTTGACGCGGGGCGGATGCGTAATGGATTGCATACCAATTACCAGCAGGGGTAAATGCATGTAGAACTGTGACAGAATATTTGGATAAAGCAAACCTGCCGCGAGCCAAGGCATATCTCGGCCATACTACGGCCAGACAAAAAGCCGGGAGCAATGCTCCCGGCTTTTTGCGCTAAACCCTCTCCCCGCCGACGGATTTCACCCGGCGGCCAGCGGTTCTCTCCGCCCGCTTTATCTTATACAGCTCCTCGACGGCGAAGCTCAGCTTTGTCACCACATTTTTCTTGGTTGGATAGCAGTAAAGACTGTCGTTGTCGGTGGAAATATCCACGCAGTCGTCAGGACGGACGTAGCAGTAATCATATTCGATATGTAGCCCATACATCCCCAGCGGAGGCCGGTGAATCCGGTAGGGCGCGCCGTTGTGCTCCCCCTCCACAATAAAGCCGTGCTCCATGTCGTGAATCAGCTTCGCCTTCCCCAGTTTCTGGAACCGCCAGGCGTTGGGCAGGGAGAATACCTCCACCTCGTCCTCAAAATGGTAAGTCCCCGCCTCCAGCTGGGCCCGGACCTGACTCCGCTCCCACTCGAACCAGTCTGGCGGATAGGCGAACTCCGTCTCCCCCTCCCTGGCGTGGAGGACGCCCAGCTCGTCCAGCTCCCACTCCTTGCCGCAGGCGGCGCAGCGCAGGGCGGACCCCTGGCTCTCCATTTTTGATTCCGTCAGACAGTGGGGACACTGGTAAAGAACCTTGTGCAGCCCCTCCGCACGGAAGGGCTCGGTGATGCGGATATTTTTCTCCCGCTGCCAGCGGTACTCGTCATAATCCATAGCCTGCCGGATGATCCCGCCGATTTCGGCGGCGGATTTCTCCCTCACCTCTTCGGCAGTGAGGACCTGGGTCATGGTGGTGTAGAGAGGCGCCTTCCTGGGCTGGCGGTAATTCCAGAAGGGGGTGTGGAGGTAGTTGCCGTGGTGGAGGAGGACCACCACTGGGACGCCCTGCTTCTTCACCAGTTTTCCCAGGGAATCGGGGAGGATGGCGGTGGTGCCGATGGGGGAGTACCGGGCCTCGGGATACATGCAGAGGATGCCGCGGTAGTCCTGGAGGACCTTTTTTATCGAGCGCAGCAGGGTCATGTCGGTGGTAAACTTCCGCTTGCACAGACAGCCCAGCCACTCCATGATAAAGGGCCGGCGGTAGTAGCCGTCGATGGTGGCGATGTTGTTCACCGGGTGGGGCCAGGTGGCGATGGAGCAGAGGTGGAAGTCCACAAAGTACATGTGGTTCGACAGAAGGATGTAGGGGGGCTTGAGGCCCTCCATGTGAATTTTTTCGATCTTATATTCCTGGCCCATCATGCTCAGGCCGCACAGGGCCCGGAGGATGGCGGTAAAGACCTTCCTCTGCCGCAGGGGCGGCTTGGCGGTGTCGTAGCGTTTGAGGCCGCCGTAGTTGACGTCGATGCTCTCCATATGTTCCCCTCCCCCCCGCCGGACAACACGTTTCCGGCGGGTATCGTTACCAGTTTATCACAAAACCGGCGGGAAAGCAAATGGGGATTATGGGAAAATGGGCGGGACCGGGCGCAATACCGAATAGATAATAGGAAGCCGCCCTTACGGACGGCTTCCTATTATTTGCTTCTATTGTTTTATATTTATCCAAAATCTCTTTACTAATTTCATTTATGCTACATGATAAAATAATACATTTCGACCATAATCTGCCGGACAGTTATACAGCGTATGCAAATACAGTCCCCATGCTCCCCACTTAGAGAGTACTCCGCAACCGCAAAATTATTGCGATGCAACGGCTACAGGAAAAGAGCGGGAGTCAAAAGTGCAAGGTTTTTTACAGAAGATGCCCCAAAACCCTTGCACTTGATAAACAGTACCACTGCATGTGGAGAAGAAATCAGCAATATTTTCCCGCACTGGCCAGGGATATTTCGGCTGTAGATGGATATTTTCTCTTTTTGTTGCCAATTTTGAAGATACTACCCATTCTGTCGGGTTACGAAGTACTCCCTATTTAGATTCGAGTCCACATAGCCAAAACTGTCAACAGCGTCGTATCAATCAGTAATTTGGAGCGTATCAATAATGGCAGTTAGATAAGACTTAAAGCCTCCCATCTCTGAAAAAGGATATTCTCCCCAGACAATTAACGTGCCGCAGTGGGTTTCCAGCAGCCACACGTCAACCATCTGTTCTGTGAAACTGTCTTCTCCTGAAAAATGGTTTTTCGCATCCATCTCCTCGAAAGTGAAACCCTCGCAGGAAAAAAGAATGTCCTCCCTAGCATCTTCTGGTGTTTGGCCCGGATGCATAACAATATTAAGAAATACTTGTTCGTTCTCTGTGTTGACCCAGTAATCGCCCTCATCTAATTGACGGCTCATGTCCCACCCCTCATCAGGGATATAGATGGAGTAATCACTTCCTTTGTACAGCGTGACAGGAATGCTTGTACTCTCTCCATTGATCTCTGCAGTGATTGCGCTGTGCAATGAAGCAGAATCCGCTCCAGCGCAGGATGTGATTGACGTCACCAGAACGGACAAAAAAAGCAGGGACACAAAATGCCTATTCATAAGATTCCCTCCAATATTACCAACTTAAACATTTGCCTATTGACCAAGACATAAAGATTGAGAAAACGGGCAGCAGACTTTTACTGCCCGCTTTCTCGTAAAAATTAACCAGTCACCCACTGATTAGAATAAGAATCCCAGTATGGCACGTAATAATCGGTCTTATGCTTCACACCACTCTTATCAGTATATGTCCACCCAGTAATATCTACAGAACTACGGCAATTAGCATGTGCACAGAGGGTTTGTGTTGTAAGATCATTTTGGTCAACAATTCCAACGTGACCGCCATTAACCCATTCCCCACCTATATATTTTAAATCATTTACTAAGCTTCCGGCAAATGCCTTATTGACATTGGTAGTATGGAAGAACAAGTCATTGTTAACAATCCACTGTCTGAGTCCGCCGCCTCTATTCCCTGTCGTTATCCACGCCGTAGAATTAATATACCAAGTATCATCGGTTTCCAGCCCGCCTTCATGGAAGCACTGGGAAACAAAATTAGCACAGTCAGAGCCTTTATCACCATCATAGAACTCGTATTTGGGTGCATTATGGCAAGATGCGTGTTTGGTACTGATACCCAGATTACAAGACCATTCTTGAGCATATTCTCTGGCTGCAACGCGATCGTACTTTTTAATAGCCTCATTATGAGGAGCCGCTCGCATAACCATATTATTAGCGCACTCTGCTACATCTGCAATCAAACTCTCACCAGATTGGACCTGTTCTGAAACAGATCTCGGTCCAATTGTTGCTAATGGTGCCGATTCACCATCTTCAAACGGGGATTGCACCGTAACCTCACCAAGAGGGATTGCTTCATTGTCCAGCGCAATGAGCGAATATGGTGCACGTGTAACATAGTATGTTCCGTTAGTCCTTTGGGCAACTCCAATATAGTTGTCATTCAAATCGGCAATTCGCCCAGCAATGTAACTTTCGGCGACAGCGATTTGTTCCGGGTCGGAAAGCTCTTCCTTCGCTTGTAACATACCTTGAATTGCGGGAATATCAAGGGCATCCGATGCCAACAACGTCCGATTAAATGATGCATTGATTTGATAGGTTGTACTCCCATCCTCATTAATAGTTTTATTGGCAATGGTTGCTGCGGCGTCAGAAATTGAATAGTCGCTAGTATAACGCGCCAACACTTCATTAAGCACAGATTCAACAATTTCATCATCCTCGGTCGTTGCAAACGCTGGGACGCCCAAGGACAGGCACATCACCAGTGCCAAAACCAAACTTGTCAGTTTTTTAGTCATTATCGTATGCTGAACAAGTACACGCTTTTTCATAATACTTTTCCTTTCATTTTTCTTGGTTGATTAACTACACTAAAATCGAGACACTAAAATTTCCTCTCCCATTTTCACCTCCTCAACTAATCCAACATCACCTTATACTCCCTGGGGGATATCCCCCAGGGAGCTGCATATATGCAGCTCCCAATTCAAGCTCCGACAAAAACTCTTACGGACAGGTCCCGCTGACCTCCTTGGCCGGTTTCGCTGCGCCGTTGATGGAATAGCTCAACACCAGCCGGTAACTCTTTCCGCTCTCCACTTTGCAGCTCTCGGAAATAAAGACTCGTCCGGTCCCGGAATCAGTCCAGGAGTCCACATAGGTATTACTCTGATAGAGCGTTAGCGTTGCCGCCACTTTGTCTGTCGCGCTATCAGCCTTGAAAGATACCGAACAGGTAGCCGTAGTCCCGTTGAAGTCCAAAACGGGTTCCACTTTCACCGCTCTGGGTTCCAATGCCTGCGCAGACAACGTTAACAGCAGCAGCAGCGGAACAGCCAAGGCAAGAACTCTCTTCATGATATCTCACCTCCTCTCCTTGTGGTTTCACTTACTAAATGCAGAAGAGGTGGAGAACCTCACATAATTTTACAAAATTTTTTTACTTTGGCGTTTTGCACAAAGAAACGCTCTTTGCTATGTGCAAAAGCACATCTTTCTCAAAGCATCCTCCAACCGAAAAGTGTAGATTCAAATCCGGATCGATCCACCTCAGTGTGCTCATATTTCCGGGAGTACGCGCCTTGAAAAATGTACCGGGCAGTTGGCCGACAGTAACGTCAAAGACATCCGCGTCCGATGTGTCGAAACTGGTCAGTGCTCCCTGGCGCATATAAACATAGTCCAAATAAAGGATATCTCCACTCTCATTTTCGTATATCACATCCACCAGACTCGGCGCAGTATTCCGCTCCGTTTCCACAAACCCCTCCGGCAGTGCCGTGATCTCATACTGCGGCAGGGCTTCCTCGCTCCCTTCCCCCGCATATATATAATCAATATCATTCCCAGAC
>OFGH01001137.1_pt1 | contig 19068 bp, 11 predicted proteins | sample 1521721 | NCBI WGS metagenome assembly OFGH01 (sample SAMEA3504132, study PRJEB24116) | mouse gut metagenome | biome: mouse gut; feature: mouse-associated habitat; material: faeces | place: Denmark | collected 2011
TTATCGGCAGCAGTCTGGGCAGCAATGGTCTCGACCTCAGTCTTGACCGTTTTGGTCCGCTCCTCAGCAGCCAATGCGTTTGTCTCGCTAAGCGCAGCGGCACTCTTGGCGGCCTCGGCTTCAGATGCCTTTTGAATTGCCGTAGCTTCCGAACTCGCGGCGTTTGTCTCCGAGAGCTTTGCAGCGGCCTCGGAAACGGCGGCCTCGGCGGCCTTCTGTACCGCATTGGTTTCGGCATCCCGGGCATTCGTCTCCGAGAGCTTTGCGGCGTTTGCCGATTCAACAACCTCGTTTGCCTTGGTGATGGCAGTGTCCGCAGAATCCCTCGCCAAAGCGGCGGAAGCCTGTGCGGAATCCTTTGCGGTGGAGGCGAACTCCATGGCCTTATTGGACTCCACGTTCATGGCCGCCAAGGCGTCATGGATAGATCCACGCACCTCTTCGCCATAGATCGCTTCCAGAATCTTCTGGAGGTAGCTGCTAATGTCAGCCAATCAGCTCACCTCCTAATCTTCCAGCATCCAGTCGATTCCAACGATTTCCCCGCCAGAGAGAACGCCGATGGTGTCCTCGTACTTGGCAACCATGAGTTCGACCTCATGCTCCATGTTGTTGTACGGAGCCATCTCGTCGCAGAACGACTTGAAGTTCGGGGAACCGACTTTGATGGATACGGTAGGCAGCTCGGTTCCGTCTTCTGCCTTATCCGGCTCGCCATACTTTTCGACCAGCTCCATTTTGAACTGGTTGTATTCAGTCAGCGTATCAGAGAGAATCCGGAAGTTTCGCGCGGCCACATAGCCAAGCTTGTTCCGCTGGGCCAAGATCGGCTCCAGCTGATGCATCATGGCGACCAACTCCGAATTCTTCTTCAAGAGCTTTTTCAACGCGATTCCCCCTTTTGTCGAATTAGTTCGCTCACCATACGGTAGAGCTTTTGGATCATGTGCGTGTTGAGTGCAATGAACTCTCCATAACGGAGGCTGTAACGGAAATCGGAGATACCATCCTCCATCACTTCCTGAACAGGGGCCTTCACCAGGGCGGCCAGCTCATCCGCAGTCAACCCGGCATCCAAGAGAGCCTTCTCCACATCCTGAGCAATAAACCCAAGGTGCAGACGGCCGGAAGCGCCGTGATTGTACTTAAAGCGGGTGGGTTTCAATGCCATAAAGAAGGCATCGTACTTGTCCAGATTGTAGCTGATGGTATTCTTGAGCCGGGCATCGGAACGAATGGTGATTTCTTCGGTTGAGTTTACTGCTCCGCCAACCCAGAAGGATGCTCCCCATCCTGTCATTCGAGCTCCCGCATTGGTGACAATGATGTAGGGGTCAGAACCGGGTCCATTAGAGCCATACATCATAGCCCCATAGGTAGTTCGTTCTCCATCACTGCCGTGCCCCTTGCAGAACCCTCCATAACCACAGGAGAGATCCACATAATTGGCGTCAATAGTTCCGGCCCTGATATAGTTGGCATTGATGTACAACCGGCCATAGGTTGAATCGCTGAATATACCAAACTTCGTTCCGCCGCTTGTCAGGACGTTAAACACGTTCTGATCGGTGCATCGCTCATAGTAGGCGTCATTCGCCCGTGACCATGCGGCAGATGCTTCATCATAGGCGTCATCGGCTTTCCAATAGGCATTGTTCGCCAAATTTCCAGCGTTGATCGCTTCGGTATAGGCCGGATTGTAGCCGAGGTTTTGATTTGAAACCTGTGCCCAGTTAATGGAGCTTCCAGCACCCATGGTCACTTTTCCGTTGATCGTGACTTCGCCGCTGGTTCCATCCACTTTGAAGGTGACAGATCGGTCATACCGGCTGGTGATGGTGATACCATACAGATCCAGGTAGTCGGCGGTAAATTTCTGCTTTGCGAGGTCCAGCATACTGTTGCCGTACTTATCCAGAAAGTCTTCCGCCTGAACAATGCCTTTGAAGTTGCCGGTAGCAGCTGTGAGCTGTCCACCGAAAGTACCCTTCGCGGCAACCAGTGTTCCAGCAAATGTCCCCCGTGTAGCCGTCAGATTCCCCTCTTCGTCAACAATGAAATTGTTCCCGAGGTTAATCGAGCCTCTCTTCATGACCAGTTTCCCGGTCTCAAAGTCAAGGCTGAAATTGCCGCCATAGTCCTTCAGCACGCCCGCTCGGATCACATTGGCGTTGAGTACGCCGGTGGTAATGTAATCAGCCACAATGGAGCCGTCCATGGTAATAGCCAATCCGAAGGTCTTTCCCCCATCATTGGAATAACCCAACCCGTTCATGTTCCATTTCCAGAGCTTGTTCGCCTTGGTATAGTCCCTGGTGTTTGAAATATAAAGAGTTTCCGAGCCGTAGTCATCCTTCGTGATAGTGATGTAACCGGTGGTAGCCATGTTCATGATCTGGGTGGCGTTGTCCTTGGCCTCTTTCAGGATGTTGTGGGCCTTGGGTAGCTCCTCGATCTTTTGCAGGATGGCGGAACTGATTTGGTTGTTGACGCTTGTCAAACTGGTTTTCACAGAATCGCCCAGCGTAAACTGGGTTTTCTCAGGGCTGTCAAGGGGGATCTCCAACTTGGTCACCGGGAATTGCTTGTCCAAACCATGAGGGCGAGAAATGACCCGGATTTCATCCAGGAGCTTCACAGCCTCGTAGTTCACATCCAAGTAGTGCAGATCCAGAGCGGTCAGCTCCAGCTCCATGTTGTCAAACTGGAGATCCGAGAGGTAGGCTTTCCCTTTCTTCAGCAGAACGGCCGGATCAGTCACCCGATCCCAGGTAACAACCTTTTCGATCCATCCAAACGCGGCTACCGCTTCGTCAGACTGGATGTACATACTGCCGTTGTTCACGCTCTCCACGGTCAGATAAGCATCCAATGCCTCGATAGGACTCTTGTCGAGCCTTCCGCCTAAAGGAACAAGGACAGTCGCAAACTCCGTGGAATCCCAGTTCCGGGTAAACTCAATCAGGTTGGAACCAAATTGGATCAGCTGGCTGCATGTGTCCGGATAGTCCTTTAGGTAGTCCACATACCGAACGCCATTTTCCTTTCGGATACGAAGATGACCGCCGTACTGCTCAACAAGAGCGTTGAACAGCTCGATGGTCTTCTCGTGATTGGTGTAACGAGTTGGAAAATCGGTATCCTCCACAGTGACCGCACCGATGGCGAACCGCCGGTTGGCAGGAACCTTGGAATTGTGAACCGCGATCAGGTCTGACATAAAAGCACGGATACTCAACCCTGCATATTCCTTGGGCGGCTGAGTGCTGTCGTTGAAAAAGGCAAGCTCTCCTTCGCAGACGAGAATCCGGTTGTTCCAGAAATCCTTGCTCTCGGAGAGAACACGGCCTGACCATAACTCTTTTCCGTCCTTGTCCACCCGAATATCCGTGGTAAGGCGGGCAATGGTGCCATAGGCCTTATTGGACGGGGGGAGAGCCATCGTGAGGGAACCTGCCGCGCAATCCTCCATCACCAGTTTGGGGTTTACGACCTTCATATCGCCGACCGCAAAGACATCGTTATAGATACAGACGCCATCCGCATAAATCGTATACATCGGTCATAACCTCCCCTGCCTGAAATTGACGGACACGCTCCCGGTTCCAGAATCACACCAGAAGTAAATGGTAGCGCCCTGCTCTCCAAAGAAAACAAATTCCGGGATCTGACTTGTCCCCTCAGGAAGAAGCTTAGTGGTGTCCAGTCCCAACCGTGGATTCACAAAACGGATGTGCATTCCGCGGCCGGCTGTCGTCCTGACGATGAAAGACGGGCAGATAGGCGCTCTTCCGAAGAATTCTGCGTCCAGATTCATGACATGCCTTTCGGTCGTGACCGGGATGTTGGCAAAAATCGCGGCTCGGATAACTCCATTTTGAAAGTTGAACGGGTCCCAAAGCCATCCATCAGTAGATGACAGAACTGCCCACTTATAGGGGCCGACATCATAGTCAATGGTGATGCGAGACCAGTCCCTCGGCGATTTCCAGTCTTTGACCGTGAACCGTCCTTCATAGAAATACTCGGGATCATCCTCCAGCACTGCACGAAGCTTCTGTCCGTGGAGATAATCCATGATTTCGGAGTAGACCGAGTGCCAGGGGGCCTTCTCGATCCTTCCGGGCTCCCACGGTTCAAAGCCGTTCGGAACGATGAACTCAAAGGAGCCTGTGCGGTTTTGGTAAATAGGATACCCGGTGAGGGCTTGCGACAAATCAATGACGCCGTCCCCACCGGGGATGTCGATGGTTTTTACCTTTTGTGCTGGAGGGTTAAAAACAGGCAGGGAAGTGGGGACCAGATGCCAGTCATCCCATGTGTTCTTCTCGCCGAATGTGATAGAATGATACATACTAAATCCCCCTTCCCCTATAAGTCTGTTTCTGCCCAAGGGCAGCATCCAACGGATCGGCCATTTCGCCAACCAGAGTACCGGTGTCCAAGACGACCTGCATCCGTTCCAGACGGGCCATCATTTCACCCATTTCGCCGCGCAGAGAGCGCAGCTCCTGCACAACACCGTCGTTGTCTACGGTGACAGTCATGCCCTCCTTGTCCATGGTGGCATTAAAGGCCAGACTGGTTTGTCCGGCGAGAGCCACCGTCCTTGCGGAGTTGAAGAACCCATCGAGTTCATTGGCTCCTCTTGAGACATCGGAGAAATCCAACACAGGCCGAATCGTCGGCTGCATGTCAAATTCGCCGTTGACCAAGTCAGACATAGTAGAGATTGCGTTGGAAAGGCCATCCGTAGCGCGATCCGCCACATTGGCCCCAGCAGAGTAGGACTTATCGGCATAGTCGGTCAAACCATTCACAAGACCGAGGCCGGCAAAATTGCCGAGCTTCCGGAAGACCCGGGAAGGAGAATGCTCATCCCATGCGGTCTTAACCGCCTGAACACCCTCCAAGGCCATTTGTGTCAGGGCATCCAGGAACGCAGGTTTCTCTTCCTCGACACCATTCTTGATTCCGGTCACGATTTGTTTGCCAGTCTCATCCCATCCGGCTTCCTGAAGAATCGCTTGAGCGGCATCGACCATCTCCTGCGTTTCCTTTTCGGTGTCCTTCTTGATAAGCCCGACCTTCTCACCAAATGCTTTCCGAAGCTGTTCCAGCTCCGCGTTAGCATCGATGGTGACCTGATTCATCTTGGTCTGCCAGACAGCGCGATAGTCATCCAGCTCTCGCTCGGCCTCGACACGAAGCTGAGCAATGTTGTTTTGGGTTTCAATACGAAGGCCCTCTAACTCGCCGACTGCCTGTTCACGGGCCTGGGCATGTTTGATGGACCAAAGAGCGGCATACTTCTCCAACTCGGAGTCGCTCATGGAATTAAGAGCCTTCAACTCCGCGATTGCGGAGGGGCCCATCTCCTGAAGCTCGCCAATCAGATCGGAATCCAGACCTCTCGCCGAGAGATTGTCCAAAATATCCTGCCACTCGCCAAACTCATGCACCTGATCCGTCAGATTCTTCATCAGGGCTTCGCCGCTTACCTCTTCCCGCTCTTTAACCTCATCAAAGAGGCCATAAGATTGGTAAAGGCTGTTGGTGCGAGATTCAAGAGCACTTTGGTACTTGTCGTTCAGTGACTTGATGTCCGACGCTAATTTCTCATTGATGGATTTGACCTTATCGGCATACTCCTCTTCGAGATCAAGGCGTTTCTGATTTGCCGTCGCCTGAACGCTCTGAACATCGGCGATGTACTGCTTCTGAGCCTCATAGATCTCCTGCTCAAGACGGTAGACCTCACGATCCATCTTCTTGCGCTCGTCGGTGCCTTTGGCATAACGGCTCTGTACCCGCTTATAGGCGGCGAGCTCGTCAGAAAGGCTCATGCGATTGTAATACTTCTCCTCCTCGATCCAGTCCATGGAATGCTGATAGGACTCGTCCATGAGCTGTTTCCGGAGGGCATAGACCTCGCGGTCAATCTTCTTACGTTCCTCACTGCCCTCGATGTACCGCTGCTGCATCCGCTCATAGGCCTCAAGCTCTTCCTGGGTGCTGAGCTGGTTGTAATACTTCTTCTCCTCGATCCAATCGATAGAGGCCTGATAGGTTGACGCAACCAGTTCATTTTGAATCCGGTAAATCTCACGGTCGATCTTGATGCGCTCTTCGCTGCCAGCTTTGTACTTCTGTTGCAGGTTTTCGTACCCGGCAAGCTCATCTTTCAGACTTAACTCGCCATAATACTTCTTTTCCTCGGCCCACTTCTGGAACGCCTCGATTCCCTTGGAGCTTACCTTGAGAACTTCGCCGATCATCTTGGAAGTGGCCTGAGAAGCAGGCACAATGCTGTTCTCGGCTCCGATTGCCAAACCCTCACCCATGTTTTCACCCAGATAGATGAATTCACGAGAAGGTGAATGACTGTCCAGTGCCTTCTTTGCAGCATTCAAGGCGGCCAAGCCCAGATTGCGGCCGGCCACTGTCGAAGCGCCCATCTTGGAGTTGATGCCGTTCACAAAGCCCTGGCCGGCATTCTGCCCAGCGTTTTCAAACTGACCTTTCATGCCGTTAAGGACATTGACCGCATTGGAGAAGACAGTGCGTGTGGCATTTTGGACAGATGGGGCGCTATTGCGAATAGTGGTGGCGACGCCCTTCATCATCGTCGTGACGGAATTGTTGATTTCGGTGGCTTTCTTCGTAACGATGTCAGCCAGCGACTTCATCACTGATTCCATTCCAGGTGTCGTGAGGGTCTTACCATTCGAGATAGAGGTGCTTACCGAACTCAACATCCCTTGAACAGCCTTATTGACTTCGGTGGTCGAATTCGAGAACGCCGAAACAAATTCGTTGATTCCCGTGTTCGCCATGGTCTTAAGGGCAGTCCCGAATGAACTGAATCCGCTGGTGTCAAGTCCTTGAATACCCTTGGCCAGATCAACAAGGGACCAAACCTGGGTCACAACCCCGGACAGCTTTGTCAGGTCGATGCTGGAAACCTTGGAATAGTAGCTTCCCATGCTTTCCCCGAAGGAGGAAATATCTTTGCCAAAGGAGGCGAGCGTTTGATCTCCGCCAAACCATTTGTCAAAGAGGCTGCTATCCGGCAGACCTGTGGCCAGATTAGACAGGGCTTGCGCCGCATTTGCGGAAGCGGTTACCACCTCGGGTTTCACATCTTTGATGGCGTGGGCGTAAGCGGAGAGATCTTTGCCGAACTGGACGATTTCATCGCCGAATCCGGCCAAGCTGTTGCTTCCCGTGAAGACCTCCACCAACCCTCCGCATTTAGGAAGAGTATTTGCCAGCTCCACAAGAGCAGCCCCGGCCGTAGCGGAGTTGGCGACAGCATCGCCATCCAAGCCGGATACCGTCTGAGAATACTCTTTCATCGCATTACCAAAGGCAACAATTTGTTCGCCAAATGTGGCAAGATCGTTGTCTCCGGTAAAGAACGCGACTGCGCCGCCGGTATTGGGAACAGTGTTTGCAAGTTCCACAAGGGCCTTACCGGCCGTTGCCGAATTCACGACAGCATCCGTATCGAGCCCGGCCACAGCATTGGAGTATTCCTTAATGGCCTTTCCGAACGGAACAAGCTGTTCGCCAAAGGTGTCCATGTCGTTCTCTCCGGCAAAGAATGCAACCGCCCCGCCGGTGTTCGGAAGGGTGGCGGCCATTTCGGCCATTGCCTTGCCTGCGATTGCGGCATTTTGAACTGCCTCGGCATCCAAGCCTTTGATACTGTCGGCGAAGTCCATCATGGATTTGCCAAAGCCGACAAGTTGGTTGCCGAACTCAGCCATATCGTTCTCCCCGGCAAAGAACCCGACAACGCCACCGCTATTGGGTAACGTAGCGGCCATTTCGGCAAGGGTTTTGCCTGCGATAGCGGCTGTGCTGACCAGATCGCCATCCAGTCCGGTAATCGTGTTGGAGAACTTCATCATGGCTTCGCCAAATGGAACAAGCTGCTCCGCGAAGTCCGACAAAGAGGAACCGCCAGTAAGCCAGGAGGTCAAACCTTCCAGCAGATCAGCGGCAGTGATGAGTATGATAGCTTCGGTAAGGGCTTTGACGCCGGTCAGCATATTGGGGCTGATGCTGGATGCCCCGTCGATGAACGGCTGCACATTGGTCATGAAGGAGGACAAGTCCGCCCCAATTTGCGGGAACGAACTGGAAACTCCGCTCATAAATCCGCCAACAATTCCGCCGACGAACCCACCGATTGCAGTGCCGATGGTTTGGAGAAGTTGGCCGCCTTCGCTGATAAGCCACTCAAGCCCCGGGATTTGCGCCAGTCCGCCAACAGCGGCCAGGACGATTGCCAACTCGGTAATCACAGCGCCCATACCGAGGACGCCAACCATGGCTGCCGGTACAAGCCCTGCAACCAGGCCAAGAGCCCCGACCAGAGCGGTTAATAGACCGACTGCCCCGATACCTTTGATAAGGCTGTCCGCGTCAATACTGCTCAACGCACTGAGAACGCCGGCGAAGAATGCGCCAACCACGTCCATTGCAGCCTGAATGAGCTGGGGCATATTGCGAGCGATACCCTCCAGGATCTCGATCAGGAACTGCATCAGAGAATCGATGATCTGGGGTGTGTAGGTGACCAGAGATGCGAGGACACCGGTTACCAACTGAAGAGCGCCGTCGGCAATAGCTGGCACGCACTCGACCAGAACATCGACGAGAGTTAGAACGACTGCTTTCACAGCATCGCCGATAGCCGGAGCGCCATTTGCAATAATGCCGCAGAAAGCCACAATGGCCTCACCGATTTTCTCGGCAATAGCCGGAATTAGCCCAGCAAATCCGAGAACGATTGCTGAAAGTCCGCCAACAATGAGGGTGCCGCTGGAGGCCAACGAGGCTGCTAATGACACCAGCCCAACAGAGACGGAAGTCAATCCTGCTCCGATTAAGGTCAGCCCTGCGCCTATAGTGACAGCGCCAACCCCAAGCAGCGCCAATGCTCCGGAAATGGCAAGGATAGAGGGTGCCAACGGCCCAAGCACAGCACCGGCCACGCCCATAACCGTGAATGCCCCGGCAATCGTGATAAGACCCTTTGCAATAGATTCCCAGCTCATAGTGCCGAGAACCACAAGCACCGGAGTCAGAACTGCCAAAGCTCCTGCGGCTACGAGTAGTGCGGCAGAACCAGCCAACGTGCCGTTCATCAGATTCAATCCGATGGCCAGCTCAGCAAGTGCAACGCCCATGGCGACAAGGCCCTTCGCAATTCCTTCCCAGCTCATACTGCCCATAGACCCAAGAGCACTCGCAACAATTTTGAGTGCCGCTCCGACAATGACCAGACCTGCGCCAATACCGATCATGTTCTTCGGCATCAGTTTGGTAGCGATGGCAACCTCTGTCAAGGCACCGCCCATGGCGATGAGACCCTTTGCGATTTCCGCCCCGCTCATACTGCCAAAGTCGGCCATAGCGGAGGCAAATATCTTCATAGCTGCCGCAATCTCAATCAACGCGACGCCTGTACTGATAACATGCTTCGCATCTCCGGTGAGCTTAGTAAATGCGGTGATCTCCAGCAGAAGAGCGGCAATAGACGCCAAGCCCTTTGTGATTTCTCCCAAGGACATGGAGCCAAAATCTTTACAGGAGGAGGCAAGGATCTTAATTGCAGAGGCGAGGATAACAATACCTGTCGCGGTGGTGATGGTTTTTCCACTAAACTTTGCAGTTCCAAGGAAAACTTCGATTTCTGCCAAAAGCACTCCGACACCGACAAGTCCCTTTGCCATGTCGTTCCAATCCATACTCCCTAAAGTCTTTACCGACGAGGAGAGTATTTTGATTGCCGCGGCAAACAGGATCATCCCGGTTGCTGCTTTGGATGCGTTCTTGTCAAATTTGGCGGTGTTGAGGAACAGGTCGATCTCAGCCAGCAATACGCCGACGCCGATCAGTCCTTCCGCCAGCTGCTCCGGTTCCAGCTCGCCGATATTTTTCATGGCAAGGCTCAGAACCAGAAGTGCTGCGCCCATCTTTATCATGGCTGAGGCCGTCTTATTGGCCGCTTTACCGTCTATGCTTAACTTGTCCAACACAGCCATGGATGTCATAAGCTCTGCGAACATAGCGCCCATCGCGGCAAGCGAGCCTGTTACCTTGTCGGAATCAATGGAGGCCAGAACCAGCAAACTGACAGAAAGAACAGCAATAGATGCCGCAATCTTCCCCAGGGCGTCAGACTTCAACTTGGTCTGCCATGCCTCTAAACTTCCACGAACACCGTCGAGGATTTTTGTCACCCCACCGCCAAGACCTTTGATCCATTCAACGAAACTGCCGAACGTATCTTTCATTTCGTCCATGGGATCTAAGAATTTCTTGAGGGCGGCAATAACACCGCCGGCGGCTAAGGCGTTCAGGAAGTCAAGAATGCCGTTAAAGTCCGCATTGCTCAGGGTATTGATAAGGCCGTCAAGAGCCTTCCCAAGCAAACTGCCAATGGCGCTGGCAACTTGCTTGATAAGGGCTCCAATACCGCCTAAAACCTGGAGGAACTTGTTTCCTGAAACGGCTCCATCTACTTTGTCGAGGGAATCGACAACACCGTCTTTCATGCCAACAATGGCGTCGCGAACCTGTTTTGCCTTGGAACAAATACCGTCGAAAAGAGCTTGCAGACGCTCCAGACCGGGAGCACTGATTTTCTCTTTCAGGCTTCCCAAGAAAACCTTGATAGATGCCGTTGCCTCATCAAGGCCGGGGAATCCTAAACTTGCTCCAAGAGCAGAAGCAAAAGCCCCGACCACAGTGATGGCTCCTTTTATGAAGTCAACAATGGTCTTGAGGCCCTTATAGAAAATGTCTCCTTTCTTAATAGTCTCGTCAAGTTTTGCGAGGCATTCTCCGAAAGAACCTGTCAAACCGAGAATGCCTGTAAGAAGGCCGCCAACTGCCGAACCCGCAGGACTAACAGCCCGCAGAAAAGCAGTAAAGGCCTGCTTCACGATGTCAACAATCGCAAAGAGGCCCTTGAAGGTGGACTTCAAATCGGACATGACTTTCTGCCCGGATTCGGACTCTGTGACAAAGAACCGAAAACGTTCAGTCAATTCATTAAGTCCCTTGACAAAACCATAAAGCTGGTCGGAGGTCGTAGCGGGGAAAATATCTCGGAATGCTTCTTTTACAGTGGACAGAAGCGCGCCGACACCTTCCCAGGTGTTCCAAAAAGCAGACACCAAATGCTGACGTCCGCTTAACTCGTCAACGCTTCCCAACAAACCCTCAAGAGAACCGTTAAGTTCCCTTAACTGTTCGTCAGGCAGATCGCCGGCACTGGCAGTCACCGCTTTCATCAGCAGGTCTGTGGAAATCAATCCATTTTGAACTGCTTCTTCGAGGGAACCAGCCTGAGAAATGATGTCGTCCAGAGAAAGGCCGCCTTCCGCGGCAACATCTCGCAGTTTCTCCTCAAACGTATCGAGGTGAATGCCGGCATCGCTGACCGATTCAGTGAACCGATCCCAGCCGCTGTAGGACAGCGCCTCTTCGAGCATCTCGTTCCGCGCATTTCCGCCCTCGGCGAACACTTCGTACATTGCGTTCGCGAGATCTGTCCAGAGTGTCTTGGCATCCTCATAATCACCGAAGATGAGCTCAAAGGTGTTCATCCATCCGGTCGAGACTGCATCCTTGACAGAATCAATCACGTCCGGGAAGGTTCTGGCTTCCTGAGCCGCCTTGAATGCCTTCAGCCCAAACTCATCGACTTGAGAGCCAAGTTCCTCGATTGCTTGAGAGGCCGTAATGCCCTTTTCCTCTGCGTATTCGTAGATTTGGTCTACAGCGGCAGAATAGTCGTTGAAGACCTTCATCATGACGTCAGATGTAAACCATGCGTCTTCCGTCAGATGGTCGGCGAACTGCGCTTTGGTAAAGGACTCTTTTCCGGCGATGAGGGATTTGTATGTGCCATCAGCATTTTGCTTCAGGGTTCCAAGCGCAACGCCCGCGTCCAAAGCTTTCTGCCGGAACTCATCAGTATCCATAGATGCATTTTGGATCGACTTATAGTCTTCCTTACGCATGATACCGGAACCCATTGCCTGAGAAAGCTGATACATGGCGTTACTGGCAGTTCTCGCGTTTTGGCCGGACAGTGCCGCCCAGTTGGCGATACCTTCCAAAGCTGTGACAGAGGTTTGCAGATCCTGGCCAGAAGCTGTAAACTTGGCAATGTTGGAGACCATGTCCGTAAAGTTGTAGCTGGTCTCATCAGTAAACCAGTTCAAACGTTCCAGCTGCGCATTGACCGTATCAAGGTCGTAACCCTGAGAAACCAACGTGCCGACGGATGTGGTCTTATTGCCAAACTTCTCCCAACCAGCCGAAACCTGGTCAATGGTCAAAGAGGAGAGAAGCTGCTTTCCGGCATTCATCGCCGAATTGGTGATGTTGGAAAGGGCGGTCATAGCTACGATTTCGAGAGCCGAGAATTTTGCTTGTACAGTCTCAACAGAGCGTCCGAGTGCCGAAATGTCACATTTCTTAGCTGCGGCGCTGAGCTGATCGAAGCCCTTAGCGGCCCCATCCAGATCCAAGCCCTTTTTAAGCTTGTCCAGAGTTGATAAGCTCGTTTGGACGCCAGCCTCAAACTGCTTGTTGTCAAACTTCATTTCTACGACTCTCTCGTCAATCGTTTGACTCATAGCTGTTTAACCTCCTTCCATGCGTCATTCACAATTTGGTCAAAAATAGGCTGGATAGCGGGGTTGATGTAATCTCGCCCTTCTACCCAGCCGCCGGTTCCGGTGCCATGCCCATATTGCAGGATGATGGCGATCGGAATACCATTTTGAATGTTGGAGTTACGGAATGAAATGGTCGCAATTCCGTTTTTGTTTGTGATCTCGTAGTACCACGAGCTGGCTGTCAATCCAGAGTCGACAGGCGTCGCAGACGCAAGAGCGGCCACTCCAGCGCGACCGTACTTATCGAGATCACCAAGGTGTACACCCTCTTTTGCTCTTTCTAAGAACTTGGTCAGGTTGGAGAAGTTGCCCTTATGCCTGAACGTAACCATACAGCCACTCCTTACTTCACTTTGCTGAGGTACTCGATGCTGCTGAATCCGGTATAGGTCACACCATTATAGATCACCTGGATGTAAAGCCACTTTACATTTCCAACTTTGGTGTAGTAGCCATAATTTCGCACCTTTATTCCCTCCGGAAGAACAGCCATGCTGCTTTCTCCGGTTCCAGCACCATTGCGAATGTTTAACCCCTTACCGGCAGTGATGACGTATGTTCCAGCCAAAGACTTATCAAACGACTTAGCAGCCTTTGTTGCTTTCTTTTCGGTCGGGGTAGTCGTCGATGTCGGTTTAGAAACCGGCGGAGTACCCTGGCAGCACTTTGCAGGGTTATAAATGAAACCCAGGAACTTGTAACCGTTTCCTTGGCCCCAATTACCAGTCCCCTTTTTCCGAGTTTGAGTCCAGAAGGGTTTAGAGGCATTCCATCCGCTCTCGGAAGTCACGATTTCAGTCCCACTGATGATCTTTTCTACGATGGCAACGTGACCCGCGCCATCGGTTCCCTTCAAAGTAGCTCCCTTCTGCCAGACCATACAGGCGCCTAAGCGAGGCTCGGTGCCAATCTCCAGGTCGCCTTTATACTGCATGAAGTTCTCAGCATTGACGGGACTAAGATACTTACAAGCACCCTCCCCGACAATTTCGTTAAAACGTCCATAGGCATAACCGACGCAATTCGCAAGCACATTACAAGCGGAATCAGTCGGACTTCCTTTGACAGCAGAGGAGTATCCTCCGGCCGCTTTGGTGATGTAGTATTTGTTTCCGGCTTCTGGGCGAGTCAATCTCGGCTTAAAACTCTCAACTTGAGCAGGCACCTTTTCAGGTTTTACAGTGGTGCCGCCACTGAGCGCATCAAGGTAGGTTTTTACCAAAGCCTTAAATGCCTTCCAGTTTTTCATGGCAGTCGCTTTGTTGTTGCTGGCGAAGATGTATGTCGGGCACCACTTCTTCCCTGAAATCGGATTGCAGCACTGCTCGTCCACATCAGAGAATTTCTTCCCGGCCAACTTATTCACCCAGTAAGTATGGGTGACAAGCTTATCAATGGAAAGTCCATTTTTCCAAAGCAGCCATGCGGCCAGTCTGGCACCATTATCTCTGGCGATTTTGTCATGCTCGGCAGACTCATTCATGATGATCTCAATGCTCAAGCTGGTAATATTACCACCATCGGCCACAGAGCCATCACCGGCGTGCCATGATACTTCGGCGGAGCCAACAGAGTCGGACGGAACCATTCCGGTGCCAGCTTTCAGATTTTGCCAGCCACCGGTATCATCGACGAAGAAGTGAACACGACTGCTGTTCATGTTCTGATTGAAAGTAGCACGGGTATACTGCTCACCATCGTCATTGACGTTAGGGAGGTCATTGGTATTGTGGATCGTCACACTACCCGCTCGCCCCCTTCCACATAGCTTCTTCTGGCTCTTATACAAAGCGCCAGCCGAGAAACCAGCTTTCTTGGCTTTTGCAGCATCCTGCCAACGGGTTCCATCAGGAATGATTTTCTCATTGATGGTTACACCGTTCACAGTGTAAACGGCATTTGGTGTCAGTTTTGCCACAGAACCCCCACTTCCTTTCTTCGCATACTTATCGAAATAGCCCTGGCCATAACCGGCTCTCTTTGTCTGGGTGGTCGACGTATTCATACTTGCCGGCTTTTCAAACTTCAGAAGAACCAAGTTAGATGCTTCAAGCACACTGGCCATGGCCTTTAACTTGTCGAGAAGGCCATAGTTGGCCAACTCCTTCAGCAGAAATTCAAGCTGCATTTCCAGATCACCGATGGATCTTCCGGTGGCCTTTGCGTAAGCCAGCAATGCTTCTTTCCGGCTCCAATACGTCCATTGAGCCAAACCGTAGCCAGCTTTATCGTGGACAAAATTTTTATAGACGCCTTTGTCCACCAGTTCGGTGTACTCTGCGTCAGCCATCCCGAGCTTTCCTTCATAGGTGTTTTGGAGATTATTTGAGCGCAGCCCCGACTCGGCATAGAGATTGCCCATAAGTCCGGCTGTGCCGTAATCGGAAAAACCATTTTCTTTCAGGTAATTCCAGATTTTCTGTTCGTTTGTTGATCCAATCAGAGGCATCTACATCACCCTCTCGTGTTCCATTTCCTTCTATTGGCTGCATTCATAGCGCGGTTCCTCGCCATGATCTCCCGTTTGCTCATCTTCTTCTGAGGGGCATTCTTTACATTGCAGACATTGATGAGGGTGAGAAGACGGCTCAGATGCCACTTCTGGCACTCAAAGGGAATTTGGTAAGAAACCATCCAGTAGTAAATAAGCTCCGATGTAATGAGCTCATTGCTTGACGGTCTGTTTCCCCGTTTAGCGAAAGTGGTTGCGGTCATGGATGCGTCGATGTACGCAGATATCTCAGTCAGGAGCTGAGGCGTAAGCGCTTTGTAGACATTGGGGTCAACGTTCTGTGTCAACGTCATACACCGCACATAGTCGATGGTTTCCTCCATTGTCCGTTTGCCTTTGGCAAGAAACGGCTTGCGCCACTTTGATTCCCATTTTGAAAGGGAGACCAGAGAATGCTCCAACTGAAGCGTCTGCTGTTTCGTCATGATGGGAATAAATTCACTTGTAGCTTCGTTGAACTCTTCCCCTATCTTGGTTGCGGGCACTACGATTTTCAGCATCTCTGGCCTCCAAGCTTATCTCAGCCCTGGGCCAGCAGATCGCCGGGGGCAGTCTTCTTCGTCGGAACGATGCCGTTGACGAACTCAGCGGCCTTCTTCGCATCGGTGGCCAGCTCCATAAAGAGGTCGCTGTACGCCTGGGTCTGAGCGAAGGCGTCGCGAATCTCCTGGTTCTTGACGAACCGCCGGCCGTCGGCGGACTTCTCGCCATAGGCGCGCAGAACGATGTCCTTGAACAGCGCGATGATCTGCTTGCCGTCCTTGGCGGCGGTGATGCGGTTAATCATCTCCACAAGGCCGCCGTCAACGGAAAGTTCCATCTCCGTCACCTCAGCCTCGGTCAGGTTGAAGTAAAAGTCCTCAGTACGGGACATATTGTTGAAGTCGATATAGGTCCTGCTAAGTTTCAGCATGGTATTTTTTTCTCCTTTCAAAAATAAAAGGAAGCGGAGCCCTCGGTTGAGAGAGCCCCGCTTCGCAAATCGCTCAGATGGTGTTTGGTTGTGACGGTACGGATCAGCCGGCAGGAGCAACGTCCTTGAACAGCTCGATGATCTCGGCGGGCATGGGCAGACGGGACTCGGTGCCGTCATCGCCGCCCTCAGTAGTGGCATCCTTGCCGTACAGGATGTCCTCCAGGGCGGCCAGCTTGTCGGCAGGGGTCTTGGTGGAGTCGATCACCAGATGGGCCGTGGGCTTGGCACCGGGGACCTCCACAGGAGTAGTGGTGGCGTCCCAGCTCATGGTGGTGGGCTCGGGGCTCTCGTTGACCGTGCCATGGTTACGCTGAGAGGGGGCGGCCTGAGCGCCATAGACCAGATGGATCTTGTAGCCGTGATCCTGGCCGTCGGTGTCATTGCCGATGAGGGTACGGTAAGTAAGGCCGAAGACCTTACGGGTCTGCTGGCCCGCAGTCACGCCGGGAGCAATCTCGACGGAGCCGTCGCAGGCCTCCCATTCATCGGGATAGGTGTAGGCCTCAATGCCAAAGCCGAAGTCCTCGGCGGCGATGATGTTCAGATACTTTTTGTTGTTGGCGTAGAAGGGATTGGCCTCGCCCCCGGTGGGGTTCTCGTTGATGGCCGTCAGGCCGTTCCAGGCGGTACCCTTATCGTAAACGCCACCCTTCCCCATGGGGAAGAGGACACCGCGATCAACGCCGGTTTCGTAAAAACGCTCGCCGACCTTGTCCCACTGAAGTTTACTCATTACAGTTTCCTCCTCGTTAATAATAGAGTGTGAACACGTCATGGTTCAGGTTGTCTGCCTTATAGCTCCTGTCATGGGTGCACATAGGCAGCATTGCAATCTTTTTCGGAAGATCGCTATCCGGGTTTTTAGTGATGGCAATCAACTGATAGCAGTCATGGAGGTTATAGGGCCGGTTGTTGGCGAAATTCGGTTTGATCTTGATTCTGGAATATCGGATGCAGTCATACTTCATCTTCAAATTCTCAGGCGGTTGAAAGTAGACGTTTTCAGAGCCGAGGAGCTTCTCCAGAATCGTCTGAAGTTCAATTCTCCGACTCATGATAAAGTCCTCCAATCGTCAGGATCAAACGCGGATAGCCAACCTCTACCTTTGAAATTTTCCATTTCGCCCCCATAAACACGACATACCGCATTCGGTGAAAGTTCTCTCTGGCAAATGGATCGGCGACTATGCTGATCTCATTTGCAACGTTGATGTCGTCATTGAGAGTGTCCGAAGACTGAAGCTGGCGTGTATTCCGAGTTAAATCGCCATAGTACGGATACTCAACGATTTGCTCTTCATGCACGCCAGGAGCTGTCTTGACCGTTTCAGCATAGCCTACCGATCCATAAAATTTTGCCATTTGATTACCTCATTTTGAACCCTATGGCTCAGGGGGTGCCGGGCTCGTCGTCCACGGGCTTCTCCAGAGCAATGGCGCTGGCGATCCGGGTCAGAGCGCCGGAGAGCCGGGTCTCGATCATCTGCTTGTTCTGGTTGAAATCGATGTCGAACTGCTCGAACCGGGTGATCTCGCCGCCCTTGACGCATCCCACAGTGTAGTCCTCCAGGTTGACGAAGATGCCGATCAGCTCATGCTTCTTGCCGGCGTCGTCGGTACGAACCAGGCCGTCAAACTGCTCCGCAGTGTAGATGTCCTTCACGTTCAGAGCGGCGACGATGTCGGCCTTGCTGTTGTAGATCTTACGGCCATTGCGGTCGCGGGCCAGCAGCATGGTGTTCAGGGAGTGCGGAGTGCAGTAGTAATCGGGGATGCCGGTGCCCTTGTAGCCCTCACGGGCGTACAGCGCCGCCTCGATGACCGCCTCGGAGTAGACGTACTTGTCGCCGAAGTTCGCGCCGGTGTTGGTGCCCTGAAGCTCCTTCTTGGCCGCCTCAAGATCCACATCCTTGTGAATGGTGTAGACCTCCTTGTCGTTCCAGATGGAGCGGACATGATCCTCGGAGATCTTGTGCTGGTCATCGGGATCGCGGCCGTCGCCGACCATGATGGAGACAGCAACCTCCTCCTTGAGGTTCAGCTTCATCTCGCCGTACTGGTACTCGACCACGTCGAAGTCAGTGATGTCGAGAATGTCGTCCCGGTTGAGCGCCTCAGTACGATAGATCGTCTGAGGATCGGTAGTCCGGGCCACCGGGCTCATGTTGCCGGAGGCGGTCTTCTTGTCGCCCTTCTTATAGCCGTGAGAACGGATGCTGTCATTACGGGCGTCCATCTGGCGGGTGCGGATACGGCTGAAGGGCTGCTTGTGAACCTTGTTCATGACGACGGTGACCCAGCCCTGGTCGCGGGTGACCAGCTCGGGAGCACCAGGACGCACATCCTTGAACTCGGGGAACAGCGCCTCGATGTTGTCGATGCCGTGGGCCAGCTCCTCATTCTGCTCCAGATAGATCCCGAGAGCATTCTGGAAAGTGCCGACGCTGTTCTGCTTGGCCAGGGCCAGGATCTCACCCTGGGCGGCATGGCACAGAACGGTGTCCTTGGTCTCTTCCCGGTCGAAAACGTTATGCTTCATGGTGTTGTCTCCTCCTTTGGTTTTGTCAGATTTGTCAGAGCCGCTGTTGGAATCCTTGCCCAGCTCTTCCGCAGTGGCGGCGATAAGAGCGTACATAACAGTCCGCTGCTTCTCGGTCATGCTGTCCACAACGTCCTGAACGGTCTCGCCCTCTTTGGGCTTATCCTCGGGCTTCGGGTCTCCCTTAGGCTCCTCAGTGGGTTTCGGGTCCTCTTTCGGCTTCTCGCCGGATTTGGGCGTAATAAGAGGAGGCTTCTCACTGGAATGGTAAAGGCTGGGAGCCTCGCCGGTTCCAATGATGACCTCCTGTTCAGCGCCATCGCCGTGGGCCAGA
>OFGH01001152.1_pt1 | contig 18973 bp, 19 predicted proteins | sample 1521721 | NCBI WGS metagenome assembly OFGH01 (sample SAMEA3504132, study PRJEB24116) | mouse gut metagenome | biome: mouse gut; feature: mouse-associated habitat; material: faeces | place: Denmark | collected 2011
TAGGGACAGTCTGCGCTTTTTTATCCCCCGCAAGATTCTGTTTCATAGTAAAAGTATGATGTCCTCCTATGCCCCTGCAATATACCCGAAAGAATAATCCGATGTATCAATTCCGAAATGCTGGCAGGCAAATCGAGCAGGGAAGATTCATCTTCCCCTGCCCGCTCTAATCTGACTAAGAGAATTATACTTTATGACAACCTTTTTTCAGTAAACATTTCTATAATTAGAAATTCCTATATATTGTTTGCTTATGGTATATGCCACAAAAAAATAGCAAACATAAAAAAGCATAAAACATATGGCAAAATATGCAAAAGACACCATAAGAATATTGTACATGGCAATGGGCAATAGCAAATTTAATTTAAAATTTATTAATGAAATACTAAAAAGCAAAATTAAAAGTGTCATAAGCATCGGCATAAGCAATTTGCCTGCAATCTGCTTTTTTACCAATTCCTTTATTTGCTTATTGCTTTTTCCAATATAAGACATTACCTTAATACCTTTTGATTCCCGCTTTAATTCCACAATCTGCTGCAAAGACAAAACCGAAAAATATATAACAATAAAAATAAGACAAAGGCTTATTTGCAAAACTCCCATCCATTGTTGGCTACCCGTATCAAATAAATCAATACTCGGTTGAAGCATAATTACCCCGCAAAAAAAAGACATTGCCGAAAATAATAAGCAGATACACAAAATAATATTCATTACGACACTTGTTTTTATATTTGATGTCATCTGCCCAATCATATAAAGCCGATTTTTATAATATAGAGAATTGGGCTGTTTCTGCCTTATTGCATATAGATACCCAAATAACCATTTATAAAAAGTAAAAACAGAGCCCAGTAAGGGAACTGCAATAATAGATATCATTGGGAAAGCTATACATTCGGGCAAAAAAACTATCGCACATAAAAACCCTATCAAACACACTAAATCAATCATAAAAACTATTCCCCATTTTTTATAGGCGTTACTGTTTCTAATTATTTGATTATGGTCTTTTTCGTAAGTCAATTCCCGTATTTGCAATTTGTCAATAATGTGCTTTTTACGAAATGCACCCAGACATTCAACCAAACAAAAATAGAAAAATGTCTGTAAAATACTCCATCCAAAAAGTGATATATTCATTTCATTTTCTTTCTGCAATACTGTCATACAAAGTGCAGCAAATATACCAAATCCGATTAACACCCCTGCCATAAAGCAAGCAATCCCTATTATTAAAAACTCACACAGAAACATATAAGAGAATTTGCTTTTTTCCATTCCCAACAGTAAGTAGTTGGCAAATTCTTTTGCACGTTGCTTTAACATGAAGGAATCAATGTATCCGACCAATATTACCAGAAGTACAGTTATTAAAATTGGTAAAGAAATTGTCTGGAAACCAGCTTGTTTCCCTACAATGGCAATACAGTTGGATACTTCCATAATTGATAATAAAATTGTCATTGTCGTAATATATAAAAGATAATTTACGATAGAACGCCTTGCATTACGAATTGATAGTTTAAAGTACATTATTTTCATCCCCCGCAATCCATGCCATCTTTTCTAAAATACTTGTGAAAAAAGCCTGCTTGCTTTCTTGCTTCCGATTCAGCACTGTTTTTATCTTTCCATCTTTCATAAACAATATTTGGTCACAGTAACTGGCTGACAGGACATCATGTGTAACCATCAAAATCGTTGCCCCATAATCATTACGCAGCATCATAAAAGTATCTAAAAGCTGCCTGGCGGCGTTGGAATCTAAAGCTCCTGTTGGCTCGTCAGCAAGTATTATGTCTGGATTTACTGAAACTGCCCTTGCGCAGGCACATCGTTGTCTTTGACCACCCGATACCTCATAAGGAAATTTATCCAATATAGTGGATATATCAAGCCTTTCAGATAAATTAAGAACAATTTGTTTAATCTTATTCTTTGGAATTTCCTTTACTGTCAAGGCTAAGGCGATATTCTCATAAATTGTTAATGTTTCAAGTAAATTATATTCCTGAAAAACAAACCCTAAATGCTCCCTCCGAAACTTTGCTTTATCTATTTCAGATAAATCTACAATATCCTGTCCATTAATTTCAATCGCTCCATTTGTCGGAGTATCTATCGTTGCAATTAGATTCAGCAGAGTTGTTTTTCCTGAACCAGACGCTCCCATAATACCTACAAAACTCCCATATGGAATTTGAAAGCTAACACTATCTACGGCTAAAGTTGATGTATTTTCTGTGTTATAAATTTTTGAAACATCTCGCACTTCCAATACATTCTTAGCTTCCACGCCGTCCTCTCTTAATTCCCATTTGTCATTCCCCAGCCAATTTGTGATGACTTCAAAAAGTATCTCCTCTGTTTTTTCTTTCAGATTTTCTTCCGGAATACGTTCTCCCGCTAATAATTCATTTAATGTAATCTCCAAAAGACTGCATAAAGGCATAAACAAAGATAAGTCTGGCATAGACCTGCCTGTTTCCCATTTTGATACAGCTTTATCTGTAACTCCCAATTTTTCCCCCAGTTGATTTTGTGTCCATCCTTTTGCCTTACGGCAATCAGAAATGAATGCTCCTATCTTTATTTGATTCATTACAAATCCTCCTTCCAACAATTTATTATACCAATTCAGCATAAAATGAACACCTACCAGCGGTAGAGAAGTATAAAAAATGCTTTTTTTCAAAAACTCCGGCGCAGTCCTCGTCAGTCATTTCACAAGGATTTGTCAAATGGGACTTCACCTAAAAGAAAAGGAAGTTGCAAAACGGGATATTTTATGGTAAATTATAGAAAATATGGTGAATGGGGAAGTGAAGATATGAACGAAAAAATATTCGAAAGCAATCGGGCAGCTTGGAATCAGGCGACTGCTTATCATCAAAAAGCATTGAACCATTCCCTGCATATTGGATTTCAGAATCCTGAGTTTTCCACTTTTAAAAGGGAGCATGATTCTGTCGTCAATGACAAGTTGAAGCAGATAGATTTCAGCGGGAAAGCGATCGCGCATATTCCATGCAATAACGGCCGGGAATTGTTATCCTTGATGCGGTTTGGCGCAAAAGAAGGAGTAGGGTTCGATATTTCTGATGCCGCCATTTCGGAGGCTGAGGAGCTTGCTGAGATTGCAAAAGAAAATGCCCGGTTTGTTCGGACAAATGCCTTGGAAATCAGCGAAACCTATACGAATTATTTTGATTTTATCTATATTTCGCACGGATCCTTACAATGGTGTCCAAATTTGGATGATTATTTTCGTGTGATTTCAAGGTTACTGAAAAAGAACGGAAGAATCATGATTTTTGAAATTCATCCGTTCAAATACTTTTTTGAAAATGGCTTCCGTTTTGAAGAACAAAATTTTAACAAACTAACCTCCTATTTCGAGACCGGTATGAATCACTATTCGGAAGGGCTAGATTACTTTGGCCATGTGAAATACGAATCACCGGAAGGCTTTTGGTTCATGCATAAAATGTCTGAGATTGTTGTTTCGATCCTTCACAATGGGATTGAGATTGAAGAGTTTGAGGAATACCCATTTGATCTGGATGGCGATTTTGATCAAGGGGCAGCGGAAAAGTTTCCGTTTAGCTACCTGATTACTGCGAAAAAGAAGTAATTGGACGACCGTGTTTCAAACACGGAAACCGGAATATCAGGCGCTGACCGCACAGAAAAAAGAACTGACTGCCACCTACAAAAGCAGCGAAAAAGAACTGAAATCGCTGAACCGAAAACCGGAGAACCCCCCATTCCCTAAACCCTCTTGCAAAATTCGCAGTGTTGGTTTTGCAATCATGCCCGTTCTGTCCTCCCCCTCAAACACACATTAAATTGATTTCTTCCACTGTAAATTTATCCATAGCCTATATCTCCCTCTCTGATTTTTTCTCTGTTCCCTTTTCCTGGACTTCTCTTTCTGCCTTATCCCTCTGCTCGATGACTACTTTTTTCTCCGCCTGTTTTTTCTTTATAGAAACTCTGCCTATCTGCTTCTCTTTTTCCTCTTTCGGATCTTCTTTCGCCGGAGAAACCGAAACGCTTTTTGGTAAGATCGTCCACCAGGAAGAGCGCACAAGATGTCGGATCCACCTCAAGCTGGTCTTCGATAATGGCGCAGAGATCATCAATGGATTTGCGCATTTCCGTATCAATCTCCACTCAATTCACGATTGATTGACACTGACTTTCTGCCATTATATTATATGGTCATATACATCAAGCCAGTGAGGGAAGAAGATTGAAAATTTTCAATCCCAAGTTTGTGTCTGCGCGGCATCCACAAACTTGATATGCGCAAAAGGCCGCGCAGAAATGGGGGAAATTATGAAGATAGGGGCAGAAATTAAAAAATACCGAACCAAAAGAAATGTCACACAACAGGAAATGGCCTATGCACTGTCAATCACACCGCAAGCTATTTCACGATGGGAAAAAGGATTGTCGTTGCCTGATATTTCAATGATACCGGAAATCGTGAAATACTTGGGAATTTCGGCGGATGTTCTGTTGGGTTGTAAAAACTCTGTGGAAAATTATGATGCGAATGGTCATATCAGTTTATTGAATCAGGATCAAATTGACTGTATTTTTGAATATTACACCATAAACAAACAGAGAAGTAAGGAAAAAAAGACCGTTTTAGTAGTGGATGATGTTCCTTTTATGCGAAGAATGCTAAACGATATAATCAGTCATGAAGGACATAGGGTGATTGCAGCTGCAAGTGGAGAGGAGTGCCTTGACCTTATTCAAAGGGAAAAGGTGGATGTATGCACATTAGATATAAATTTGCCCGGCATAAACGGAATAGAGACTTTGGAGAAAATTAAGAAGATTAATTCTAAAGTAAATGTAATTATGGTATCTGCTCAAAGCACAAAAGAGAATGTAAATAGGTCACATGAATTAGGCGCAGATGCCTTTGTTGCAAAACCATTCCAGGAAAGTTCATTATTAGTAAGAATTTAGAATCAGCCATTTTTGTGCTTAGATATTTTGGGGGCAGATATGAAAAGAAAAATATCGTTTTTATTCAGTCAAATATGGGCAGGGAAGAAAACAGTAATAGGGATATCTGTAATATATATAGCTGCCTGCGTCTTTTTGCCTTATCTGCAGATATTTCTAACTAAGACGCTTGTGGCCGGGATTGAGAGACAATATGCATGGGAAAAATTTGTTGCTGTATTTGTGAGTATTTTTTTACTGCATTTGATTTTGAGTTCTGCAAAAGGCTGGATAGCTGCTGCCATTGAATGGGACAGTAAAACCATTGTTAATAACCTGCTAAAATTGCTTGATTATAAAACCATGACAACTGATTATTTGAATGTTGAAGGAATGACTGGTCAATCGCTTCGGCAAAAAGCGCTTAACTCCGTCTATGTTTTTGGACAATCAGCATTGCCTAAGTTGGTTTCCATAGCGATTAACTTCTTAGGCTTATTATTCTATGGCATAACTGTCGGGATATGGAATAGCGTGATCCTATTTACAGTCATTCTCACAACCTTAATTGGTTATTTCCTAACATATTTGCAGCATGGCTATGAGATGAAAAGGAAAGAAGAAATTGTCGATACTGAGAAAAAACTGCAATATCTGGAAATGGAATCTTTTTCTCTGCAGGCAGCCAGAGAAATCCGATTATACGATATGTCTGGTGTGATATCAGGACTTTATCAAAAAAATACGGAAAGGAGAATTACTGCTGAAAGGCAAGTTTGTGCAGGAAAATTATATGCGAATTGTGCGGGATGCTTCCTTTCTTGTATCAGAAATTTTGTGGCATATTTCTATTTGATTCACTTGGTAACCCGGAATCAAATGGCTATATCTGATTTTGTGCTGGTGTCAGGAGTGGTGTCAGGACTTTCAGGTTGGTTATTTGGGCTTTTGGAGGATGTAGCTGCAATCCGGAAGATGTGCTTATATATGGATGATTATTTTCAGTATCTGGATTTGAAAGATCATGATAAAGACCGTCTTTTACCTGATCATAAGCAAAAAGAGAAAATATCATCATCCTCCCCTAAATTGGAATTGATCCAGGTTAGTTTTCGATATGAAGGCGCAGGGGAAGATACCTTAAAAGACATTAATTTGACAATACAACCAGGAGAAAAGCTGGGTATAGTAGGAAAAAATGGAGCAGGGAAAACTACATTAATTAAGTTATTGACTGGTTTATATAAGCCTACCCAAGGGAGGATCCTGTTAAATGGTATTGATGTTACGACTTATACGAAAGAGGAGTATTACAAGCATATATCAGCGGTATTCCAGGATGTCGTTCTTCTGCCGGTTGGGATATTGCAAAATGTTTCCTCCCATAAAAAATCAGCATCAAATGAAGAACGGGTGTGGAGAAGCTTAGAAATGGCAGGTTTAAGCATGAAGGTTCAGACTTTTGAGCAGGGCCTTTATACGCCTATGCGTAAAGATGTGAGAGAGGATGCCATTGATTTGTCCGGAGGGGAGCAACAGAAATTAATGATTGCGAAAGCAATGTACAAAGATTCTGAGTTATTGATTTTGGATGAGCCGACTGCTGCGCTTGATCCCATTTCTGAAAATAATATTTATCAGAAATATAATGAGCTGACCCAGAAGATAACTTCATTTTTTATATCTCATCGCCTGATCAGTACATGCTTCTGCGATCGTATTATTTTGTTGGATGAAGGAAGAATGATTGAACAGGGAACACATCTTAGCCTTTTGGAAAAAAAGGGTATGTATTGGAAAATGTTTACTTTGCAGAGTCAGTATTATAAGAAAGGATGACAATGAAAAAGTCCAAAATTTTATTGTTGATGATTTTGCTTAAGGCATTTTTAAATGCGATTAATCCGTTTGTGGCTATCTATTTTATGGGAGAATTAATAAACGGACTATATCTTGGAAAAAACAGCGAATATATATTCAAACAGCTTTGCCTGCTATCGATATCCATACTGTTCATAGATGTTATGTGCCAGTTCATTGGTTTTTATGAGAAGATTTCTATCCAAAAAACATCTTTTGGACTATCAAAAAAATTGTTGGAAAAGGCTTTGCAATTAAATTATCAAAAACTGGAGAGTGCTGAGATTCAAGAACTTCTGGAAAATATAAAGCAGAGTAAATTTCAACGGGGGGATGCTTTTTCAAAACAGACTGAATATACAGAGACCCTGTTAACAGGAATCTTTACCATAATTTCTTCCATGGTTTATATTGGTAAATTTGTAAAGGAAAAAATGGAATATGGAGTCAATCCAGGGCAATTTATATTACTGCTGGTCTGTTTTATGTTATTGGTCATTATGACGATATCTATTACAATATACAATGGCACGCAGCATAATCATTATGTCTATAAACGTTTTACAGATGTTGGATCCATAAATCGCCGATATGGTTTTTATCGAAAAAACATATTTCAGAATTTTAAATATGGGAAGGAAATCAGAATATTTGATGAGAGTAACCTGATTCAAGATGAATTTGGAAAGATATCAAAGGACATAGACACGTTTTTCAGGTCAGTCGGGAAACAAGAGGGTATTTTCAGGCTGATAAACATTTTGTCAAACATCTTTATGAAAGGATTGGCTTATATTTATATTGGCTATCATTCCTTTAAACATGTTATCAGTGTAGGAGATATCGTAGTATATTCTGGCGCAATAGCCCAATTGTTTGCAGGAATCATACAAATCATTGAGGCAATAACGAATCTGAAGGGCAATGAAAAATTTTTAGAACAGTATTTTAAATTTTTGGAATTATCTGAAAAAGAACAGCAAAAAGGTCATACAATAAATCAGGAATGGGTGGATATTGTTTTTGATCATGTATATTTTAAGCACCCTGATGCGAATTCCTGGATATTGGAAAATGTATGTTTTCATATATCAAATAGGGAACATGTAGCAATGGTTGGACTGAATGGTTCAGGAAAGACTACCTGTGTCAGATTATTATTGCGCTTATATAAACCAGACCGCGGAAAAATATTGTTAAATGGGAAAGATATATGGGAATACAATTTGGATGAATATTGGAAGTTTATGTCAGTTGTATTTCAGGATTTTAAACTGTTTTCCTTTAGCCTGAAGCAAAATTTGTTGGGAAATCATGCAGAGAATGCTGCCATCTGGCAGGTCCTTCATGAGATGGGAATGAAAGAAAAAATTGAAAATATGTATGAAGGCATCGAATCATGTATATACAAGGAATACGATGGAAAAGGGGTTATGATTTCAGGCGGAGAGGCTCAAAAAATTGCTGTGTCTAAAGCATTATACAAGAATACGCCCATGTTTATTATGGATGAACCAACAGCGGCATTAGACCCTCTTTCGGAGTCTCAATTATATGAAAAGGTTACTACTATGATGAAAGATAAGACAATTCTATATATTTCTCATAGGCTGTCGAGCTGCTGTTTCTGTGATAAAATTATTGTTTGGAAGGATGGCAGAATAGTCGAAATGGGTACACATTCAGATTTATTGAAAGAAAATGGAGAATATAAAAGATTGTGGAATGCCCAGTCAGAATATTATCGTGTGGAAGAATTGTTAATTTGAGTTACTTAAGATAATAATTTCGGAATCAGATATCTTTGATGTGCCCTCATTTCGTTTCTGTGAAACACATATTGGGACGGCCTGTTGATACAAATCATCAATATTAAGTGCAATAACTCGAAATTAGTGATTGGAGAAAAGCCCATTGTCGCGGAAGTATCTCCGCCGCGCCTGGTGTTAAGGAAAAGAAAGACGGATATATCGCGGCCGGGAGTTACCTCATTTCTTGGTGTGCCGGTCATTTGGTGGAGCTTGCGCACGCTGTCGCCTGCGGGGAGCAGTATAGTTTCCGTTTTCAGGTCTATCATTTCCGAAATCCTGAACCCGGCATAAAGGAAGAATAGGACAGAATCAGCCCATTCCAATTTTTGGTTGTCCCATATCCTGGCAACTTTTTCATCCGTGAAGATTTCTTTGGTTGTTTCCGGGATTGGCGCAGAGGTCAGAAGATCGGAACAGCATTTTGAAATTATATCCAGTTCCATAGCGAAACGGTCAAGATGCCCGAACAAATTTTTGATTGCCCCTTGCGTGGAGTACCCGCAGCCACATGAATCAATGTAATCTTGCATTTGGTATGATCTGATTATATTTCATCTTTTCCAGCTTCACACAATGCTTATATGCCGACTCAAGGAACTTTGGTTTGAAGCCCCCAGTTTGACAGCCCGTTTTTAAAGCCATAACTGATATAGTTCCTGAAACGTGATTTTGTCTGTATGTCCCACGGATCGTTTTTTGTACTGGGCAAGAAGAATAAGCCCTTCTTCCCATGTGGCGGTATATCCTATGGGCTTCTGCTTCCCGGATATACCTTCCTTCACAACGTATGGTTTGTGGCGATTCCCTGATAGCTTAGTCACCGTACCATACCCATTAGATAACTTCATAAAATGTCATCCTTTCCTTGAATTTGGAAGGATGAAGTGGTATAATTAGTATGTGAGTTGCCTATAATATCACTTCATCCTGAATTATAGGTCATATCCCGCCCGTGTTGCAGCACTGGCGGGAAATTTTTGTTCTCATAGTTCAATTTGAATCCCTGAATTTATATTCAGTTCATGGAATTCTTTAACCAGTTTGAATGCAGAAGAGAGATCATTTTTAATATCAAAACCAATATATTTTAACTCCCCTTGCTCCCCGGTATAGGTAATAATCAAATATCGGGTAGTGGTTTTCACCTTTTTATTTTTTGTCCTTCCACCGATTATTGTACCCAAAGTTCCAAACATCATGCCCCCAGCGACTGCTCCACCAATACTTGAAATCGCCTGACTTTGAATTTCAGTGTCGGTTTTGATGGACATATCAGTGATTTTCTTTCGTGACAGCTTGATACTGGTTGTCCCAGCTTTGAATTCAATTCTGTCCGAAAAAGATTTAATTTCACATAAGGTATTTTCTGGAATCTGTAGTCCGTCCACATGATGAAATGCGGTATAAGATAAAATTCCACTTTGTCGGATAGATTCTCTGTTGGCTTTTGCTCTTTTCCGAGATTTTCTAATCATTAGCACAATTAGAACCATAACCGGGATTATAATCAATGGCGGCAGCCATTCGGGGAAATTCGCCGAACTAACAGAATTTGTTGTACTTGCAAGAAACATGATAATCTCCCTTCTAATTTTCGAAATAAACTCTCCAAAGTACAAGTAGTTCAAGATGAACAAGTTACCTATTACTATATTTATTTTTAATTTTTATCATATATTAATGATGATTTCATCTTTTTGCTTAGAAGTTGGAAACAACTTGGATTTATCTTCCACCTATTATTTTACTCGCATCCCTTGATAGCAGAACATATGTTTGTTATAATTTTTTATCGCTACTGTAGAACTTGCGGCTACATAGAAGGTGAGAAGCATAAACTATAAACAACTCATTATTGAGTTGCTTGATAAAGCGTCAGCCAATCAACTTAGGAGGCTATATCACTTTATCAGGATGTATTTGAGGCCGGGCTGATGTTCAGCCCTCTTTTTTCTGTGTCATCAGCGGCAAGCTCTTTCACTTTCTTTTCTAAAAATTCCCATTCGCCATCAGATAAACCCATAAGCATAGTTACAATCTGCTTTTTAAACTTAGAATCTTGACCGCCTAAGACTTTTCCAGCCCATGCCATTAGTTGATCTTCCACGTCCACTTCTGCAAACATTTCCCCATTGCCATTTCGGAGCCAATTTTCATTGACATTGAATTTGGTGCAGATCAGGGAGATTACAGCATCACTGGGAGCATTTTTGCCAACTTCATATGCTCCAATATTTCCCCTTGATATTCCTATCTTGTCTGCAAATTCCTGCTGTGTTAAATCCAACTCCCTTCTTATTTTTTTAATCCGATCTTTCAAAATCATCACCCCCCTCTGCTACTAATTATAAGGTCAAAAATGTTGCTTGTCAACAAAATGTTGGTTAATTTCAAAAAGCGCTTTGCTAAAGATATTAACCAACATATAATTACAATATACCAACAAAACAAGCAACAGAAAGGGACTGAATTATGGCAGAGCAGAGTTTGAAACCGATTATCGACAACCTCGAAAATTAATTTTCAAGGTTCAATGAAAAGTTTTACGGCGGTGAACTTCAAAAGCCGATCATCACCGTAAGCCCAGACACCATGAAAGGGGCTTATGGGTGGTGTACTTCATGGAAGGTTTGGAGCAACAAAGAGACGAAAGCGATTTCAGAAATGAAACCGGAAAAAGTGGAAGCTATGAAAAATGAAGGGTTCTATGAAATCAACCTTTGCGCCAAACACCTTGCAAGACCTTTTGGGCACGTTGCCGAAACCCTATCACATGAAATGGTTCACCTTTACAATCTGCAAGTTGGGGTTCAGGACACTTCCAGAAGCGGGACTTACCACAATAAGAAATACAAGGAAGCCGCTGAATAGCACGGTTTGACCGTTGAAAAGGATGCAAAATACGGCTGGACAAGAACAAAGCTGAACCAGGAAGCAAATGCCTTTGTTCATAGCTTGCAGGACAAGAAATTTCAGCTTTTCAGGAAGCCGGAACTGAAACTTCCCGGAGCGTCCAAACCCAAACAATCAACCCGGAAATATGTTTGCCCAGGATGCTGGTGCATTATCAGAGCAACGAAAGAAGTAAATGTGATTTGCGGTGATTGTGAAATGAACTTTGAGGAAGCGGAGTAAAAGCTACTTTCCGGAAAGGTGAAGAATATGAAATTTAAAGATTTTGTTAATCGGATTGCCGAGGGAGTGCAAATAACCATTTCTATCAAAATGTTTGGGGTAGATTTTCTACGACACACTACGGGAGTTATTACAGAAACAGAGAAGGATTTGATGAAATTATGGAAAAAGAAATGGGTAAGATTGCCGTGCGCGCTGGGGTGATTACCCTTACTTTTGAATAATCGGAAGGATGAAGTGATTTTGAAATAGATAAGGTGCTGCAACACCCCCGCCGTAATGCAGACCGGAAAAGCGTGTACTCTGGTTGCCAATGGCCAACACGTATATCAGATCACTGCTTTCACTCACCTGGGATGACCCCAGAACCAGGTATCTGCCAGGCGGCAGGGTGACTGTGCTAATTGTGTAATAGGTATTTGCAACGGGGAAAGTCCGGGCTGTCCCCAGTCCCTGGTAAACAGTCCCAATGCCTGCAAAACCCGTGTTTAAATAATTTCTCCTATTTACAAAAGTGATCACCGGCAATTGTACCGGTATCGCCATGCCTTAAAATTCGCACACGCCAAAAACTCCGGAACCTCCCCGGAGTCAGATCACACCCCCATATTTATGCCTTATGCCGCGTATTTGCAGTATGCAGTCCTGACATTTGTCTGACTGATGTAACAGTAAATCTGCGTTGTCTTTAAATCCGCATGTCCCAGGATTGCCGCCACGTCCTGGATGTTCATTCCCCGGTCAAGCAGGTTTGTGGCCAGTGTCCGGCGGTACCGGTGCGGATGGGCATTGTTTACCCCTGCCCTTTTTCCAAGTTTCTTCACCACTGCCTCTATCCCGCTCTTTCCCAGCCGTTTCCCCCTGCCTGCAAACAAGGCCTCGCAGGAATCCTTCCGGCTGTTAAGATACTCCTGCAGGTGCATGGCCGCTACTTCTGACAGGTATACTTTGCGCTCCTTATTTCCCTTCCCCAGTACAATGCACTCCATCCGCTCAAAATCAACATCCGATATATCCAGCTTGGCAACTTCCGATACCCTGCAGCCTGTAGCATAGAGAAAATCCACAAGGGCCAGATTCCGCATATTAACGCATGCTTTCCGGATTTTTTCCATTTCTGCCGCCGAATAAGGCTTTTTTACCGTCTTTTTACTTTTGATCTGCGCCAGGGCCGTACATGGATTGTGCGGTATCATCTTTTCCGCTGCAAGCCATTTGAAAAAACTGGAATAACACCTGCGCATCCCGTCCAGTGTCCGGTTGCTTACATTTCCCATCTGGCGCCGGACTGACAGATAAAACCTTATGTCATAGGTGGTTATCTCCCCCAGCGGCTTCCCCAGATAGCCGATCAGCGCCATGTTGATCTCCCGGTACCTCCGGAGGGTAGAATCCGCAAATCCTTCCACCCGCTTTGTGGCCAGGAACTTCTTCAATAGCCCTTCCGCGCTGTCATCCCTCACGGGCACCTCCGTGCAGCGTTCCATGACTTCATACCGGTTAAGCTGCATCACAAGCACATCCTGCACCAGGTCGGCAGCCTCGGCACCCACCCGTCCCCGTATTGCATCCAGCACCCGCTGGATAATCTCTGTCCTGATATCCATACCATACCTCCAAAATTTTTCTTGCAAACCCGCTGATGATATGTTACCATAAAAAAGGGGAAAGCCATAGAAGCGGCTCTACCCCAAAATAATGTCTACTTTTCCGCTATAAGCGGCCAGCCGTCACTATTGGTAGTAGTGGCGGCTATTTTCTGCCCCGAAAGATTGTATAACACAAACTTATCAGGGCTACAATGAAGATACCTATCTGAATCAGATCAGAATATGTAACATACATTGGCATCGCCCTCCTTTCTTTCGTCCGGAGGGGTTAGCCCCTCCTAAATGGAGGGTAAAGCCGCCTTTGGCTCTATGATTTGTGGTGGGTTCCTCCGGCCATGTGGTAAAGTGGTGGCAGACGCGCTGCAATGAAATTCTTGGACATGCCCAGGCAGTGTACGGGCTGTATGGGAAGAATTCCAGGAATGAAACTATGGCCGTTCAGCGGAAATTTGCCCTGAAGGTGGACGGAATAGCCGTATACAACAGCATATAGGCGGCTTTCCACAACTAAAAACATGATACTGATTTGTTACTAATTGACACGTATTCTTGGAGATTTACAAGGACTTATATTTTGAATTTTTCTGAATTTATCGGTATTTCAGAGAGGTTGAAATATGTGAAATTTATGGCATAATACCGAAACAGAAAGACACTGTTTCGGCTTCTGATCCCATGTGCGCAGGGGCGCACAGAATTATGGTATATTACCGTATGAAATGAACGCCTATTCCCCCAAACGGAGAAATACCCGTCAATGATATTCCACAATTCAATCTTCCGACAATTAATGGAACGAAATCATTTATCAGCACCGAGCAGAGGGAACGGACAAGGTAGATGATGATTGTTTATAATAAGTCAAAAAGAGAGTAAGCAGAATTTAATGGAATTGCGAGAGTTCTTGTGGTAGAATAAAATCATTGAACAAACCAATAAATTAATGGCTAAGGAGATTAATTATGATAAACAAACGCACATCAATCAGTGTTACTATATTGACAATAATAATGACATTTATGGAAATGACCGCATTACCTGCGGCTTTATTCAGCAATATACAAATTAGGGATATTGAACCGATTTATTTCTCTTTGATGATAAATTTTGTATTGGCTTTTGCTTTATGTTATGTATGCAGGAAAACCATTATAAAAGAGTGGAATTTTGGATTACAATTTCAAAATATTCCGAATGGTTTGAAGAAATATGGTATTCCTTCCCTTATTGCTACGCTTATAGTGACAGTTGCTTTTTGCATAGGACTTTCACCATTCAATAATAAACCATCAATCTATAGAGTTATTGTAGAGGGCATTGTGTATTACATAGGTGTTGCAATAATGGAGGAAATTTATCTGAGAGGATTGTTGCAGAATATCATTGAAAAATGGTTTGGCATACGAAATAATGCTGCATTATTTGCAGTTACTATATCATCTGCACTATTTGGGGTTGGACATATTTTTGGTGCATTTGGGCAACCGATTTTGACGATTATATGCAAAGTTGTTTGGGCTACTGCATTAGGAATTTACTTTGGGGCGGTTTATATCAAAACCCGAAATTTATGGATACCGATTATTTTACATTTTATAGTGGATTTGTGCGGCATACCTTTTTGTTTTTCTAACAGTAATCAATATCCGACAATAGGATTGGTTTGTTGTTTATCAATGTACTTGTTATTAGGAATATATGGCCTTTATATTATTCGCAAAAAATAAGAACACTTCTGCCCTATTTTTTGAAAGTTGGTGGTAGGATATTAAAATCTATTGGAATAAGGAAAACAATTCAAAAAACTTAATCGGTCAAAGGGTTATGGAACTGCGGACGGAAAGGAAGCTGTCACAGAAAGCCCTTGCCGAGCAGCTCCAGCTTACCGGATATGAGATAACTTCTGAATTTTCAATAGTAACGCTTCTCTTATATAAATCTATTTTCAATTTGCCTAATTGAATGCTCTTTGTATCCTGAATCATATTGCACCATTCAAAATTCTTGCTATTACTAACAACTTGTAACATTCTCTGATATGTATCTTCTTCTTTGTCTGAAAACGATAAAACCATTATTTTTGCCATTGTGTCACCCATTTCAACACGCTCAAACCAAGTTACACGCAATTATATATAAATTGTGATAAAAGCAAGCAATTTCAATAAAACTGCCCGCTTTTACCATACTGTTCCCTTTTAATTTACTCCCTTTTCAGCTTTGTGTGGTTCAATGACGGTTGACAAAGCGATTCGCCAAAATATCTAAAGAGGCAGTCACGTTGTAAGGTGACTGCCCAATAAATCGGAGTTAGCTGATCAGATATTTAGACCTCTTTATATAACAGCCAAAAGCAAGGACATGATCTCGGCTGCATATTTTCGTCTCTGTCGCAAGGATCTTCTGCACACTCTTTTCCCTTTATTGTAAAACCAAGCCGCGTATATAAACGAATATTAGCCATATCTGTGGTGTCAACACCAATAGATATCCTTTGATATCCCAAATCCTTTATGTGCTCCATTACGTGGCAGATCAGCTTTGCCCCTAATCCCTGACCACGAAAATCTGTTCTAACTCTGAATGCACAAAGATAAGCAGTTCTTTTGCCATCTGCAAAATCTTTGTCCTCAAGGTCATAGAAAACATACAGCTCTCCAACCAATTCTCCATCATAGTCGAGCGTCCAAAATTCTGCATTCCCTCTTTTTATGTTGTCGCAAAAGAATTTTGCATTAGAAGAAGCAGTATAAATACTTTCATATCCCCACAATTTCAACAATTCATGCTCTGCTGCTCCTCTAATCTTCATGGGCTTTATCCTCCAAATCAAAATTTGTCGTTCAGATTATAGCATATCATGACGACTGTATCAACATACTTTTGCAGAAACTGCCGAAGTTGTAACATAGCAACACTTTTCTTAAAAGGGACTTAATTTATTGATCACAATCTCTAATTGAAATTAAATTTTTATACTACCTGATGCTTACAATATGAATGAACTGCCAAAAACAGAAATACAGGTATTTCTATTATCGCTGATAAAACGATAACATAAGGTGTCCAAAAACTCATTCCCCCAATATGCAGAAAGTTGAAATCACAAAGCTGATAGAGAAAATTATTTTTCATACCAATACCTGCGGACGACAAAATACCCGCAATCCATGTATCACCTAACGCCCCATAAGCAAATATGGGAAGAAACAATATCACCATAGAAATCAACAGCACTGTTAATGAATCCTTACATTTGGCAGATAAGAAAAATGTACAGCTAATGACTGCCAATACTGAAATCAGTCCAGCCAATACCTAAACAATCTGGAGCTGCCCCAGGTTCATATCTGGCAGGTTGATGACGGAAAACAACATTTGGAAAGAAGTTTCCAGACAATCTGTGCCAAACGCAAGGTTCAGGATTAACAAATGACTTGACATTCCCAAAACAAAAATTACTATGAATATACTGCTGGCTGCTAAAATCCTTGTGACAGCTAATTTCATGCGTCCATATTTGGTACAACGTAAAATACTGTCACTCCCGGTTTGATATTCATTCGCAAAAATCGGGGCTGCAATAGCGGTACAAAGGATTGACAAAACTAAAATATACAATGTTGTATAGTCAAAAGCATCCCTGCTCATACCGGGAAACAGATAGAATGGCTGTTTCAGCTTTGCATACTCATCTGCGGCAAACTGCCCGGCTGTCGGATATTCTTTCTGCTCAAGGTTCATAACATGATCCAGATGAGAAGCGCACCTCTCATAAAAATACTGTTCCACTTCATCCGGGGCAATATCCATAAGTTCTGCCCCGATGCCTGTTTTCGGATCAGCAAAGGCTTCGCTTAATCCTTTCAGCATAGGGCGTATTGCCATAATATTTTCAATATAAACGTCCAGCGGCACATCATCCAGTGTGCCATATTCCTTTACGCACGACTGATATACCCGCAGGGCTTCCGCCAGCTTCTCCGACGTAATATCCCCTGCTGTTTTTGCATAGTAATCTCTCTTAAACTTAATTGCAGGCAAGCCATCTAACTCAATGACTTCGCCATTTTCTCCCGGACGGTTAATAGATTCAAAACTAATCGGCAGATACGCCGATATAACAGACATCAAAATGGCAACAGCAATCAATACCAAAGTACGGCGTGACATTATAATCCGTTTCACTTCTAAACAAAATAAGCGCATATTATTTTCCCTCCCCTTCCAGATTTTCCTGTGGAAAATACCAAAGATATAAGTCCTCAAGCCGAGGCGATACAGCAACTGCTCCGGAAATTTCAGGCGTTTCGGATAAATACCGAATGGATACCTGCCCGTTATCTTCACTTCGCTGATTTATCACCCTGAGCCGCATTTCATAGCTGACTAAATCTTTTGCTGGTATGGTACAAGTCCACACTTTTCCTTCAATCTCCTTCACAAGCTCATCTGTTGTTCCTATATCCACAATTTTTCCTGCCTTCATAATGGCGTTTCTTGTCGCAATATACTCAATGTCAGAAACAATATGGGTAGAAATCAGCACAATTCTGTCATGTGAAAATTCCGAAATAAAGTTACGGAAGCGTACCCTCTCCCCAGGGTCAAGCCCTGCCGTTGGTTCATCCATCACAAGAATTTTCGGTTCATTCAGCATAGCCTGTGCGATACCGACACGACGCTTCATGCCTCCTGACAGTTTTGCTATCTTTTTCCCTTTTACATCAGAAAGTGTAAGTATGTCCAAAAGGTAATTGATTTTCTTTGTAGTTTCCCTTGCCGGAACGTCTTTCAATGCGGCTACATACTCAAGATAGTCTTTTACCGTGAAATCACGGGAGTATCCAAAATCCTGTGGCAAAAATCCAAAGATGTTCCGATAGGACTCCCCCATTTTGCGGATATCTGCACCATCGTAATAAATTGCCCCACCGGTAGGCGTCATAATGTCAGCAATCATACGCATAAGGGTAGTTTTTCCTGCCCCATTAGCGCCAAGCAGTCCCCACACTCCCGGTGTCAGAGTAATGCAGGCATCATCAACAGCCTTTTTGTCTTTAAACTGTTTACTTAAATGTTCAATTTTCAGTTCCATTACGTCACTCCTTTTCCAAGCCTGTTTCCAAAGGCAAATGCCCCTGTTCAGTAACGATTGTACCAAACAGGGGCATTTCATTCTCAAATTTTAAGCTGGAATAATCCTAAGAACTTCCTAATATCGAACGTAAATTTTCCTAAGAAGCAGCAGGAAGAGTAATGGTAAAAGTAACTGTTTCGTTTTCGCTCTGCGCTATGATTTCACCGCCATGCAGGTTGATAATCTCTCTTGCGATAGAAAGACCAAGACCTACCCCTCCTGTATCAGACAGCCGGGCTTCATCTAAGCGGTTGAATTTTTCAAAGATGCCCGATAACTGCTCTGCCGCAATTGTTTGTCCATGATTTCGGAAAATAATTACAACATTCTTCCCTTCTCTTTCCCTCCTCCAAACCCTCCCATGTATGTATCCCTCCCCATTCTCCTCCCTCTTCTTGCAGAAGAGGACGGCCTTCTCGTGCAGAAACAGGTGCCGCTGCATG
>OFGH01001157.1_pt1 | contig 18946 bp, 16 predicted proteins | sample 1521721 | NCBI WGS metagenome assembly OFGH01 (sample SAMEA3504132, study PRJEB24116) | mouse gut metagenome | biome: mouse gut; feature: mouse-associated habitat; material: faeces | place: Denmark | collected 2011
CTCTGCCGGTCGAGATTTGGATTGCAGCCCGTTTTAAATGCTTCCTGTTCTGTTCAGGATGCTTATCTTATAACTATTTTTGTACTTTACTGAAAAGGTTTTAGTCTATTGGTACAGCATCTAAATTTGTGTTGGCGCAATACATTCTGGCATAGTAGTTTTGGTAATCGCCGGAAGTAATCCGCTCTGTCCACTCTCGATTCTCCAAATACCACTGGATGGTCTCTTGGATGCCTTTTTCAAAGGTATAAGCCGGGCTCCACCCCAGCTCTGTTGTAATTTTCGTGTTATCAATGGCATATCTTCTGTCGTGGCCCGGGCGGTCCTGAACGTGGGCTATCAGGCTTTCCGGCTTGCCCAGCTCCCACAGGATCAGCCGCACGATCTCCAGGTTTGGCTTCTCGTTGTTTCCGCCAATGTTGTAGACTTCCCCCACCCTGCCCTTCTCCAGTACTGCGGCAATGGCGGAGCAATGGTCTTTTACATGCAGCCAGTCCCGGATCTGCATTCCGTCCCCATAGACCGGCAGCGGCTTGTCCTCCAAAGCGTTGTGGATCATCAGCGGGATCAGCTTTTCCGGAAATTGATACGGGCCATAATTGTTGGAGCAGCGGGTGATATTCACCGGCAGGCCGTAGGTCTCATGGTAGGCCCGAACAATCAGATCCGCTCCCGCCTTGGATGCGGAATACGGGCTGTTGGGGGACAGCGGCGTGGTCTCGGTAAACATCCCCTCCTTCCCCAGCGCGCCATATACCTCATCAGTGGACACCTGGAGGTAGCGCACTCCCTCTTTATACTCCCGGGAATGCTTGTCCTCCGGGCGCAGGTTCCAATGCCGCTTCGCCGCGTCCAACAAGGTCTGTGTACCCACAATGTTGGTGGTGAGGAACACCTCCGGCTCCACAATGCTGCGGTCAACATGGCTCTCCGCCGCAAAATGAACCACAGTGTCAAAGTCATATTTCCGGAACAGCTCCGCCACCAGCGCCTTGTCCCGGATATCCCCCTTCACAAAATGATACCGGGAATCGTGCTCCACTGGCTTCAAATTCTCCAGATTCCCGGCATAGGTCAGCAGATCCAGATTAACCAGCAGGATAATATCCTGCTGGTTATCCAGTATATACTGGATGAAATTGGAGCCGATAAACCCCGCCCCGCCGGTCACTAATACGCTCTTCATCGGACATCCTCCTCTGCCACGGCCTGGAGATACTCCCCATAGTCCGTTTTCATCAGCGGCTGCGCCAGCCTGAGCAGCTGGGCCTTGTCAATAAACCCCCGCCGGTAGGCAATCTCCTCGATGCAGGACACATACAGCCCCTGCCGCTTCTGGATAATATTCACAAACTGCGACGCCTCCTGGAGACCGTCATAAGTACCGGTGTCCAGCCAGGCCATCCCCCGGAAGAACTTCACCACACGCAGCTGGCCCCGGCGCAGATACTCGTTGTTTACTGCGGTGATTTCCAGCTCCCCGCGGGCGGACGGCTTGATGCTCTTGGCAATTTCCACCACCTGGTTGTCGTAGAAGTACAATCCCGGAACCGCAAATTTGCTCTTGGGCCGGGCGGGCTTTTCCTCCAGGGATATCACCTTTCCGCTTTCATTAAATTCCACAACGCCAAAACTGGAGGGATTGTGCACCGGATAGCCAAAAATGACCGCCCCTTCTTCCATTGCGGCTGCTTCCTTCAGCGTAGCAGAGAACCCGGCGCCGTAGAAGATGTTGTCCCCCAGCACCAGCGCTGCCTTGTCATTGCCGATAAACTTCTCGCCAATGATAAACGCTTCCGCCAGGCCGTTTGGCCGTTCCTGCACCGCGTATTCAAAACGCATGCCCAGCTGCGTCCCATCCCCTAAGATATCCTCAAATACAGAGATGTCCTTGGGTGTGGAGATAATCAAAACCTCCTTGATGCTGGCCAGCATTAGGGTGGAAAGCGGATAGTAAATCATCGGCTTGTCATAGATGGCAAGGGCCTGCTTGGACACGCCCTTGGTGATGGGATACAGCCGGGTGCCGGAGCCGCCGGCTAAAATGATGCCTTTCATCGTTTTGCCCTCCCTTCAGCCAAACAGCGCATAAACTGCAATTCCCGCAATAATCAGGCCCAGACCCATTATTTTTTGGAAATTGATCGTTTCATGAAATATCACCACGCCAAAAAAGGTCACATAGAGATAGCTGGTCGCCTCCAGAATGGGCCCCGTGGAAAGGGTCATTACCCGATAGGCCAAAATAGACAGCAGCGTCGTCCCCACAAACAGTATGTAGGCGAATATGACCAGGGGATTCAAATATTCCCGCAAGGGGGAGCTATACTGGCGCATGGCCGCTTTCTTCAGCATCACCTGGGAGACCGCGCCGATAAAAACCCCCGCCAGCAAAATTCCGTAGTACAGAATGTTTTGTTCACCCATCTCTCTCCGCTCCATCCGCCCGCGCAAATATCACAACTCCGAGGATTACCAGCGCCCCGCCCAGCGCCTTGCCAAGGGTGATCTGCTCCTGGAACCACACCAGGCCCCAGACCATCCCCCACACCACGGTTACCGCCTTGTTGGCAAAGGCGGTCGTCAAAGGAAGACGCTTGATGATCTGCTGCCAGGCAACTGCGTAAATGCCCAGCAGGGCAATAATGATTGCGTAGTATAGGCAGAACCGGGGACTGAGAAACGGCTGTCCCGCTGCGAGCTTGCTGAAAATGCCGCTGGCGGAGTACAGCATCAGCAGCAGGTGCAGGAAGAACAAAACGCGCACATTTTTCCACTTCAAAATAAGCCCAGCTCCCTTTATCGCTCCACTGGCAGATAAGCTTCCAGCTCATTCCCGCTTTCGGCATGAAGCAGGTAATAGCCCAGCCTGGTTGAGCTGTCTGTAACCGCCTTGCCGGACTCAAAATGTACGTCTTCCCGAATCAGATATTGTGGGCTCTGCCTTCTGATGCGGTTTAAAACCTCCATATCCGCGTCAGAGAATATGAAGCAGATTGCCGCGGCTGACCCTTTCCCTGCACTCTTCAAATCCGGTTCCTCTCCCAAGGCAATATCAATCACCGCTTTTACAAAGTCAATGCTGGTGGAAAGCGGCACCAAATCGCTTCCGATGCAGTCTCCGCCCATTCTTCCCCCAATTTCGATCAGTTTGATTGTGCCGTCGGGCGCAATTTTCAGTTCCGTATGGGACGCACCATTTTTGATTTGCAGGCTGTCCAGCGCATGGAATGTAATCGCCTTCACCTGCTCCAGCACGGGTGCTGAGACTGGGGCCGGCTCCAGGTGCCCTATTTCGATAAAATGGGGCGCTCCTGTGGTGTACTTTTTGGTCAACGCAAGAAAATGGTGGTTCCCCTGCCAGGAAATACATTCCACGCTGTACTCCTGCCCTTCCGCAAACTCTTCCACCAGGGCCGCCGGTTCAAACCCCTGCTGTTTGGCAGTTTCAATCGCTTCATGCAGGCCCTGCGAATTTTCCAGCTTTGTAATTCCCCGGGAGCCGGATCTATCAACCGGTTTCACAATGACGGGGTAGCACAGGTCTTGCCCCGATAAATCCTCGATTCCGCTGACCAAAAAGCTTTTGGGAGACGGGTCTCCATGTTCTTCAAACCGCTTTCTCATCGCGTGCTTATTGGTAGAATAATATGTACTTTCCAGCGTATTGCCAACAAGCCCCATCTTCATTGCAACGTAGTTTACGGTGACTGCCGCCAAATCAGAGGCAATGCTGCAAACTCCGTCAATGTTCAGCGCTCTGCACGTTTCCAAAATCCGTTCTTTATCCTGAATGCTGATCGGATAGAAATAGTCCGCCAGATCCTCCCCGATATCTCCCGCGGCCCAGGCAAATACGTGGGTTTCTATGCCCATGCTTTTTGCCTTTTGGATAAGCGGCGCTTGAAGGTATGATGCGCCTATGATTGCGATCCGTTTCAAAAAACCACTTCCTCTTTTGTGGCATCGTTCTCAAAGTTAACCTCGTCTCGAATGACATATTGCGGCGAGTTATTGATGCTGATGTAAATGCGCCCGATGTACTCGCCAATCAGACCGAGCATCAGCATAATGATGCCGCTGACAAACAGCAGCACCGCCATGAGAGAGCTATATCCTACCAGCATCTCCGGATTCAGTATTCTCCTGACAATTATGTAAAGGCCGTAGATGAAGCCGATCAAGGCAACCACACTGCCCAGCACCGTAGCAAGCCGTAAAGGCTTGACGGAAAATGTCGTAAAACCGTTGACCCACAACTTTAAGGATTTCAAGAACGTATAGCCAGTAGTACCGGAAGCCCGCTCTCTTTCCTCCATCTCCACGTTTTTGATGTTGCTTGTAGTTCTTAAAAACAAACCGTCAATATAGGGATAAGCATTTTGATAGCGGATTAGCTCCTCACAAACAAACCGCTTCATAGCAGAAAAATTTGACATGGCTAAGTCTTTCGGCTTTCCAATGATCATCCTCGCCATCAGTGTATTAACTCCGCTTCCAAATCGTTTGAACCAGCTCTCTTTCTTCTCTGGATATTTTGCGATGGATATGTCGGCATCTCCATCCAAGGGCTCCAGTAAGTTCCAAAGCTGATCCAACGGACACTGCCCATCGTCATCTAAATTGACAATGATATCGCCGGTTACTTTAGAATAACCTGCCATCATCGCCGCGTGCTTTCCCATATTTTTTGCAAGATCAATTGCCTTGACCCGCCGGTTATTTTTTGCAAGTTCATAAAGTTTGCAGATCACATTATCTGGAGAGCGATCATTGACAGCAATGATCTCATAGTCATAGGCCGGGTGGATATTCATCATATCAATGATCTCGTCAATTACGTGTTCAATTGTGTTTTCGCTTCGATAGCAGGGAATCACGAAGCTGATTTTCTTCTCCTTCATATACTGGTCTCCCTGAAAATTACATACCGAAGTCTGTGCTTTTCTTTTTTCTAATGTTACGCTTTTAGCTGGAACAATAACATCATAGGGCTTTGTATTCTGCTTCACATAAGAGTTTGCGCCGATTAGGGTATAATCAGCCAAAATTACCTTGTTGCCGATTGTAGACCCTGCGCCGACAAAACAGTGGTTCCCAATTACACAGTTACCCATTGGCGAAACATTCGCAGTCAGCAGATTGAAGTCACCTACCACGACGTTATGAGCCGTAAACGAATGGTCGAACAAAACATTTGCGTGTCCAATTTCCGAAAATGGCCCCAGTATTGTTCCAGCCCCTATAATATTTCCCTCTCCCATCGCGATTGATTGATTAATAACAGAGGGATGCACAATGTTAGGAACCTGGTATCCCCAGCTTATACACTCCCGAAAGGTTTTTTCCCTGCTGCAAAACATATCATTACCAAGGAAAGCAATTGCAACACAGTATTTCGTTGGAGGATATGCGTCTTGGATGTTTTCATAAGTAACAATAGGCAATCCATCCTTGACCTGCTGATCTCCATCCTGATACACCTTGTCGACAGCAAAGGCAGCAACTTTCTCATCGAGTACATTTTCCAAGAGATATCGCACATATTCAGCAAACTGTCCCGCTCCAATCAATATGAAAGGTCTCATTGTTTTATCTCCTCCATAGCTTTTAATATAGTTACCGAAAGGAACTCCATATCCCAAGGCGAATAGCGCTGATCTGTCGGAATGCACAGCAGATTGCTGCTCCACTCAGCTTCCAAGCTGTTTTTACCACAAAGCTCCCGGCACTCTTTCCAAAGCGTGGGTATGTAAATAGATTTTTTTAGCAGCTTTTCCTTTAATTGCCGGCCGGCATTCTTTGACAGCCACAGCGGGTAACATTGAGGCGTCCCACCCCAGCGTTGAACATCAAACCGGTTCATGCCACCCAGCAATTCATGCAGCTTTTTGAAGTTTTCTTTTCGTCTCTTTGCGATAAAATGATAGTCTACGCCTTGCAAAAAACGCCTTGTCAGCGACGACATTCCCTCTTTATGCGCTCCAAGCCGCTTCTCATTTTCCAGGCTGTCCTTATATGCCCGGTTCGTCCCCAGCTCATGGGCCTTGCACAGAAATGAATAGGATTCCCAGGCGCTTCCTTCCTCCAACTGTTCCGCAGAGGTATCCTGCCCGATCAAATATGCCCCCTCTGGCACCCCTATAAATTTCCTGCAGCTATAGATATTGCTGACCCCCACTCTCATCACTGGATCAAAGAAAAACGCCTGTGTGCAGTCCAAAATCATATGCGCATATTTCTGTGATATTTCTTTGATAAAGCCGTCTTTCAGCCCAAAATAATTAACCACAAGCACACCTGTGCCCCCATCTACCCGTATCTCCTCCGCCGGCTCCAAGTTCTCATTTAGAGAATATCGCTTTACTTCGATTCCCGCCTGCTCTATCGCATCAACTACCGTTTGGCAGATATAGTACGGAATACAAATTTTTTTTACGTCTGCCTTGATGGCCTGTGCGGCCTCATAAATGGCGGTTCTTCCACAGTTATACCGGCGAATATTGCGTTCCAATCCATGAAACCATTCTTGACCACAGCCAATCTCAAGTGGCAGATAGCCGCCGTATTCCTGCTTCCGCCGCTTGCCCCACTCCACTTCCATATTCGGTTCGCTTTCTGGCTTCAACTTTTTTCACTCCCTTGACATCGTATCTGCCATTTTCTCCACCCTGTCGGGAATGCACATCAAAGCCGAACACGAAAGCAGTACTTTCAATAACCGCCTATATGTAATCTGTACTTTTTTTGCAATTGAGTGAGATACTTCTGGCTGGAACGGTTACCTCGTAAGGCTTTGTGTCCTTCTTTATAACGGAGCCTGCCCCAGCCAGCGTATAGTCCGCTATGCTAAGCCCTCCAAAAACTGTACAGGAATTTCCCAAAAAGCAGTTATCTCCCACACAGGATGCACCGGCAATACTTGTATTCTGACACAGTGTGTTAAAATCCCCAATTGCATTGTCATGCGCGATCTTGACGCTGTGCCAAATCAGATTTCCCTTCCCTATCCTGACGAATGGCTGAATCACACTTTGTTCTAAAACGATATTGCCTTCCCCCAACTGGACGCCTTTGGAAATCACAGCTGTCGGATGGACAAAAGAGGCCACTGTATATCCTTTCTGCTTACATCTTAAAAACAAGTTCCTCCGAACCTGATTCATTTTTGAATAGCCAATCCCCAGAATCACCTCAAAGCTGTCTGGCGGAAATTCTTTTTCTATGGATTCAAATGGTAATGTTGTTACCCTCCCCCCCGGGGGAACAAGCGTTCTATTTTCTGTTATGTATGCGCTGTCCACTGAAAATGCCGCAACCCTGCGGCTGTCATATTCTGTTATGTAGTAGTTGAGCTGTCTTGCAAAATTTCCGTTCCCTATGATGACAAGATTTTTCATCTGTAAATCTGCCGCCCTTCTCTATAAAAACTCCTTTTCGGCCATGCCCACACTTTATGGTGCCAGCACCCTGCCCTTTATCACCTTAGCCGGCACTCCTGCCGCCACCGTGTAGGATGGAATATCCCTCGTAACCACAGACCCCGCCGCAATCACCGCGCCTTCGCCAATCGTAACGCCTTGTAAAATGATGCTTCGCGCCCCGATCCAGCAGCTGTCCTCCACTGTTATGCTTCCCGCCGTGTCTGGCAGATCCAATTTGGCGTAGTCGTGCCCAGCCGCAAAAAAGCTTACATTCGGGGCCACCGCCACATGGTTTCCAATGGATATTTCCACATCTTTACAATGGTATGATGTAAAAAACTGACACCCCCGGTTGATTGTGGTTCCGCTTCCGATCCTGACTTGCGCAGGATATCGTATGTACGTCTTATAGTCGATCATTGAGTTCTTTCCATAACTCTTCAGCAGCACCTTAAACAGCGGATTTCGGATAAATTGTGGCAATAATTCCCCCCCTGCCCACATAATCCCAGTTATCCAGGAATACAAATTAAAGAAAAACATAAAACCACCTTATACTGCCGTAATTGATATATTTTGCAGGCTTCACCCGCGGTCAAAGAAACTAAACACTGCCGAAACTACTTTTCGGACATCCTTTCCCGCCATTCCATAGAACAAGGGAAGCCGGACAAGCCGTTCGCTCTCTTTTGTCGTATGCACATCCTCACCTGCAAAGCGCCCGTACTTTTGCCCCGCCGGCGCGGAGTGGAGCGGCACATAATGAAATACGCTGGACACCCCTTTGCCTTTCAAATAGGCAATAAACCGTGTGCGTTCCTCTAAATCTTTCAGTTTTACATAGAACATATGCGCGTTATGTACGCAGCCATCCGGAACCGCAGGCAGTTCCAGCCTTCCCGCATCCGCCAAGGGCTTTAATTCCTGATAATAGGCGTTCCAGGTCTTCAGCCGATCCTCATTGATCTCCTCCGCCAGTTCCAGCTGCGCCCATAGATAGGCAGCATTCAATTCACTGGGCAGAAAACTGTCACCAATATCAACCCATGTGTATTTATCAACTTGTCCCCGGAGGAACCGGGAACGGTTTGTGCCTTTCTCCCGCAGGATTTCCGCACGCTCATTGTACCGGGAATCGCGAATAAGCAGCGCACCTCCCTCGCCCATTGAGTAATTTTTTGTCTCATGGAACGAATAGCAGCCAAAATCTCCGATTGTCCCAAGCGCTTGTCCCATATATGTACTCATAACTCCCTGGGCTGCATCTTCCACCACTTTTAAGCTATGGCGTTTCGCGATGTCCATAATCGCATTCATCTCACAAGCAACGCCTGCGTAATGAACCGGAACAATCACCCGCGTCCTGTCTGTTATTGCAGTCTCTATTTTACTCTCATCAATGTTCATGGTATCGGGCCGAATATCCACAAACACCAGCTTGGCTCCAACTAAGGCAAACGCAGTGGCAGTACTGGAAAATGTAAAGCTGGGCAGAATCACCTCGTCTCCCGGCTCAAGGCCGCACAGCAGCGCCGCCATATCCAGCGCCGTCGTCCCGCTGGTGGTGAGCAGCACCTTCTGTGCATGAAACCGCTCCTCCAGCCAGGCGTTGCATTTCTTTGTGAATTGCCCATCGCCACAAATTTTTTGCGACAGAATTGCTTCGCTGATATACCCGCTTTCCGTCCCTACGCAGGTCGGTATGTTAAATGGAATCATTTCAGACCCTCCTTGCTCCCACAATTTGGGGCTATTGTTCTTTTCGTGTACATGGCATTTCTTCCGTGTGGGTATCAAACGCTACTGAATCAATCACACGCCCTGCTTCATGATCCCAAACAACGATGTTTAAGCCTCTGCCATGCGCGGAATAGTAGCCATTGTAGATATTGATTACGGCAATATTTCCATAATTCCAAGTCCCGCTTTCCATCCAGACATTATGGCCGTCAATCTTACCTTCTCCGTAATATGTAATATACTCGTCCCCACCTATCTGTTCTGTGATAATCCGGCCCTGATCCACTATGCCAATAAAGCTATGGTACTCTTTTTGAAGCAGTGTATTGATCTCATCGCTGAATCCAAGCTGTTTCATTTTATTCACAGTTTCTTCGGTGAGCCAGAATCCCGGAATATCTTGAACCGCGATAAAAACAGTGCAGTTCTTCCCAATTAAATAATCAAAGTATTCATTGATATCATCAATCGTTCTGATATCTGAAAGGCTGTCGCTGATTGGAAGCCATTTGGCGTTTTCTTTATTGACAGGCTTGCCCAAATATTTGAAAAACGTTGATTCATCAACATCTGGATAAGTTGAAATAAAGACCCCTTCATATCCTAACGTGTCTGCAAATGTTTCAACTGCTCGGTCTTGTACTGATATGCTATGCGCAGTATTCATTGCGCTGATTTTATTTGTCCAATCAAACACTGGAGTTGTAAAAGAGAATCCTAACGCAACTAACAAAACACAATTTCTTAGTCTGAATTTTTTATGATGAGGCAAATTATCACTTAGTATTTCATCCTTAACATATCCAATTACATAAATCATTAAAGTATACAATAACGGCAAAGAAACATTCATTCCAAAATCTCTTGCATATTTAGGCCCAATATGGAAAAATGGAATTATTATGAGAAATGGCAGCATGGAAATGAATAAGTACTCCTTTTTGTATTTTTTCCACGCCAATAGATAGTAGATTCCAAATTCACACAGCCAAAATATCAATGCGCCCTGCCACATTTGTACGGACATTTTGTGAATTGGAAGCAGCCGGAAACCGCTGTCAGGGCCGGTAGTACCAGACTGCTTCCCTAAAAAGAGACCGAAAACTAAAAAAACAGAAAAAATGGCACACAAATTTGGTACAGAAAAAACTTCTTTTATGAAATTTTTTTCAATTCCTTTTTTGATCAGGATTTGTATTGCATGAGCAATCATTATCAAAGCCATTCCGACAGTTCCCCAAGGCGAAAAAGGGAAAATCAGCAATCCAAGAAATGCATAGTTACGAATATGTCTATTTTGCATCATTAGAGGTACGGCAATCCACATAGGAAGCTGGTTATAGCATTCGCTGATAAAATCTTGATTGGATCTATAATAGAAATTAAAGGGATCACCATCAACCCAAAAGTAGTCGCAATAGTTCTCATTCAAATTCCAGCCAAGATTAAGCGGCTCTAATCCCAAGCGCTCAACTAAGAGCATCCCTAAAATATTAATACCGGACCACATAATCATAAAAACAACTATTGTTTTTAGAGTAGACTTCTTATAATCTTTAAAGCAGTAAGCTATCAGCATAAACACAACTATTAAAAGGAATACCATCCAACAAGCAAGCGCAATAAATGCCGCAGGCACTCCGCCGAATAATTTCCCAAACAGTGCAGGTACTAACCAGAAAGTAAAATAATAGCAAAGATACTCATTACTTTCCGGATAATATGTGGGCCAGTCATAGTTGACTAAATCGCAAAGCAGTGTATTACGCCATATAATGTCCATACTACCAACAGAAACATAACAGCTTCCCGAAATCAGCACCCACAAAGTGAACGCAGCACCGGCTCCAATCAGAATGCTGACCGGCATTTCAATACAGTCCTTGTTGTCCCAATAATCCTTCTTTATGGCCCAATAGGCCCCAAACAGCAAAACGCCGGAAAATAAAATTGCAAAATACCATTTCAGCCATCCAACAAAAAATATCAGAATTGGGACAATCAAAATCGCATACGCCGTAATTGCAGCCCACTTAAACGGTATAGACAATTTTGTTTTCCTTGCTATTCCCATAAACTCTCCTCCTGCGCATTCAGTCCACCATTTCTGGCAGTACGATTGCGGAACCATTTGTACCTGACAGCGAAATTCCTCTGCTTGGCTGCTGGGACAGATTATTTACCGTACTGTTATGCTTCTGGCTGAGACTCTCCATTGACCAATCTGTGGCATCAAGGATTACATTATCGAAAAAGTCATTCATATAAACCTCTTCCGCCAGAAAAATACCCGCATAGTGCCCTCCTGTAATCATATTGCGGCAAATGATATTTTCATATTCCGGCTTGATATCAAGATTATCCAGCTCATAATCTGCCGCCGCATATCCAAGCTCGACGCCGAAGAAATGAAACGCTCCGCTTCTGCCCGCATTGTTGTCCTGAATCAGGTTGCTGGAAATAATATTTCTTACCCCTGTACGAACCATTTTGACGCCGCTTCCATAATTGCCGATGATGCGGTTGTCGAACACAATGTTGTACGCAGAATTATCAATTGAAATGCCCGGAAGCTTCGCCGGAGAAGTTCCGTCTTCCAGACGGCCCAGCTCCAGTACAAAATCCAATTTCAGTTCGCTATCGCTCATTCGGTTCCGGTTTCCATTCGCTGTGATGTCGTTATATGCGACATATGAACCAACCGTCCCATAATCAAGGCAGATTCCTTCTTTTTCATTTCCGGTAATCTGATTCTCCGTTATGTAGTTCAAATAAGCTCCGTAGCTGTAAATGCCGGAAGAATTGTTGTTTGCAATCACATTGTTCCGAATTATGATTTTATGGGGTGCGGAAAGAATGTCATGCAGTTTTTGCTCCTCGGGGAAATATAGATCAGGGCGGTAAGTGGTATACGGGCCGACCCCTTCCTGGGTATCAATCGCGATCATGACGATTCCCGCCATTAGATTCGTGGATCCAAAGTTGCCTTTGATGACATTGCCCTCCACCAATCCGTTGGAAACATCACCAGTTAAGTACAAACCGCCGCTTAAATTCTTACACAGCCGATTGCCCGTAATGGAAAACCCATTGCATGTGCCCATCAAAACGATCGGCTTGCAGGAAACCGCTTCAATCACGCAGTTATCAATCCTGACCTCATCCGAATCAATTGCAAAGATTCCAAATGTAAATCCACCGTCAATATGGATTCCAGAAATGGAGATGCTCTTTCCGCTTTCCAGATAAACCGCTGCGCCATCCAGCGGTGTAGAATAGTCCCCCTCTTGTGAAGCGGCCTCAAGGCAAACGCCATTTCCGGCAAGCTCCGTGTTGTCCGGAATGCGGATCGGTTCACTCACATACAAAACGTCCTGTATAATTTGTACGGATGCCCCGGCATTGGCTGATAGGAACTCATTCAATTCCGCTGATGTTGTTCCCTCGAAGAAAACTTCTGATTCAAAGCCGGTTCCCAAATTAGTTCTTGAAGCATACAGCCGCTTTCTATCACGCTCCGGATATAAAAAATCCTCCTCCAATAGGCCCAGCCGCGCAATCCTCTCCATGACCTGGAGCGGTTCAATATACTCCCTCTGGTCTTCCGCGCTCATCCGCGATAGGGCAGGCAATTGCTGCCCCTCAATAAACGAAATGCTGTCCTTCTCCGTCTCAGCAAGGGAAACATCATAATGGGTATAGTCCCGTTCCACATAGCCGTCCGCCCTTGCAGTCTTTAGGTTCAGCACAATGCTGCCGGCAAGCGCAGCCGCCAGCAGGCAGCACAGCCCCCACGGAGCATACTTTTTTAACATTTTCATAGACCGTTTACTCCAAACCAAGGTATTTTCTCCAGGCTTCTTCCCTCATCAGCTCAGGGGCCTGCTCCCGGAAGCGTTCCATTGCACCGTCAAATCCAAAGAGCACCTTTCCCGTCATGCCCACAAGGCGAACCAGCCCGGACAGGCTCTTCCCGATCCTTTTTTCTGTCACAAACGCCTTTCCGCTGGTCACGTCATATTGCAGCACCCGCTTTGCCCGGTAGAAATTCACCGGCCGGCACTGCGCCATGGACACGACGCCGTCGCGCTTCGCCGGGAGCAGCAATCCGTTGAACGTCAGCTTCCGCAATACTGCGCCCAGCCCCTTATCCTCTTCCGCCAAGCTTTGCTCATAGACAGGATATTCAAACGGCACCGGCAACTCCTTCACCGGCTGCGCTTTGTAGCCCGCCGCCATGATCTCCTGGTGCAGCTTTTCCCCATCCGTCCCCTTCAGAAAATCAGCGCCCTTAAAAAAGTCATTAACGCCGCGGAAAATCAGCTCTACATTCTGATACCGGTAATAAAACAGCTGCCGAACCACACCGCCGTACAACCGCCGCAGAAACGCCCATTTGCTGTATCCGGGGCAGTGCAGGGCGTTGTCATAGAGCAGGTTGCGAAGGATATAGTATTCCAGGGAGGATGAATATTTGTTTTCAAACGGCTCATGCCATACGCAGATCCCGTTCATCAGCAGCAGATGCTTCATATTGCGCAGTCCGTATTCCAGATCGTCGCCCCGGATAAAGATGGGCAGCGGGAGATTTCCCTCAGAAACTACGCTCATCGGCGTACAGCAGTACCACCAGGCGTTAAATTCCACATGCTCTTCGATTTCGTTGTACAGGCACCCATCCACGGTGTTTAAATCCACACCGCATTTCCGCGACGCCAATTCACCGGCCTGCCACGCCGCCCCCGCCTCCACCTGGATATTCTGCTGATCCAGCCGCAACATGGCCCCGCCGATGAATACGTCCTCATATTCCGGTTTGCGGCAGTGCAGCAGCGTATACGTCCGGTACAGCGCTTCCGGTTCAATCAAAACATCATCGTCCATAAACAGAACGTGGGTCGCACGATAGCTTGGACAGTGCATGATCTCAATCAAACCTCGGGCAAAGCCGCCCGAACCCCCTACATTTTTATTGGGGACGATATGCACGTTCTCATCGGACAACGCAGGAATGTCCAGCGTTCTCCCGTTGTCCGAAATGAACACCTGCAAATGGCCGGAAAGCTCGCTTTCTGGGTTGTCCAGAATATGCTTCCTCAGGATTCCCAAGTTGCGTTTTACGAACGCCTCCCGGCGGAAGGTGCAGATATTGACGGCAATCGACACCGGTCGCGGCGCTTTTTCCGGCATCTCGGCTGAATAGTAACCCCCCCAGTACTCCGACCCCTTTTCCAGCGCCTCCAGACGGACGAAGTACATTCCTTTTTCCTCATAGGACTGAAACGGCAGCGTCACCGCCTCGACCCCGCTGCTTTGGAACTCCGTCACCGTCAGTTCCTTTTCCGCGTAGAGCTGATGAATTTTTTCCTTGCTGCGGAGCTGAATTTCAAATTTCCCCTTCAGAAACAGCGTGACTGAAATCTGCCCAACCATGGTGTATTTACGCCACTTTTCAATGCTGAACCCGTTAAAATAGGTGTCAAACCATGCGATTCCATGCCGGCCAAAGGTCAATGCCCGGTGTTCCCGCATCAAACGAACCTTCTCATCCAGCCGGAAATACATGTCCCGCTGCAGGCACAGCCCAGCCTGCGGCATCAGCAGATGCTGTAATTTGATCGTCTCGCCCATCTGCCGCCTCACTGTTCCGCCGCCGCGGCCTCCAGCGCCGCGGCAATGACCTTGTCCATATCGTAATACCGATAGTGCCCCAGCCGTCCGCCAAAGATTACCGTCTTTTCCTTTGCCGCCAGCGCCCTGTATTTCCCATACAAGGCGTTGTTTTCCTCATCGTTCACCGGATAATACGGCTCGATTCCCGGCGTCCACTCCATGGGGTATTCCCGGGATATGATGGTGGTGGGCTGGGTTCCAAACTCGAAGTGCTTATGCTCAATGATCCGGGTGTAAGGCACCTCACGGGCGGTATAATTGACCACTGCATTGCCCTGATAATTGTCCATCGGCAGCTCCTCCGTCTCAAACCGGACACTGCGGTAGGCCAGGGGGCCGAACCAGTAGTCATAGAACGCGTCAATCATGCCGGTGAACAGCGTGCGTCCGGCAATATCCGGCAACTCCCTGCACAGGTCAAAGTAGTCTGTATTCAGCTGAACATCCGAGCCCTCCAACAACTTTTCCACAATCTGGTTGTACCCGCCCACGGGGATGCCCTGATACCGGTCATTGAAATAATTGTTGTCAAAAGTAAACCGAATCGGAAGCCGCTTGATGATAAACGCGGGCAGCGCTTTGCAGTCCCGCCCCCACTGCTTCTCCGTATAGCCCTTGACCAGCTTGGTGTACACGTCAGTTCCCACCAGCGAGAGCGCCTGCTCCTCCAGGTTCTGCGGGTTGGTAATGCCCAGCGCACTGATCTGCTTCTGGATGACTGTCTTGGCCTCCGCCGGCGTTCGGATTCCCCACAGGCGGCTGAACGTGTTCATGTTGAAGGGCAGGTTATACAGCTCGTCATGGTAGATTGCAACCGGCGAATTGATATACTGGTTGAACTCCGCAAACTGGTTGATATAGTCCCAAACCCTGCGGTCACTGGTGTGGAAAATATGAGCGCCATACTGGTGCACACGGATCCCGCTCTGCTCCCGGCAGTAGACGTTGCCGGCAATATGATCCCGTTTGTCTATCACCAGACAGCTTTTTCCCCGCCGGGTCATCTCATGGGCAAAAACCGCTCCATACAGCCCTGCCCCCACGATCAGATAGTCGTATTTCATCTTATCTCTCCCTCTTTTTCATAGCAGCCGCATACCTCTGCAGCGTCCCCCAACATCCTCACCCGGCCGTGCTCCAGCCATAAAACCCGGCTGCACATCTCCCGAATCTGCGCGATGCTGTGGGATACAAACAGCACCGTCGTGCCGCCCCCCATCAGTTCCAGCATTCGCTGCTTGCTTTTCCGCTGGAACGGCTCATCCCCTACGGACAGAATTTCGTCCACCACCAGGATCTCCGAATCCACCACCGCCGCAATGGAAAACGCCAGCCTGGTCAGCATACCCGAGGAGTAGTTCCGAAGCGGCGCGCACATAAACCGCTCCAGTCCGGAAAATTCTACAATCTCCGCATACCTCTCCTTGAGGAACCTTTCCGAATACCCCAGAATCGCACCGTTGAGAAAAATGTTTTCCCGTCCGTTGAGCTCCATATCGAAGCCAGACCCCAATTCCAGCATCGGAACCGTGGAGCCGCCCGTGCGAACCCGCCCTGCCGTAGGCTTCAAAATGCCGGAAATAACCTTCAGCAGGGTGCTTTTTCCCGCGCCGTTGTGTCCAATCAGCCCAAAGACTTCCCCACGCCGCACAGAAAAGGACACGTCGTCCAGCGCCCGGAACCTTTCCATTGCCAGCCGCCCCTTCAGCATGGCCACAGCGTATTCCTTCAGGCTCTGAATCCGGTCGTTCGCCATCTGAAAATCTACCGTCAAATGCTCGACTTCAATCATGCCGTTCCCCTCCGGTCAAATGTTCAGGACAAAGCGATCCTGTGTCTTTCGGAACAGCGCCAGCCCCAGCAGCAGCGGGATCGCCGCCGCCGCGATGCACAGCAGGTAAGCTCTCGGCTCAGGCGATACGCCGTCCAAAAGGATCAGACGCGTGAAGCGGATAAAATGATAGAGCGGATTCATTTTGTAGAGAACCATAAATTGTTCTGGTATGATGGTCTCCGGATAAAAAATCGGCGTAGCATACATCCACAGCATGCTGAGCACACCCCATAAAAACTGGACGTCCCGGAAAAAAACCATCATCGCCGACAGCAGCAGTGCCATGCCCATGCAAAACACCAGCACGCACAGCAGGCTGAACGGCAGAAGCAGAAACGATTTCGACAGCCGCTGGCCGGTGAGCAGCAGAACAGCGGCCAACGGGATGAGGGCAAGGACAAAGTTCACAAAGGAGGACAGCACTCTGGACACGGGGAAAATATACTTGGGAATGTAGACCTTGGTCAGCAGCGGCGCATTCCCCACAATAGACATCAGCCCCATGCTGCACGCTTCGGAAAAAAAGTTGAAAAACACCACACCAGTGAGCAGATAGGCTGGAAAGTTCTGAATATCATTCCGAAAAACCGTTGAAAACACAATGTACTGCACCATCATGGTCAGCAGGGGATTGAGAAAGCTCCATAGCACACCCAGCACTGAACGCTTATACTTGGTTTTGAAGTCCCGCGCTACCAGCTGGCGGAGCAGGAAACGGTATCGCTGAAACGCAGCAATGGCGTTAAGCACCAAACCGGATCGCCCCAGTCTTTTTTTGCGGCAGAGCAGGAACAGATACCCCGCCAGCAGGACGCCCAAGATCCCAACAGCCTGCCAGTAATGCGGCCCCAGCCAGAGCGCGTCGGACTGCTGGAGCTCTATGCACAGCGCCCCGGGGAGCTCCTGTCCATCGTACCGCAGAACTCCGTCCGGCAGCGACGCCCCCTGGTCATACACCGCGGAAGCCGCCTGTTCCGGTACAGCATCCCGGCCCGACAAACGAAGCGTGTACTGCCTGCCGCTGGTAATTTTCACCGGCTCTGGCAGCGGAATTGTCACAAGCTCATTGTCCGGGAGCTGCCCCATGTTGAAGGACGCTCCTGCCAGAACAGCGCCGTCCTCGTTCACCAGCTCAACAAGCAGTTCACCCCGGTTCTCCCGCCCATAGGTGCACGGCTTAAATGCCAGGGAATCAACGCGGCCTCCGGACAAGCGAAAGCTCTGCTCCAGTACATGAGCCCCGCTCAACGGCTCCGCCCCGGCTGTGCTCTCTGGAACGGAGAGCGTCTGTCCGTTCCGCCAAAAAAATTGTTCGCCCGCAATGCCGTACAGCGCGGCGGCCAGCAGGCAGTACAGCAGAAAAACACCGGCACAGCCCTGCGCAAAGGTGACCCTCTTCATGACTGATCGTGTTCCTCCTCTCCACACCCCAGGCGGATCTGCCAGAATTCGCCGGACACCAGCTCCGGCAGCCTGCGCTGATACTCGCTTCTCACCTCGCCATAGCGCAGCGCAAACGACCCCAGCGCCCGGAGCAATGCTGGCACGTGGCTCCAGCACCTTGCCGGCTCCGCTTTGAGCTCATCCAAAAGGCGTTGGTTCAGCTCCTCCGCATCTGTTTTCAAAAAGAAATCCGGCCCCTCCAGAAAATCCCTGCAAGCCCGGCACAGGAAGCAGAGCGTGTGGGCATCCCCCTTCAGGAATGCCTTCGCGGCGCTTTTGAGCAGCTTATATAAACCCGGCCACACACCTGCCCCGCTTCCATGGACAGCGCTGGCCGTCAGCTCGTTCCGTTTGATGTAATATTCCAGATGCGGGCTGTACTTCTCGGAAAAGGCCATATGCCATACGCCAATCCCATTGACCAGCACTATCTGCGGCTTCAGACGCAGGCCGTATTCCACATCGTCCGTTTTGATAAAAAAGGGCATGGGAAACCCATACTTTTCAATAGCGGAAACTGGAATACAGCAGTACCACCAGGCGTTGTACTGCGCCGGCGCTTCCTCCGCGTTCTCCAGCAGCGCCCTGCGGTTTGACAGATCCAACCCCCGCCCATACGCAACCAACCGCCCGTTCCGATAGTCAGCTCCCGATTCAAACTGGATGAGCGGCTGGTTTTCCAACAGCATCTGTCCCCCAACGCACAGCGGACGCTCAGTCTGCCGTGCGGCCTTTAAGAACTGGATCGTACGCACCAGCGTTTCCGATTCAAAGGAAATATCATCGTCCATCAGCAGCACGTGGGTATATCCACCTCTGCGGCGGGCCTCCA
>OFGH01001160.1_pt1 | contig 18939 bp, 16 predicted proteins | sample 1521721 | NCBI WGS metagenome assembly OFGH01 (sample SAMEA3504132, study PRJEB24116) | mouse gut metagenome | biome: mouse gut; feature: mouse-associated habitat; material: faeces | place: Denmark | collected 2011
TTCTTTCCCCCCTTTCTGTCGGTACAGAAAGGGGGTCCCCGCCGGATAGGCGAAAGAGAGCGGGCCTGCTCATAAGCAATATCTAGAAACGGGCTTTGCGCAATAACCCCCGCCGGGGAGGCGAATGGCGTTAGCGCAGCCAGAAAGCAAACCCCAGAAACGAGCCTAGCGCAACAATCCCGCCGAACAGGCGAAAAAGCCCAGCGCAGCGCCTAGGGCAGGCAAGAAAAGGAGGGGTACCAATGGAAAATGCAATAGCGTGGATTCGCTTTCAGCAAACCTTTGGCCGCGGAAGCACCAGGGGCCAGGACCTCCTGACCCGCCTGGGGCACCCCTGCGCCCTCTTTGAAATGTCCGGGAACTCCCTGGCCGCCAGCAGCCTCCTGAAACCCCGCGAGGTGGAGCGCCTCCAGGGGGACGGCAGCGAGGAAAAGGCCCAGGAAATCCTGGAGCGGTGCCATAGCCTGGGCTTTGACGTCCTCACCCCCGATGACGAGGGCTACCCCCAGCGTCTGCGGGAGGTTTACGGCTGCCCGGCGGCGCTGTACCTCCGGGGGAGCCTGGCGGGGCTGGATAGCTGCCTGTCCATCGGGATGGTGGGCACCCGGAAGAACACCGGCTACGGGGAGCAGGTGGCGGAGCACATCGCCGGGGAGCTGGCCAAAAAGGGGGCGGTGATTGTCAGCGGCCTGGCCAGGGGAATTGATACCATCAGCCACACCGCCACCCTCAAGGCGGGGGGCCGCACCGTGGCGGTGCTGGGGTGCGGCCTGGATATGACCTACCCGCCGGAAAACCGCCAGCTGGGGGAGCTAATCCTCCGGTACGGCGGGGCGCTGGTAAGCGAGTACCCCCCTGGGACGCCGCCCCTGCCCCGGCACTTTCCCACCCGCAACCGCATCATCTCCGGCCTCAGCTGCGGCATTGTGGTGGTGGAGGGGAACCGGCACAGCGGCTCCCTTATCACCGCGGGCCACGCCTTCACCCAGAACCGGGACGTCTTCGCCGTGCCGGGGAGCATCTTTTCAGAGCCCTCCTCCGGCCCCAACTACCTGCTGCGCCAGGGCGCCATCCCGGTGGACGGGGTGGAGAGCATCCTGGAGGAATTCCGGCACCTCATCCGTCCGGAGGAGCCCGCCCCGGAAAAAAATCCGTCCCTGTTTGAAGAATTGGAGCAAAAGGGTTATAATGAAGAGCGAAAGCCCCAGCCCCTCCGGAAAGCCCCGCCTGGCTACCTTACCGAGACCCAGCAGAAGGTGTACAGGGCCCTGGCGGGGGGAGGGGAGCGGACAGCGGACGAGATTGTCCAGGAGTGCGGCCTGCCCCTGCCGGCGGCCCTTTCCGCCCTCACCCAGCTGGAGATTTTCGGGCTGGCAAAGCTCCACCCTGGCAAGCGCTTCTCCCTCTAAATTCCCGGCCCAGGCTCCGCCCCTGGCGAGCATCTCTATAAAAACCTGTACTCACAGCGGGGAAATGCCCCGCCGGTGGAATTTCAACGCTGTGAAGACAGGTTTCATACTTTAAAAAATTAGGTGGTAAAGGAAAAAATGTCAAAGCTGGTTATTGTGGAATCCCCTGCAAAGGCAACAACAATTCAAAAATACCTGGGGGATGGGTACGAGGTGATGGCCTCCATGGGCCACATCCGGGACCTGCCCAAAAGCAAGCTGGGGGTGGACGTGGACCACGACTTCGCCCCGGTGTACGAGAACATCAAGGGCAAAGAGGACCTTATTAAAAAGCTGAAGGCCGCCGCCAAAAAGAGCGACAGCGTCCTGCTGGCTACCGACCCGGACCGGGAGGGGGAGGCCATCTCCTGGCACCTGGCGGAGCTTTTGGGGGTGGACGTCAGCAAAGAAAACCGGGTCATCTTCACCGAAATCACCAAAAACGGGGTGAAAAACGGCATCGAGCACCCCCGGCGCATCAATATGCAGCTGGTGGACGCCCAGCAGGCCCGGCGGGTGCTGGACCGCATCGTGGGGTATAAAATCAGCCCCTTCCTTTGGAAGAAGGTCCGCAAGGGCCTTTCCGCCGGACGGGTCCAGTCGGTGGCGGTGCGGATGGTGGTGGACCGGGAGGAGGAGATACACGCCTTCAAGCCGGAGGAGTACTGGTCCATCGACGCCATGGTGGGGAAGAAGGAGAGTAAGAAGAAGAGCGAGAAAAAGCCCTTCCCCGCCAAGTATTACGGCGCCGACGGCAAAAAGGCCGCCATCAAAACCCAGGAGCAGGCGGGGGCCATCCTGGAGGAGCTGAAGGCCCAGCCCTTTGTGGTCTCCGGCATCAAGAAGGGGGTCCGCAGAAGGTCCCCGGCCCCGCCCTTCATCACCTCCACCCTCCAGCAGGACGCCTCCCGGCGGCTGGGCTTCCAGGCCAAGCGCACCATGAAGGTGGCTCAGGAGCTGTACGAAGGGGTGGAGATTGACGGCCTGGGGGCGGTGGGTCTTATCACCTATATGAGAACCGATTCCCTGCGCATCGCCGACGAGGCCCTGGAAAGCGCCGCCCAGTATATTCGCCAGACCTTCGGGGACGCCTACGCTCTCCAGAAGCCCCGCACCTTTAAGACCAAGAAGAACGCCCAGGACGCCCACGAGGCCATCCGCCCCACCATGATTGAGCTGGAGCCGGGGAAGGTGAAGGCCAACCTTACAAGCGACCAGTACAAGCTCTATAAGCTTATCTGGGAGCGGTTCATCGCCACCCAGATGGCAAACGCCCTGCTGGACACCGTCTCGGTGGATATCGCCGCCGGGCGGCACCTGTTCAAGGCCTCCGGCTTTTCGGTGAAGTTTGACGGCTTCACCGCCCTGTATGTGGAATCCACCGACAGCGACGAGGAAAGCGCCACCCGCCTGCCCCCCCTGGAGGAGGGGGAGGTGCTGGAGGTGGCCCAGCTGGCACCCAACCAGCACTTTACCCAGCCGCCCCCCCGGTTCACCGAGGCTTCCCTCATCAAGGAGCTGGAGGAAAACGGCATCGGCCGCCCCAGCACCTACGCCTCCACCCTTTCCACCATCCTCCAGCGGGGGTACGTGGAGCGGGAGCAGAAGGCCCTGAAGCCCACCGCCCTGGGGGAGGTGACCACCAAGCTGATGAAGGAGCAGTTTAAGGACATTGTGGACCTGGACTTCACCGCCGGCATGGAGCAGCGCCTGGACGAGGTGGAGGACGGCAAGATAAAGTGGGAGGGGGTCCTTTCCAGCTTTTACGGGGACTTCGCCGATACCCTGAAGCAGGCGGAAAAGAACATGGAGGGCACCCGGATGAAGGTGCCCGACGAGGAAACCGACGTGGTCTGCGAGCTGTGCGGCCGGAAGATGGTCATTAAGCACGGCCGGTATGGCAAGTTCCTGGCCTGCCCCGGCTTCCCGGAGTGCCGCAACACCAAAAAGCTGGTGCAGGAAACCCCCGGCCTCTGCCCGGTGTGCGGCAAAAAGGTCATCGCCAAAAAGACCAAGACCGGACGGACCTTCTACGGCTGCTCCGGCTACCCGGACTGCAAGTTTATGACCTGGGACACCCCCCTGGGGGAGACCTGCCCCAGGTGCGGCGGCACCCTCTTCCACGCCACCGGCAAGATGAAGCGGATCCACTGCCTGAAGGAGGGCTGCGGCTTTGAAAAGGCCGCCCCCGGCAAGAAGGAGAGCAGCGATGGCTGAGGCGGTGGTGATTGGCGCGGGACTGGCGGGGTGCGAGGCCGCCTGGGCCCTGGCGGAGGCGGGAATCCCGGTGAGCCTTTGGGAGATGAAGCCAAAAAAATATTCCCCCGCCCACAAAAGCCCCGGCTTCGCGGAGCTGGTCTGCTCCAACTCCTTTAAGTCCACCCGGCCCATCTCCGCCGCCGGTCTTTTAAAGGAGGAGATGGCCCTGCTGGGCTCCCTCACCCTGGCGGCGGCAAGGGAGACGGCGGTCTCCGCCGGGGGGGCCCTGGCGGTGGACCGGGAGCTTTTTTCCGCCGCCGTCACCAAAAAAATACTGGCCCACCCCAGGATACACGCCGTCACCGGGCGGGAGGCCACCCAGATTCCGGAGGGGAACGCCATTATAGCCACCGGCCCCCTCACCTCCCAGGCCATGTCCGACGCCATCGGGGCGCTGTGCGGGGAAAAGTACCTGAGCTTTTACGACGCCTCCGCCCCCATTGTAGCGGTGGAGAGCATCGACCCGGAAAAGACCTTCTTTGCCACCCGGTACGGCCGGGGGGAGGCGGATTACATCAACTGCCCCTTTTCCCAGCCGGAGTACGACGCCTTTTACGACGCCCTTGTGTCCGCCAGGGCGGTGGAGCTGCCCCCCTTCGAGCGGGAGTATTTCAAGGTCTACGAAGGGTGTATGCCCATTGAGGTGATGGCCCGGCGGGGGCGGGACACCCTGCGCTTTGGCCCCATGCGCCCGGTGGGCATCCAGGTCCCCTGGACCGGACACCGCCCCTGGGCCAACATCCAGCTGCGAAGGGACAACGCCGAGGGGAACCTTTACAACATGGTGGGCTTCCAGACCAACCTCCTCTTCCCGGAGCAGGAGCGGGTCTTCCGGATGATTCCGGGGCTGGAAAAGGCCCAGTTTATGCGCTACGGGGTGATGCACCGCAATACCTTTCTCAATTCCCCCCAGCTGCTGGACCGGTGCCTGCGGCTGAAAAAAAGGGAGAGCCTCTATTTTGCCGGGCAGATAACCGGGGTGGAAGGGTATATGGAATCCGCCGCCAGCGGCATCCTGGCGGGACGGAACCTGGCCCGGCAGATGGCGGGGCAGGAGCCCCGGCCCCTGCCGCCGGAGACGATGCTGGGGGCCCTCTGCGCCTATATCAGCCAGCCCGCCACGGTGGATTTCCAGCCTATGGGCAGCAACATGGGCATCCTGCCCCCCCTGGAGGAGCGGGAGCGCAACAAGGAACAGCGGTACACCAAGCTGGCCCGGCGGGCGCTGGATTCCCTGGAAAGGTACCTGGAGGAGGAGCCATGAAAGTCAACACCTTTGAGGATAAAGAGTTACCTGGTAGAATCTTGGAGCAGGTATTTCCCGGCTTTGGGGAAGGAGGAAAAAAGATGAAAATCATTTTAGACGCCTTTGGGGGGGATAACGCCCCGGCGGCGGTGCTGGAGGGCTGCGCCCTGGCTTGCTCGGCCCTGGCCCCCCAGTACAAGCCGGAGCTGATTTTAACCGGGGACAAGGAGGCTATCCGGAAAGCGGCCCAGGAGAAGGGCATCGACCTTGGGGGCATCCAAATCGTCCACGCCCCCACGGTGATTCCCGTCTGCGAGGAGCCCACCCAAATCCTCAAGAAATATAAGGACTGCTCCATGGCAAAGGGCCTCCAGATGCTGGCCGCCGGGGAGGGGGACGCCTTTATCACCGCCGGCAGCACCGGGGCCATGGTGGTGGGGGCCACCCTCATCGCCAAGCGCATCAAAGGGGTGAAACGGGCGGCCATCGCCACCCCCGTCCCCAACGCCAAGGGGCGGTATCTGCTGCTGGACTGCGGCGCCAATGAGGAATGCCGCCCGGAGATGCTCCGGCAGTTCGGGGTGATGGGGACGGTTTACGCCCAGCAGGTGATGGGGGTGCCGGACCCCAGGGTGGGCCTTGTGAACATCGGCACCGAGGACAGCAAGGGCACCGGCCTCCAGGTGGAGGCCAACAAGCTCCTGGGGGAGGCCGGGGTGAACTACGTGGGCAACGTGGAGGCCAGGGAGCTGCCCCTGGGCGGGTGCGACGTGGCGGTGGCCGACGGCTTCACCGGCAACGTGGTGCTGAAGCTCACCGAGGGGATGGGGAAGATGTTCTCCCAGGAGCTAAAGGGGATGTTCCTTTCCTCCCTGCTCACCAAGCTGGGGGCGGTGCTTCTTTCGGGGCAGATAAGGGCCTTTAAAAAGCGGATGGACGCCAGCGAGGTGGGGGGAGCCCTCCTTTTGGGCATCCGCTGCCCGGTCATCAAGGCCCACGGCAACTCCGACGGACGGGCCTTCCTGAACGCCATCCGCCAGGCGGCCCTCTGCTGCCAGAACGATGTTGTGGGAAAAATCAGCCAGCGTCTGGCCGCCATCACCAGCGGCGGGGAGGAATAAAAGGAGCACGACCATGACCTTGGAAGAACGCATCGGCTATCAGTTTAAAAACAAAAAGTATCTGCGCAGGGCGCTGACCCACTCCTCCTATTCCAACGAATCCAAGGAGAAGCCGGAGAGCAACGAACGGATGGAATTTTTGGGGGATGCCGTCCTTTCCCTGGTGGTCTCCAACTATATCTTCCACCGGTTCCACCTGGACGAGGGGGACTTAACCAAGATTCGGGCCTCCATGGTCTGCGAAAAATCCCTCTTCCGCTTTGCCCAGGAGGTGGGGCTGGGGGAGGAGCTGCTGCTGGGCCGGGGGGAGGAGCAGATGGGGGGACGGACCCGCCCCTCCATCGTCTCCGACGCCTTCGAGGCCCTCATCGCCGCCATTTTTCTGGACGGGGGGCTGGAGCCGGCGGGGAAGTTCGTCCTGCGCTTTGTGCGGGAGGAGCTGGACACCGGGGAGCGCAGCGCCTTTGTGGACTACAAGACCATGCTCCAGGAAATTGTCCAGAAGAACCCGGAGGAGAAGGTCTCCTATGTCCTGGTGGGGGAGACCGGCCCCGACCACGATAAGCACTTTGTGGTGGAGGTGCGCCTGAACAGCAACGTCATCGGCCGGGGGGAATCCAGAAGCAAGAAGGGGGCCGAGCAGCTGGCGGCCAAGGAGGCCCTGGAGCTGATGGGACGGTGAGGGGCCGGGAGAAAATCCCCCACGCCACCATCCCCGTCTTCGTCCCCCACCTGGGGTGCCCCCACCGGTGCAGCTTTTGCAGCCAGGGGGTTATCTCCGGGGTGGAAGGGGCCCCCACCCCCCAGGAGGCGGCGGAGCGCTGCCGCAGGGGGCTGGAGGAGCTGCCCTCCCGCTTTCCCAAGGCGGAGCTGGCCTTCTTCGGGGGGAGCTTCACCGCCCTCCCACGGGAGGAGATGGAAGCCCTCCTTTTGGGGGTGCAGCCCCTGCGGGACCATCCCCGCTTCGGGGGGATTCGCATCTCCACCCGCCCCGACGCCGTTGGGGAAGAAACGCTGGAGATTTTAAGGGATTACGGGGTCCGGGCTATTGAGCTGGGGGCCCAATCCCTGTATAATGAGGTATTGGAGGCCAACGGCAGGGGCCACACCGGGGAGGAGGTCCGCCGGGCGGCCCGGCGCGTCCGGGAGGCGGGGTTTTCCCTGGGCCTCCAGATGATGACCGGCCTTTATAAAAGCAGCCCGGAGCTGGACTGGGGCACCGGCCTTGGCCTGGCGGAGCTGGGGCCGGAGACGGTGCGCATCTACCCCACAGTGGTGCTGCCGGGGACCCAGCTGGCCCGGCTTTACGAGGCGGGGGCTTATAATCCCCCCGGCCTGCCGGAGACGGTGGAGCTTTGCGCCCGGCTGCTGGAGCTTTTTGAGGGCCGGGGCATCCGGGTGATTCGCCTGGGGCTCCACAGCGAGGAGGGGCTTTCGGAACAGGCCCTGGCCGGATGCTTTCACCCCGCCCTGGGGGAGCTGTGCCGCGGCCTTTTGCTGCGGCAGCGCATCGCCCGGCTGCTGGAGGAAAAGCAGCCGGAGGGGCCGCCGGCGGTGCTGGTGAAGCCCCGGCTCCTCTCCCAGGCCCTGGGGCAGCGGCGGGAAGGCCTTCTGGCCCTCCGGGGGCGCTGGCCGGGGCTTGTTATCCGCCCGGAGGCGGGCTTGGAGGAAGACTTTAGGATAGGATAGGAAATTGCCATTGAGACAGAGAAACGGACAGAAGGGAGGGGGCGCGGTATGCGGCTGAGGGGCATCGAGCTTTACGGCTTCAAATCCTTTGCCGACCGCACCAAGCTCACCTTCGATGACGGCATCACCGCCGTGGTGGGGCCAAACGGCAGCGGCAAAAGCAACATCAGCGACGCAATAAAATGGGTCTTCGGGGAGCAGTCCAGCAAGTCCCTGCGGGGCACCAAAATGGAGGATGTCATCTTTGGGGGGACCAAAAACCGGAACCCCCTGGGGTGCGCCTGGGTCTCCCTTTTTATTGACAACACCGCCCGGAGCATCGATGTGGACAGCGACGAGGTGATTCTTACCCGGAAGCTCTACCGCAGCGGGGAAAGCGAATACCGGGTGAACAACAGCCCGGTGCGGCTGCGGGATATCCACGAAATCTTTATGGACACCGGCCTTGGCCGGGACGGCTACTCCATCATCGAGCAGGGGAAAATCGGGGACATTGTGGGGGCAAAAAGCACCCAGCGCCGGGAAATCTTCGAGGAGGCCGCCGGCATCTCCAAATACCGCTACCGCAAGGGGGAGGCGGAGCGCCGCCTGGCCCAGGCGGAGGAAAACCTGGTCCGCCTGCGGGATATTATGGGGGAGCTGGAAAACCGGGTAGGTCCCCTGAAAACCCAGTCGGAAAAGGCCCAGCAGTTTTTAATCCTTTCGGAGGAAAAGAAGACGCTGGAGCTTTCCCTTTGGCTGGAGCGGCTGGAAAAGCTCCGCCAGGAGCTGCGAAGCCAGGAGGACAAGGTCCTCCTTTGCAAAAACGACCGGGCCGCCGCCCAAACCCGCCTGGAGCAGCTGGAGGAGGAGATAAACAGCCTTTACCAGCAGATGCAGGAATGCGCCGTCTACATGGAGCGCAAGCGCCAGGAGATTCGGGAGACGGAAGAGGCGGTCTCCGCCGCCCAGGTGGAGATGGCGGTGAAGGAAAACGACATGGCCCACAACCAGGCCGATATCCAGGCCCTGGAAAAGCGCCTTTTGGACAGCGCCCAGGATAGGGAGAGCCTGGCCGGGCGCATCCGGGCCGCCCAGGAGGGGGCGGGGAGCCACGCCCGGCAGGTGGCCGCCGCCCAGGAGGAAATTGAAGCCCTCCAGGGGAGGCTGGCCGCCGGGAAGGGGGAGCAGGAGCGGCTGGGCGCCGCCCTGGCTTCCCTGGAGCTGCAGCGGGAGGCCCTGCGCCAGGACATCGGCAGCGCCAAGGTCTCCAGCGAGACCTCCTCCACCCTGGTGGAGGAGACGGTGGCCCGGCTGGAGGGGCTGCGGGACCAGGCGAAGGAAAAGGACCAGCGCCTTTTGCGGCTGCGGGAGGAGCAGAAGAGCTGCCGCAGCTTTGTGGAGGAGCTGAGCGAGCGGCTGGAAAGCCTTTCCAACACAAAAAGCGGCTACCTCTATAAGCAGAAGAGCAAGGGGGAGCAGCTGGCCCAGCTGGAGAAGGAGCAGCGGGCCCTGGAGCGGGCCGCCGGTGAAAAGCTCCAGCGGGCCCAGCTCCTAAGCGATATGGAGCGGAATCTGGAGGGGTTCCAAAACAGTGTCAAGGCGGTGATGAAGCACGCCGCCGCAGGCTCCCTCCGGGGGGTGGTGGGCCCTGTTTCGGAGCTTATCCAGGTGGAAAAGGAATACGCCACCGCCCTGGAGATTGCCCTGGGGGCCGCCATGCAGCACATTGTGGTGGAGGACGAGGGGGTGGCCAAGCGGGCCATCCGCATCCTGGTGGACGCCAAGGCGGGACGGTGCACCTTCCTGCCCCTGACGGCGGTGCAGGGGCGGCTGCTGGCGGAGGAGGGTCTGGAAAGCTGCTCCGGCTACCGGGGGGTGGCCGCCCAGCTGGTCCGGTACGCCAGCCGGTACGCCGGGGTGGTCCGCAGCCTTTTGGGGCGCACCGTCATCGCGGAGGACCTGGACGCCGCCGTCGCCATCGCCAAGCGGTACAGCCACCGCTTCCGCATCGTCACCCTGGACGGCCAGGTGGTGAACGCCGGCGGCTCCATGACCGGCGGCTATGTGGGCAAAAACGCCGGCATCCTCAGCCGCCGGGGGGAGATTGAAAAGCTGCAAGCAGAGGCCCGGAGCCTGGCCGGAAGGGCGAAGGAGCAGGAGGGCCGTCTTGCCGCCCTGCGCCAGGAGGCAAACACCATCAGCGCCCTGGTGGCGGGGGTGGAGGCGGAGGCCAAAACCGCCAGCGAGGACCTGGCGGCGGCGAATGCCGAGCTGCGGCGCATCGACATCAGCGTCCGGGAGGCGGAGGAGCTGGGGGAGCAGTCCCTGCGGGAATTTGACGCCCTCACCGCCCGCGTGGAGGAGCTGAAAAACCAGGGCCTCACCTCCGCCCAGCTGGTGGAAGGGCTTTCCGCAAACCTGGCGGAATTGGAGCAGGAGCTGCAAAAAGGGGCGGAAAACCAAGGGTCTATCGCTGAAAGGGTAACTGCCTTTACAGAAGAATTGGCCCAAAAACAAATCGCCTTTGCCGCCATGGAAAAGGACCAGGAGGCCATGGAGCTGGCCCTCCAAAACCTGTTGGAATCCCAGGAGGGGAGCGAGGCCCAGCTGGAGGAGAGCCGCCGCCGCATCCGGGAGCTGGAGGAGCAAAACGCCCTTTTGGCCGCCGCAATCCAGGGGACCGCCGCCGCCGTTTCCGGAAGCCGGGAGCGGGTGGAGGCCCTGGGGCGGGAGATTGCCGCCAAGGCCCAGGAGCGGGAGGGGTGCGAGGCCAAAAGCACCCAGCTGCGCCAGGAGGAAAAGACGGTGAACGGCCGCCTGGAGGGCCTTTCCGGGGAGCTGGCCCGGCTGGAGGAGCGCTTCAGCGCCATGTCCGGGGAAAGCGAAGGCATCATCGCCAAGATGTGGGACGAGTACGAAATTACAAAGAGCGACGCCGCGGCCCTGGCGATTCCCATCGCTGACCTGCCGGCGGCCCAGCGCCGCCTGGGGGAGCTGAAAAACCGCATCCGGGGCCTGGGCACCGTCAACGTGGCCGCCATCGAGGAGTACAAGGAGGTGGCGGAGCGGTACAACTTCTATAAGGTGCAGATTGGGGACGTGGAGCGCTCCAAGGAGGAGCTGGGCAAGCTCATCGAAGACCTTTGCGCCGATATGAGCCGCATCTTCCTGGAAAAGTTCGCCGCCATCAACCACCACTTCGGGGTCATCTTCACCGAGCTTTTCGGCGGCGGCCGGGGGGAGCTGCGCCTCACCGACCCAGCCGCCCCCCTGGAAACGGGCATCGATATCTTTGTCCAGCCTTCGGGGAAGATGGTGGGCATCTCCCTCCTTTCCGGCGGGGAAAAGGCGCTGGTGGCTATCTCCATCTATTTCGCCATCCTAAAGGTGAACCCCGCCCCCTTTGTCCTCATCGACGAGATTGAGGCGGCTTTGGACGACGTGAACGTGAACCGCTTTGCCGCCTACCTGCGGCGGATGAGCGACCGGACCCAGTTTATCGCCATCACCCACCGCCGGGGCACCATGGAGGGGGCGGACGTCCTCTACGGGGTGACCATGGAGGAGGAGGGGGTCAGCAAGCTCCTCCGGCTGGACATTGGGGAGTTGGAACAGAAGCTGCATTTAAAAACCAGCTGACACGCCGGGGCGGGCTTCGCCGCCAAAAGAATGCAAGGAGGATTGGGATGGACAGACCGGTTACCACCTTATTTATGCTTATGTCGGTGGACGGAAAGATAAGCACCGGCGCCACCGACGATTTGGATGTGGACAAGGATTTTCCCCAAATTCCGGGGCTGCGGGAGGGCCTGCACCAGTATTACGAGATTGAGCAAACCACCGATTTATGGTCCCTCAATTCCGGCCGGGTTCAGGCCAAAATGGGGGTCAATACCAAGAAGCCGCCCCAGAAGGGCCCCGTGTCTTTTGTAATCCTTGATAACCAGCACCTGCAGGAAAGCGGCGTGAGGTATTTTTGCGCCCTATCGCAAAAGTTTGTGCTGGTAACCTCCAACGCAAAGCACCCGGCGTTTCAGGTGGAGGCGGACAACCTCCACATCCTCTTGCAGGAGAAGCTGTCCCTGCAAAAGGCGCTGGCAAGGCTTAAGGCGGAGCACGGCTGCGAAAGGATAACGGTGCAAACCGGCGGGACGCTAAACGGCCTGTTTCTCCGTGAAAAGCTGCTGGATTATGTCGACGTTGTGGTGGCCCCGGTTTTGATTGGCGGCAGGGATACCTCCACCTTAATTGACGGCCAATCCCTCCTTTCCCCAAAGGAGCTGTCGAAATTAGGGGTCCTGAAGCTACAGGAGTGCACGGTTTTGGAAAACTCCTATTTGCGGCTGCGCTATGAGGTTATCCGGGGATAGCCCCCAACCGCCAGCGCCTCATAACCCCGCAGCCCTTCGCCTTACCCCTGCCTGTCAAAAACCTTTGCCGCTTTTCTTTTTGCTTCTTTTTCTTTTCTCGTGAAAAGAAAAAGAAGACAGGAACCTACAATACCGAATTCCGGAGGAAAAAACATGGGATTTTTGGACTTTCTCACACGAGGACTGAAAAAGACAAGGAGCAACCTGGTGGTGCAGGTGGACGGCATCTCCGGCAAGCTGACCCCGGAAACGCTGGAGGAGCTGGAGGAGATTCTCATCCTGGCGGACGTGGGGGTGCGCACCGCCGGGAGGGTCTGCTCCGACCTGGCGGCGCGGGTGGGCCGCCGGAGCCTGGGCCCCGGCGAGCTGCGCCGGGAGCTGCGGGAGGTGCTGGTGGAGCTCCTTTCCCCCGACGTGGGGCTGGATTTGAGCCATAAGCCCGCCGTCATCCTGATGGTGGGGGTAAACGGGGTGGGCAAGACCACCACCATCGGCAAGCTGGCAAACCACCTGATGCAGGAGGGGAAGACGGTGCTGCTGGGGGCCGCCGACACCTTCCGGGCCGCCGCCGCCGAGCAGCTCACCGTCTGGGCCCAGCGGAGCGGGGCCCAAATCATCTGCCACCAGGAGGGGGCCGACCCCGCCGCCGTGGTCTTCGATTCCATCACCGCCGGTAAGGCCAGGGGGGTGGACGTGGTGATTTGCGACACCGCCGGGCGTCTCCACAACAAAAAGAACCTGATGGACGAGCTGGCGAAGATGGACCGCATCCTGACCAGAGAGGCCCCGGACAGCAGCCGGGAGGTGCTGCTGGTGCTGGACGCCACCACCGGCCAGAACGGCCTGAACCAGGCGCGGGAGTTCGCCGCCGCCTGCGGCGTCACCGGGGTGGTGCTCACCAAGCTGGACGGCACCGCAAAGGGCGGGGTTGTGGTGGGCATCCGGGAGCAGCTGGGCCTGCCCATTAAATATGTAGGGGTGGGGGAGCAGATGGACGACCTGCGGCCCTTCTCCGCCAGGGACTACGCCACGGCGCTGCTGTTTGAGGAAGGGGAGGAGCCGGAGGAATGAAGGTTATTGTCGCCACCAAAAATAAGCACAAGCTCACCGAATTTTCCCGCATCCTGGAGCCGCTGGGCTACCAGCTTATAAGCCAGGAGGAGGTCTGCCCCGGCATCGAGGTGGAGGAGGACGGCGCCACCTTCCTGGAAAACGCCCGGAAGAAGGCGGTGGAGATTTTCCGCCGCACCGGCCTCCCCACCATCGCCGATGATTCCGGCCTTTGCGTGGACGCCCTGGGGGGCGCGCCGGGGGTCCATTCCGCCCGGTACGCCGACGAGGAGGGGGCGGGCCACGACGACAAGGCCAACAACCGTAAGCTCCTGCGGGAGCTGGAGGGCCTCCCCCTGGAGGAGCGCACCGCCCGCTTTGTCTCTGCCATCTCCTTTGTGCTGGGGGAGGGGGAGCTGGTGGAGTGCCAGGGGAGCTGCGAGGGGCGCATCGCCTTCGCCGAGGAGGGGGACAACGGCTTTGGGTACGACCCCCTCTTCCTGGTGGAGGGGGGGAGCTTCGCCTCCATCCCAGGGGCGGAAAAGGACCGCATCAGCCACCGGGGCAACGCCCTGCGGAAGCTCCAGGCCCTGCTGGAAGAGCGGCGGGGCCTGACTACAAAATAAGAAGCCACATTAAATAAATGCGGCGGAAACGGGGTTATAAATTGCTGACTTCAAAACAACGGGCAAGGCTAAAGAGCATCGCCGCCTCCACCGAGACTATTTTGCAAATCGGCAAGGGGGGCGTGGGGGAACAGCTGGTAAAGCAGGTGGACGACGCCCTTACCGCCAGGGAGCTGGTGAAGCTCCGGGCGCTGGAGACCGCCCCGGAGGAGCCGGGGGAGCTGGCCCAGGCCCTGGCAGAGGCCACCGGCAGCCAGGTGGTGCAGGTCATCGGCCGCCGGCTGGTGCTGTACCGGAAAAATCCCAAAAAGCCGGTCATCCTGCTGGACTGACCGAACGTGTATGCTTGGACGAGGGGTAGGACGATATGCCGCAGACAATCCTTTACGGAGGGACCTTTAACCCCATCCACAGGGGACATTTGGAAATTTGCCTTTGGGCCAGGGAGGCGGTGGGGGCCGGCCGGGTGCTGCTGATGCCGGCGGCCCAGCCCCCCCACAAATTCGCCGGATGGCTGGCCCCGGACCGGGACAGGCTGGCGATGTGCGCCCTGGCGGCCCAGGAGCACAGCTTCATCCAGGTAAGCGATTACGAGATACGCCGGGGGGGCCGCAGCTACACGGTGGAAACCCTCCGGCACCTGGCGGGGGAAAACCCAGGGGAGGAGTACAGCCTTCTTATGGGCACCGATATGTTCCTCACCTTCACCCAGTGGCGGGAGTGGGAGGAGATTGGAAAGATGGCCTCCCTCCTGGTGGCAAGCCGGGAGGAGGGGGAGAGGGAGGCGCTGCTGGAGCAGCAGAAGCGCCTGAAGGAGCAGGGGATATCCTCCCGCCTTTTGGAAAACCCGCCCCTGCCCATCTCCAGCACCGCCATCCGCCAGGAGCTGCGGGAAAGTGGCTGCACCGGCAAGGTCCCCCCAAAGGTTTTGGACTACATCCGGGAGCGGGGGCTGTACCTCCACCACCCAAAGGAGCTGTCCTACCTGCGGGAATATATACGCCCCCTGATGACCGAATACCGCTACCGCCACTCCCTGGGGGTGGAAAAGCAGGCGGTGCATATGGCAAGGCGGCACGGGGCGGATGTGGAAAAGGCCGCCTTGGCGGGCATCCTCCACGACGTCTGCAAGGATATGCCCAAGGGGCCTTTGTTGCAAACCATCCTGGAATCTGGTATAATAAACGGCATCGATTTTGCAGCCTCCCCCCAGCTTATCCACAGCTACGCCGGGGCGCTGTATCTTCAGTCCCACATGGATATCCACGACCCGGAGGTGATTGACGCGGTGCGCTACCACACCACCGGCCGGGGAGGGATGAGCCTTTTGGAGACCATCGTCTACCTGGCGGACCTCACCTCGGAGGACCGGGAGTACGGGGACGTGGAGGAGATGCGCAGGCTCTGCGAGGTGGATTTGCGGGGTGCCATGGTCCGCGCCCTCACCCACACGGTGGGGGAGCTGGCCCGGAAGGGGCGGCTTATCTGCCCCGATACCAAGGAGGCCTGTAGGGAATATTCGGTAAAAATACCCACTACGAACGGAGGGAGCATATGAATTCCCAGGAGCTGGCAAAGAAAATCGTTAAAATCCTGGACAGCAAAAAGGGGATGGACATCACAGGCATTGATATCCACGACCTTACCACCATCGGGGATTATTTTATCCTGGTCACCGGCACCAGCAGCCCCCATGTAAAGGCGCTGGCGGAGGAGGTGGAGGACACCCTGGCCAGGGAGGGGCTGGAGCCCCGGCGCATCGAGGGGGCCCAGTCCGCCGCCTGGATTCTCATTGACTACCAGGATGTGATTCTGCACATCTTTACCAAGGAAACCAGGGACTTTTACGACATGGAGCGCCTTTGGTCCGACGCCCCCCGGATGGACCTGACGGGGCTTGTTACCGAGAGCTAAAAACCAAACTATATAAGAGGGTGTGACTTTTGAAGTACGATTTTTCGGCCATCGAAAGAAAATGGCAGCAGCGGTGGGACGAGGACAGGAGCTTTGCCGCCACCGACGACTACACAAAGCCCAAATACTACGCCTTGGTGGAGTTCCCCTACCCCTCCGGCCAGGGGCTCCATGTGGGCCATCCCCGGTCCTACACCGCCCTGGATATCGTGGCCCGCAAGCGCCGGATGCAGGGCTACAACGTCCTCTATCCCATGGGGTGGGACGCCTTCGGCCTGCCCGCCGAAAACTACGCCATCAAAAACCACGTCCATCCCGCCGAATTTACCCAGAAGAACATCGCCCACTTCAAGGCCCAGCTGCGCTCCCTGGGGCTTTCCTTCGACTGGGATCGGGAGATTGACACCACCGACCCGGCCTACTACAAATGGACCCAGTGGATTTTCCTCCAGCTCTTCAAAAAGGGCCTTGCCTACAAAAAGGAGATGTCCGTCAACTGGTGCACCTCCTGCAAGTGCGTCCTGGCCAACGAAGAGGTGGTGGACGGAGTCTGCGAGCGGTGCCACAGCGCCGTGGTCCGCCGGGATAAGAGCCAGTGGATGCTGAAAATCACCCAGTACGCCCAGCGGCTCATTGACGATTTGGAGGGGCTGGACTTCATCGAGCGGGTGAAGATTCAGCAGAAGAACTGGATCGGCCGCTCCACCGGGGCGGAGGTCACCTTCGGCTCCACCGCCGGGGACGACATTGTGGTCTTCACCACCCGGCCGGATACCCTCTTCGGAGCCACCTACATGGTCCTTTCCCCGGAGCACGAGCTGGTGAAGAAGTGGCTGCCCCTTCTCCGGAACCAGGAGGAGGTAAGGGCCTACCAGCAGGCCGCCGCCGCCAAGAGCGATTTGGAGCGCACCGAGCTCAATAAGGACAAGACCGGCGTCCGGCTGGACGGGGTGCGGGGGATAAACCCGGTAAACGGGGCGGAAATCCCCATCTTCATCTCCGACTATGTCCTTTCCACCTACGGCACCGGGGCCATTATGGCGGTGCCCGCCCACGACGAGCGGGACTGGGAGTTCGCCAAAAAGTTCGCCCTGCCCATCATCGAGGTGGTGCAGGGGGGCAATGTGCAGGAGGAGGCCTTTACAGACTGCGCTACCGGCGTGATGGTGAATTCCGGGCTGCTGGACGGCCTCACTGTGGAGGCGGCCAAGGAGAAAATCATCGCCTGGCTTTCGGAAAACGGCAAGGGCCAGCCCAAGGTGAACTACAAGCTCCGGGACTGGGTCTTTTCCCGCCAGCGGTACTGGGGGGAGCCTATCCCCATGGTGTGGTGCGATAAATGCGGCTGGCAGCCCCTGCCGGAAACGGAGCTGCCCCTGCTGCTCCCGGACGTGGAAAGCTACGAGCCCACCGACGACGGGGAAAGCCCCCTGAGCAAAATCACCGATTGGGTGAACACCACCTGCCCCTGCTGCGGCGGCCCCGCCAAGCGGGAAACGGACACCATGCCCCAGTGGGCAGGCTCCTCCTGGTATTTCCTGCGGTATATGGACCCCCACAACGACCAGGCCCTGGCCTCCAAGGAGGCGCTGGACTACTGGTCCCCGGTGGATTGGTACAACGGCGGTATGGAGCACACCACCCTCCACCTGCTCTACTCCCGGTTCTGGCACAAGTTCCTGTACGACATCGGCGTGGTGCCCACCAAGGAGCCCTACCGGAAGCGCACCAGCCACGGCATGATTTTAGGCGAGGGCGGGGAGAAGATGTCCAAGTCCCGGGGCAACGTGGTCAACCCCAACGACATCGTGGCGGCCTACGGCGCGGACACCCTGCGGCTGTACACCATGTTCATCGGCGACTTTGAGCAGGCCGCCGTGTGGTCGGACAACGCCGTGAAGGGCTGCAAGCGGTTTTTGGACAAGGTGTGGAACCTGGCGGAGAGCTGCTCCGACGCCTTGGAGTACACCAAGGACAATGAGGCGGCCATCCACAAGACCATCAAGAAGGTGGCGGACGATATCGAGTCCATGAAGTTCAACACCGCCATCGCCGCCATGATGACGCTCGTCGGCGACTTCCAGAAGAACGGCTGCTCCAAGGGGGACATGAAAACCCTCGTTACCCTGCTCTCTCCCTTCGCCCCCCATGTGGCGGAGGAGCTGTGGGAGCTGCTGGGCGGCACGGGCTTTGTGTGCCAGCAGCCCTGGCCCGCTTACGACGAGAGCAAGATGGCGACGGACACCGTCCAGCTGGCGGTGCAGGTGAACGGCAAGGTCCGCGCCAACATTGTGGTCCCCGCCGACGCGGACAACGACGCCATCATCGCCGCCGCCCAGGCCGACCCCAAGGTGCAGAAGTTCACCGACGGCATGGAGTTGGTGCGCACTGTGGTGGTGATGGGCCGGCTGGTGAACCTCATCGTCAAGCCCCAGTAAGGGGCGGTAACAGCATTTGCCGGCGTCAACCGCAAAATCCCCCATATTTTGCGGTTGACAAGCGGCGGTTTTTCACATATAATAGTCCTGTTAAAGCCATGTCGATGGCCCTTAAAGCGTCCTGGAAAAACCGGACGCCTCGGAGGGAGGGAAATATAGATGTCCGAAGTTCATGTCCGCGAAGGCGAGTCTCTGGAAAACGCACTCAAGCGTTTTAAGCGCAGCTGCGCCAAATCCGGCGTGCTGGCCGAGGTGCGTAAGCGTGAGTTCTACGACAGCCCCAGCGTCAAGCGCCGTAAAAAGAGCGAGGCGGCCCGGAAGAACCGCAAGAAGTTCTATTAAGACAGTTAAACAGCGCTCCGCTATGCGGGGCGCTGTTTTTTGCCGGAACGCAGATCAATGGACGGGGGGAACTACGGTGGACGATATTGCGGCGAAAATCGAGGAAATTTCCTGCAAGGAGGACTTTTTGTCCTTTCTGGCCCAGTTGGCCGCGGACTTCCGCGCCAGCCCCCAGGAGTGGGAGAACCGGACGGTGGACCAGTACCTGGAGGCGGTGCAGTCTTGGGTGGAGGATTTTTCCATGTCCGAATACAATGATATCGACTGGAGCCGGGTGGAGTATTCCATCATGGCGCGGATTCTATATATGGGGAAGCTGTACGAGTAGAGTCAAAATACTTGAAAATCGGTACCCGATTTTCAAGGCGGGCAAAGCCCGCCAGCCCATTTCATGGGCTGTGTTTTGACTTTGAAGTCCACCGCAGGCCGCTTTGCGGCCCCTGCGGCGCATTTG
>OFGH01001178.1_pt1 | contig 18565 bp, 10 predicted proteins | sample 1521721 | NCBI WGS metagenome assembly OFGH01 (sample SAMEA3504132, study PRJEB24116) | mouse gut metagenome | biome: mouse gut; feature: mouse-associated habitat; material: faeces | place: Denmark | collected 2011
GACGCCGGCTCCACTGAGGATGCTGGTTCCACCGAGGACGCCGGCTCCACCGAGGACGCCGGCTCCACTGAGGATGCTGGTTCCACCGAGGACGCCAATATCACCGGTAGTACCGAGGGCCCTGCGGATGCCGAGATTCCTGCGGATGCGCCTGATGCCGCGAATCCCGAGAATCCCGTTGTTGGCGAGAGCACCGAGATCCTCGACACTTCCAACCTGCCGCAGACTTCGGAAGAGGTGGTTGAAACCTCTGTGGCCAATTCCACAAAGGGGTCCGATTCCGTTGCTGACTTCCTCGAGGAGAGCGAGAGCGCGTCTGTGGAGGCCTCGGAGAGTCATTACGAGGTGGGCAGCCTGTCCGTCTCCAACTCTGACAGCGCCGCCGCCAGCGATGCGCTTGTCGATTCCCTGAGCGGCTCCACCAGCGAGATGCTCAGCGAGTCCCTGAGTGCCTATGACAGCCTGTCTACCACGCCGGAGAACTCCGCTCTCGCTGATTACAGCAACCTGGCTTCCGAGTTGGCTTCCACTTCCGCCGACGGCAGTGGGGACCTGACTGGGGTCCAGGAGGCTGTGGCGGAGAGCATCATCAAGTACAACCTCACCAGCCAGGGTTCGACCTATGGCCATTGGATCAAAAATGAGGATGGCACTTACACCGTTTATTATAAGGACGCAACGGGAAGAGAACTTACCCAGCTTTATCAGTACAAGACCACTGACGGTACGGTGACCGTTGAGAAAGTGGAGATGGTGTATGAGCCGACTGACGGTGTCCAGACGGACTATAGCAAGGATCATAACGGGAATGAGACTAAACTCCCCCCGGAAAAGGCACCGGTGACCAGCTATGAAATTCTGGAAAAGGGAGACGGTCAGGAGCCGGAAATTGTTATTACGGTAAAGGGGCAAAAATACACGGATCCGGCAAGACAGATCAACCCCGATGGAACGATTTCCTATATCCTCGACGAGGGTAAAAGTAGTGGTATAAGAAAGCTGTTTACCATTTCGGCGGATGGTAAGGTGAGCCACTATACAGAGTATAAGGTGACCAATGGCTGGCTGAATAACTCGGATGGAGATACGAAGGTAAACACTTATACTGTTAATGGCGAGAGCTATACTGTTGCGGGCGGAACGGATAAAGGTCTCTTCCAGTCTGGAAAGAAATATGCTGCGGTTGAGGACGAGGATGGTAAACTTCATAAGCTTACGGTAAACGGGCTGTCAGCAGGGGGGAACGCCCAGCTTGTGCTGAGGACTGATGATACTAGCCATTTCTATTATCAGATCGATGGAGAAGGCACTTATTATAAGATTAATACAAGCGACCTAGTGCTGCGGAAGGATGCTAACGGCAACTATGGCCTGTATGTGAAGGGCAGTGATACGCCGAAGTATACGCTTACCATCGGGGAGGATGCGAGCTACACTCAAAAGACAACTACAACAACTTACGACTACGAGAGAAAGCCAGGCAATCCTGAGGCGGTGATCGGCCATGACCAGGCGCTGAATGACCTTCTCGACTCTTTGAACAGTACATCCGAGGCCATCAATTCTGCCAGCACCTCGGCGAGCACTTCCGCCGATGAAGCGCTTGACAATAGCCTGAGCAATTCTACGAGTGCCAGTGACAGTGCGCAGGACGCTCTGGATCAGAGCTTGGCGAACAGCACCGAGGCCAGCACCTCTGCAGAGGAGTTTGTGGAGAACAGCTTGAGCAACTCCGCTTCGGAGTCTGATTCCCTTCTTGACGCCAGCACGGCGCTGAGCGAGAGCCTGAGTGACAGCTTGAGCGACAGCTTGAGCGATAGCCTGAGCGATAGCCTGAGCGACAGCTTGAGCGATAGCCTGAGCGACAGCTTGAGCGATAGCCTGAGCGACAGCCTCAGCGATAGCTTGAGCGATAGTCTGAGTGACAGCTTGAGTGATAGTCTGAGCGATAGTCTGAGTGACAGCTTGAGCGATAGTCTGAGTGACAGCCTCAGCGATAGCTTGAGTGATAGTCTGAGCGATAGCTTGAGTGATAGTCTGAGCGATAGTCTGAGTGACAGCTTGAGTGATAGTCTGAGCGACAGCCTCAGCGACAGCTTGAGCGATAGTCTGAGCGACAGCTTGAGCGATAGTCTGAGCGACAGCTTGAGCGATAGTCTGAGTGACAGCTTGAGCGATAGCCTGAGCGATAGCTTGAGTGATAGCCTCAGCGACAGCCTCAGTGACAGCTTGAGCGATAGCTTGAGCGACAGCCTCAGCGATAGTTTGAGTGACAGCTTGAGCGACAGCCTGAGTGATAGTCTGAGCGACAGCCTCAGTGACAGCTTGAGCGACAGCTTGAGCGACAGCTTGAGCGATAGTCTGAGCGACAGCCTCAGCGACAGCCTCAGCGATAGTCTGAGTGACAGCCTGAGCGACAGCTTGAGTGATAGCCTCAGTGATAGCCTGAGCGATAGTCTGAGTGACAGCTTGAGCGACAGCCTCAGTGATAGCCTGAGCGACAGCCTCAGTGATAGCTTGAGCGATAGTCTGGAAGACAGCACGGAGCTAAGCGAGAGCCTAGAGGACAGCACAGAGCTGAGCGAGAGCCTGGAGGACAGTACGGAAGCCAGCACCGAGGCGAGCGAGAGCGCCAGTGAGACGACTGACGGCGACGATGACGAAGACGATGGCCCCACGGTGCCCGCCGCAGATGAAAACGAGCCGGCTGGTCCCACTACGGATGATGAGACCATCATTCCTGAAGAGGATGTGCCTCTGGCAGATGCCGCTGAGGACGTGGTTCCTGTCGCCGAAACGGGCGATGAGAGGCCGCAGGCAACGTTCCTTCGCTATGTCACAGTCGGCGATGAGTCGGATCTGATGCAGATCGATGACGAGGAGGTTCCTCTGGCGGTAATTGACGAGGAGGAAGACGGAGCACAGGCGGAGATCTGGGATGAGGAAGTGCCGCTTGCCGTGATTCCCGAAGCCCTCAACGTTAACTGGTCCTGGATTCCTGTAATTGGTGCGGTTGCAAGTACAGTGGATGGTTACCGCAAGAATAAGAAGAACAAAAAGGGGTCCACTGAGCAGGCCAAGGAAAAATAAGCGCGGGCTTTCTGAGCAAGAGCTGAGATAATTGAATCAATGCGTGTATATCTCTCCGGCAGTGTTGCTGGGGAGATATACACGCATGAAGGGATGTTTATTTGAAAGCAAATAGAACATACGAGTTAGGGAAAAGACTTCTTGTAACGATACTAATATTAGTGATCTATATGGCCGGAAGGAGCATTCTGCTCTATTGCGTCGACCCCGCCGCGTATCAGTTGGAAGAACTGGACACCCAGAACATCATGGCTTCCATGATCAGCGGTGACAGGTATCAATATACGGTATTTGCGCTTGGTGTCATGCCATATATCATGTCGAGCCTGCTTATGTGGCTTTATGCGGCCATCAGGGGATCGGACTACAAATCCCGCATCTCTCCCAGGAAAATGTCACAGGCTACTCTGGCGCTCATGATGGTCATGGCGTCTGTGTCGGCTCTGTCACGCGCGGGTGACCTGGTATTTCAGGAGTCTGCGCTGAATGTTCAGGTGTTAAGAGCAATTGCTGTCGCCGAGATGGTGGCGGGCGCTGCTGTCATATACGGAATGGCGAGCTTCAATAAAGAGCGGGGGATCGGCGGGCAAATGCCGATTATCCTTGTGAATATTGTGGATAATCTGGCCTTAACAATACAGAAATCTGCGCCGGAACAGCTCAAAAGACCGGCGGCTTTGTGTCTGATTATGGTCATAATCATCTTGGCGATGGAGAATGTGATTATCCGCATTCCCGTCCAGCGGGTGTCTATCCACAATGATTATGCGAAGGACAGCTATATTCCGCTGAAATCGGATCCTATCGGCGTGATGCCCGTTATGTTTGCCGTTTCTTTCCTTATGATCTTGCGTTTTTTGGTTCGCTTGCTCTTGTATATATTCGAGGACAGCCAGAGGCTGCAACTGTTTTATAACCGGCTGGAGCTGACCAATGCGGCAGGCGCAGGTGTTTATCTGGGGATCGTGTTCGCGCTGAATATTCTTTTTTCGTTTATCATGATTTCCCCGGGCGAGATGGCGGAAAATCTGCAAAAGGGCGGAGACAGCATTGTAAATGTATACGCGGGGAAGAAAACGAAGAGATATTTGAGGAAGAAGCTGCTGCTGCTGGACATCTTCAGCGGGCTTGTTTTCTGCCTGATGATGGGGACGTCTTTGACACTGGCATTAAGGGGAGAATTGTCATCAGAGTTGGCGATGCTGCCGTCGAGGGCGATGATCTTGACGGGGATCACACTTACGCTGCTGCGGGAGATCAAGGCGTATTGGAAGTTTGACTCGTATTCTTTTTTTATTTGATGGACCCTTGTATGTGTTCACCTAATTTTGCTGCCGCTCTTCGGGGTACATGGTGATACATCGGCAAAACCGTTCCAGTGCGCTGGGCGTGCTTGGGTGGATGATGGAAGGAGATCGCGTATGGTGTGGATCTTTGATCGTTGGACAGAAGCGGATAAAGCCGCTTATGTCACGCTTTTTGAGAGCGGAGAGCAAACCGCCGTTATCTCGCTGGAGGACGATGGGTTCCTGCCCGAGGGTGCGGTGTCGCCCTATCGGTGTTGCGTGCAGGAGGCGCTGGGAGCGCGGATGGAGGACATGGAAGAAAATCCGCTGTTTGCGGATTTTTTGGAGGTGCCGGAGCTGTGGGAGATTCGCATGCACTATGCGCAGGCGGAGATCTGGGACGACGGGATCAAGAAGGCGGAGATCGTTTACGCGGAACCCACTGGCAGGCACAACACAAAGTGCGTGCGGTGGATGGGGCGGGACGGTCTACCCTATCAGGCCGACCATTACGATAAGTACGGGAAACTGTATTATACCGAGCTGCTGGATACGGAGGGGCATGCCGACGTAAGGACCTATTTCGCGGGGAAAGAACCCGTGCTGATGTTCCATCCAAAATTTGACACCTATTTCCGGTTCCGGAAGGGGAAGGTGTGCGAAATTTGCTCCTCCACCCAAGAATTTTTAAAGCGCTTTCTGTCTCGGAACTTCCCGGGAGAGCGAGACATCCTGTCGAATAATATCAAGCTTCTGGAGACGTTGGCGGATGTGGGGGAACCCTCCAGCCGCATAAATGGCAACGTAATGATATTGACAAACAGCGACCGAATCGAGCATTTGGAGAAGCTGGTCAGCGCGTTACCGGTGCTGCATTTCCACATCGGGGCAAAAACGGCTATGTCCGATAAGCTGCACCGCCTGGAGGAGTATCCGAATGTGACGCTGTATCCGGGCATGTCCGCGCAGAAGCGGGCGGAGTTGCTGATCAAGAGCACCTATTATCTGGACATCAACTATTTTCAGGAGGTTGATGACGCAGTATACGCGGCCAGCCGGTACGGTCTGCTGGTGGCGGGATTTGACAATACGCTTCATCATAAAAACCTTCTTTTGCCGGAGTGCGTTTTTGAACCGGAGGACCCGGAGCGTATGATCCGGTTTTTGGAGACAGTGTATTGGAATCAGGATATGCTGAAAAGCATGGTGAAGCGGCAGAGAAAGCTTTTGTCAACATAAGATGAGAGGAGGGCGGCGGCAGTATGCGGATATATGATTTTTCACTGTCCTCGATGCATTTTTTAACAGGCGTGGATTCCGCCATATGTGTGCGGGCGGATATCCTGGAGAAGCTGGGACATGAGGTGAAGCTTATCTTCCCTGCTCCACCGTATCCAAGGGATCTCATGGTGTATACCGCCAAGGGCCTGCGGCATTCGCAGATGTTGGGGGTCCACTCCTATTTTTCGGATATTCATGACTACACGCCCAGCGCGGACCTGGGGGACACGGTGGCATGGCTAAAAAACATGCTGGGTTGTCCGGAGGAGAAAGTCGAAAGCGATCGCGTTGTAGTCACGGGGAGCGGCGGAATCACCGCTCAGGTGCTGTTGACCCAGGATCAAACGGGCTTTTATGGGATTCAATACTCCCGGTACGGAGAGCCTGTTCGGATGGATCTGTATGCGGATGTTATGTACGCATCCCTCTTTTATGAGACGAAGACCACGGATCAAGGAAGATTTGCTGCTGCTAAGGGACGGTGTTTTTACAACCGGGACGGTTCCGTTGCGCTTACGCAGATGCTCCGGGAGAATGAGGAGCTGAACATCCTGCCGGACGGTTCCGTATACAACAGAGACCAGCTGTTTGCGTTGTTTGTTGACAGGTTGGAATTGACAAAGAGGGATGTGGTGATCCTTGATATCACCACAGAATCGCTTCCCTCAAAACCGCTCTTGTCACGCTATGATAAGACAAACATCCTGGCGGTGATTCATTCGGAGCATTTTTATCAAAAGGGACTTAGTGTAAACGGCGAATATTTGAACTATGAATATTGGTACTGGTTCAAATATTCAAAGTATATTCAGACGATGGTCGTCAGTACGGAAGAGCAGAACGCCGCTTTGGGGGAGACATTGCGTGAGCTTGGATTTGCGGCGCCGGAGATCAAAACGATCCCCGTGGTGTGGCTGGATCGAATCCGGCGGCCCGAGGCGGAGCGGAAGAGGAAATCGGTTGTATGCGTCGCAAGACTGAACGAACGGAAAAAGATTGAGTGGACGATCCATACCATTATAAAGGCCCATGACCTTGACCCGGAAATCACGCTGGATATTTACGGCATGGGTACGGCAAAGTATACGCAGTATCTGGAGAACCTGATTAGAGACCATGACGCGTTGGAGTATATCATGCTCAAAGGGCACCGGGACAACGTGGCGGAGGTCTACCAGCAGTATGAGCTGTTCCTCACCACGTCGCTGTGGGAGACCTTTGGCATCACGCTTCTGGAGGCGGCCGGCGCGGGACTGGCCATGGTAGGCCTGGACGTGCGGTACGGAAACCGCCTGTATATTGAGGACGGGCGGAACGGCTGGATTGTCCCCTATGACCCGAGTCATATGCGCCAAGAGTGCCCTGAGGAAACGAATCTGCTTGCGGAACGCGTGGCTGACATCCTATCCGACGAGGAGAAGCTCAGGAAGTTTTCCGAGAGGTCCTATGAAATCGCGGAGCGATATCTCCCGGAGCAGATATCGGGGAAATGGAAGGAATTGATGGATTCCTACGAAGCGGCTGCCGAAAGGTGAAAGGCGGTGGCAGTATGCGGATATATGATTTTTCACTGGCTTCCATGTATTTACCGACAGGCGTGGATTCCGCCATGTGCGTGCGGGCGGATATCCTGGAGAAGCTGGGACATGAGGTGAAGCTTATCTTCCCTGCTCCACCGTATCCAAGGGATCTCATGGTGTATACCGCCAAGGGCCTGCGGCATTCGCAGATGTTGGGGGTCCACTCCTATTTTTCGGATATTCATGACTACACGCCCAGCGCGGACCTGGGGGACACGGTGGCATGGCTAAAAAACATGCTGGGTTGTCCGGAGGAGAAAGTCGAAAGCGATCGCGTTGTAGTCACGGGGAGCGGCGGAATCACCGCTCAGGTGCTGTTGACCCAGGATCAAACGGGCTTTTATGGGATTCAATACTCCCGGTACGGAGAGCCTGTTCGGATGGATCTGTATGCGGATGTTATGTACGCATCCCTCTTTTATGAGACGAAGACCACGGATCAAGGAAGATTTGCTGCTGCTAAGGGACGGTGTTTTTACAACCGGGACGGTTCCGTTGCGCTTACGCAGATGCTCCGGGAGAATGAGGAGCTGAACATCCTGCCGGACGGTTCCGTATACAACAGAGACCAGCTGTTTGCGTTGTTTGTTGACAGGTTGGAATTGACAAAGAGGGATGTGGTGATCCTTGATATCACCACAGAATCGCTTCCCTCAAAACCGCTCTTGTCACGCTATGATAAGACAAACATCCTGGCGGTGATTCATTCGGAGCATTTTTATCAAAAGGGACTTAGTGTAAACGGCGAATATTTGAACTATGAATATTGGTACTGGTTCAAATATTCAAAGTATATTCAGACGATGGTCGTCAGTACGGAAGAGCAGAACGCCGCTTTGGGGGAGACATTGCGTGAGCTTGGATTTGCGGCGCCGGAGATCAAAACGATCCCCGTGGTGTGGCTGGATCGAATCCGGCGGCCCGAGGCGGAGCGGAAGAGGAAATCGGTTGTATGCGTCGCAAGACTGAACGAACGGAAAAAGATTGAGTGGACGATCCATACCATTATAAAGGCCCATGATCTTGATCCGGAAATCACGCTGGATATTTATGGAATGGGTACTGTAAAATACACGCAATACCTGCAGGAGCTGATCAGAAGCAATCACGCATCGGAATATATCACGCTCAAGGGGCACCGGGATAACGTGGCGGATGTCTATCAGCAGTATGAGGTGTTTCTCACCACGTCGTTGACGGAGACTTTTGGTATTACGCTCTTGGAGGCGGTTGGCTCGGGACTTGCTATGGTGGGCCTGGATGTGCGGTATGGGAACAAACTGTTTATCAAGGACGGGCAAAATGGCTGGCTTGTCCCTTATGATCCAGGTCATATTGGCAAGGAGTGTCTGCCGGAGGCGGAACTGCTTGCGGAACGTGTGGTTGATATCCTCTCCGATGAGGAGAAGCGCAGGAAGTTTTCAGAGAAATCCTATGAGATCGCGGAGCGATATCTCCCGAAGCGGATATCGTGGCAGTGGAAAGAATTGATGGATTCCTATGAAGCGGCCGCCGAAAGGAAGTAGTCATAGCAATGTTATACTTTATACCCGCCTGGTATCTGAAGGACGACTGGAAGGAAGACGAGCAGATCTGGTACAGCCGCCGGATGAAGACGGAGACGGATGACACCGTCAAGCAGATCCAGCTGTTTCACAGAAACGTGATTTGCGACCATAAGATTCTGCTGTTGTCTTACGCGCCGAATTTCAGGCACTTTCTGCACAGGCAAAGCGCATTCAGAGTCCCCTATTGGTCCGTATTTGACGCCATACAGGAGGTGCGCAGGAAAAAGCAGGCGATGCTTTCCTTTCACAATTTAAAGTGGCCTAAAAATATTGAGTTTTTATATACACCGTTTTCCATCATTGCTCTGCTGAACCGAGAGCGGTACGCGAAGATTGAATTTGGAGAATACGGAAATCCGATACAGATCGATCTGTACCGGAATGGACAGATCAGCCGGAAAAATATCTATGATGACAGAGGCTTTGTGTCCTGCACCTCCGTGTATGAGAATGGAAAGAAGGCGTACGAGCAGTATCTGACGGAAAAGGGCGTCTGGAAGCTGTGCCATTTTGCAGACGGCCATGTGGTGGTGAACCCGCGCAGCAGCCAGTATCTGATCAGTACACCCAGAGGCGAGGGACAGTTTCCCTTTTTAAAGGGCACATACGGTTCTATGGAAGAGATCATTGAGGAGGTCTTTACAACCGCTCTCCGGACTACGCAGGACACGGATATTTTTTGTGTAGCGGCCCATGGGCAGCACCTGCCTCTGCTGGACAGGGCGCTTGCCGGCAGAAAAACTATTTTTTCCTTTTTTGAACACCGGCTTCCGCTGAACAATCACCGGGCGGCAGCGGAAATTCTCTCCCGGGGACGGTATATTGTGGCGGATTCGGAGGAGAATCTTGAGCTCCTCTCCAGGCAAAGGGAACTGGAGAGCGTTGCCAAAGTCAATATTCCGCCCTATGATGCCCGGGCTGACCGTGGAATCAGCCAGCAGCTGAATGTCCAGAAGATCCTCTTGCCTGTGGATCACCTCCGGCCGGAGACGCTGGAGGCGGCTGTAAAAAATATGGCCGGATATTTGAAGGGGAACAGGGACGCAAGAGTGCACTTGTTCACAAGGAATGCGGCTTTGGGCCAGGAAGACACAGTGCTGAACCGGGTAAGCGCCATTTTGGAGCGCAGCGGGTATCCGCCTCAATGGGCGAGGAAAAAAGGGAAGAATAAGGCTGAGGTCGTATTGGACGCAGAGGAACAGATTCCCATTCTATTTGTGGTGGAGCAATGTGTGGATGAGCTGGCGGTGAACAAATGCATGCGGGAACAGCGGGTACTGGTAGACCTGGCGGACGGACCGGATTTGTTTTTGCAAATTTGCTGTGTGAGCATGGGAATCCCGCAGATTTTGAAGAGTGCAACCGAGTATATGAGACCCGGAAAAAATGGCCGGATCAACTCGGATTTGTCCAGGCTGGGAGAGGACTTGGCATATTATCTGGAGAGCCTGAACAACTGGAATCAGGCGGTAATTCACTCCTATGAGCTCGGAAAAAGCCATACCACACAATATTTAATTGAACAATGGAAAGAGGTTATTGTCAACATTGAAAACGGTACGGGTGCTGCAGCTGGGGGCGGAGGATTTTAGACAGTTGATGCCGGTTTCAGAATGTGCGGAGTGGGATTATGAGCCGGATTTTTCTCAACTGCCGGAGAGGGATTTTGATGTTGTGATTTTGGACCGGGAAATTACAAGGGATGAATTTGATTTTCTGGTGCGATTTACAAAGGCGTATACACTGTTTATAACTGAGACACTCTCCTCCCAAAAGACTGTGATCGTACAGCAGCTCGCAGTGAGAAGAAAGGGAACGATTGTTTCACGGGGAGAGCTGGAAACACTGTTAAAGGTGGAGCTGCCGGATTATTTTCCAAAGCCTTATGGAGAAAAGCTGGACCCGGCGCATCTTTCAGTGGCGCAGGGATTCAGCGGAAGTGTTTTTTGGAGAGGATATGAGGGAGTACATCTGACTGGAGATTTTGGAGAAGAGCTGACACAGGCCGTTTTTTGGCGTCTCAATCTTCCGATTGAGAGCGGTCAGGCAGTTGAGTTTTGGCTGGAATATGCGAAGGACGCATCGGTTGAGATTGCACTTGAGATCACGGTGTTTTATTTGGAATATGGGATGCCTGTTTCGGAAAAGGTTTGGACTTTTTCGGAGAGGGATCTGGAGGATATTGTATATATTGAGAACAATGAAAAACGGCCGGGACGTATTTTTATGTCGCTTAAAGCGAGGGGGAGCGGGAGGCTGACCGTTACGGCGCTGCATGACCGCTATTCAAGGCGGGGAAAGGGGACGTTCTTGACGGGCGGTGGGAGGCGTGTCACATCTGATCGGGAAGAAGTCTTCTATTATTTTGATCCCGGCAATTTAGTGCCTCCATTGAATGTATATTTTTCGGGCTATAAGACGGCGGAAGGCTTTGAGGGGTACCATTTGATGAGAAGTCTCGGGCACCCGTTTCTCTTGATCGCGGAAGCGAGATCACAGGGCGGAGGCGCCTATATTGGGTCGGAAGAATATGAGAATATGCTCGAGCAAATTATACGGGATTGCATGGAGGAGCTGGGCTTCCGGAACTCTGATGTGATCTTGTCCGGGATATCTCTGGGCTCTTTTGGTTCGCTGTATTATGGCTGCAAAATCCGGCCGCACACGATATTGATTGGCAAGGCGCTGGCCAGTTTCGGCGATATTGCGGAAAATGAGAGAATCAATCGCCCGGGCGGATTTCCGACTTCTCTTGACCTGCTGCATCGGTTCTCTGGAAGTCTGACTCGGGATGCTGCCAGGCGTCTGAACGGCAGGTTTTGGGATGTCTTCGATCAGGTGGATTGGAGCGGCACCCAGTTTGCCGTGGCATATATGATAGAGGATGACTACGACAACAAAGCATATGAGATGCTCCAGTCCCATTTGAGAGGGGCCGGCGCCAAAATCTATGGGAAGGGACTGCACGGCCGGCACAATGATGACTCACGGGGAATTGTAAGCTGGTTTGTGAACCAGTATCATCGGATTTTACGGGAAGATTTTGGGGATGGACGAAGTGAAACGGATGGGGAGAGCTGATGGCGGGGCAATCGTGGAAAGTCTATTGGAATGAGTATGGGAAGGATGTCTATTCTTATGGTACGGAGTTAACATTTCTCGCCAAGGATGACATCTCTTTCAAAAATCAGCTGATGCCGCCGGGGACCGTGATCAAACGCTGGTACTCGAAAACGAACTATCAGCTGACTCGCATTGAACCGGCACTTCCCATGATCGATGGAGAGGGGCGTTATCACATACGTTTGGATGCATCTGCGGAGCCCAGTGATGGGCTGCTCCTGCGGCTGGTCTTCTATGACCGGTATGATGAGGAGGCGGAAAGCCAGATCATAAGGGGGGGTGAGGGAGACTTCCAATGTCCGCTGAAGACCTTCAGTTATGAGGTGCAGCTGATCAATGGCGGAGCAACGCGGTTCCATTTTCATTCGATTGTGATGGCGGAAATAACAGATGGCGAATAGAAGACTTCAAAAAATACTGAACAAAGTAAGAAAAGAGCAGCTGTCCATACGGGAGTTGAGCGACGAGGCCCTGAGCGGGAAAACAGAGGAGTTCCGAAGGCGCCTGTCAGAGGGGGCGTCCACCAACAGCATTCTGCCGGAGGCCTTTGCGGTTATATGCGAGGCGGACCGGAGAATCTTGGGGATGGAGCCCTATGACTGCCAGATTTTGTGCGGGATTGCGCTTCATTACGGATATCTGGCGGAGATGAACACGGGAGAGGGCAAAACTCTGACGGCCACCATGCCGCTTTATCTCAATGCGCTGACCGGAAAGAGCACCATGCTGGTCACGGCCAACGAGTATCTGGCGGACCGTGATGCCCAGGAAATGGGTGTGGTCTATGAGTTTTTGGGGATGACGGTGCGCTCGGGTGCGAGCAGGGAGCAGGAAGGTGGACGGGGGAACGAGGAAAAGCGTCAGATTTATAACGCGGATATTGTGTATACCACACACGGGACGCTGGGGTTTGACTACCTGCTGAACAATCTGGTGTCCAGCGCGGAGGACCGTTTCCTGAGAGAGTTTTACTATGTCATCATTGATGAGGCTGATATGGTGCTGATGGACGCCGCCACGATGCCCCTTGTTATCTCCGGTGTGCCTCGCGTTCAGTCGAATCTGTATGCCATGACGGATTTTTTTGTTACGACGCTGAGGCCTGAGCAGGATTACATTGAGGAGGAGCAGAGCGTGTGGCTCACGGACGAGGGCGTGGCTTATGCGGAGCGGTATTTTGGCATCGAGAAATTTTACGCGGCAGAGAATTTTGAACTCAATCGCCATGTGACCCTTGCGCTGAGGGCGCGGGTTCTCATGGAAAAGGGAAAGGATTACGTTGTCACTGAGCGGGGAGAGGTATCGCTTCTCGACAACGGTACGGGGCGGGTCCTTCCTGGCATGAAGCTGAGAGGCGGTATCCATCAGGCGATTGAACAGAAGGAGAAGGTGAAGCTCACGCAGGAGACGCGGTCTGTTGCGTCAATTACGTTTCAAAATCTCTTTTTGCTGTTCCCGCGTATGTCGGGAATGAGCGGTACAATTGCCGACGCCAGAAGAGAGCTGCGTCAGGTATATAAGAAGAGGGTGGTGGTGATTCCGCCAAACAGACCTCTCATGAGAGAAGATCAGAAAGACCTGTTTTTCAAAAATGCGGAGATCCAGTATGAGGAGGCGGTCAAGGAAGTGCTGCGGCGCCATGAGACCGGACAGCCGGTACTGGTGGTGACATCCACGATCGCCGATACGGAGATCATCTCCGGCATACTGGTGGAAAGGGGAGTGGCGCACAGCGTTCTAAACGCCAACAATGCCTACTGGGAGGCACAGATTATCAAGGAGGCCGGTCTGCAGGGGATGGTCACCGTGTCCACCGGAATGGCGGGACGCGGCACGGATATTCGCCTGGGACCAGGCGTGCGGGAGCTGGGCGGACTCGCTGTCATCGGCGTTGGACGTATGGCCAATGTCCGGCTGGAGCGGCAGGCGCAGGGACGCGCAGGGCGGCAGGGAGACCCGGGCAGCAGTCAGTTTTTTGTCTCTCTGGAGGATGATACCGCTTCTTCGGTAGGCGAAAAGACGTTGGAAAAGTATGTTGAAAAGGATTGCCGCATCTCAAACCGGAAGCTGAGGAGGCTGATCAATGGGGCGCAGAAGCGCAAGGAGGAACAGGCGGTTTTCCAGCGGAAGAGATCGGTGGACTACGACAAGGTTTTGAAACGTCAGAGAGTGATGATTTACGGCGTGAGAAACAGACTGCTGGACGGCGGGAGTCTGGAGCTGAAAACGGTACGGAAGCTGGCGCATGAGAGCGTAAGGATGTTTCTGAAGGAAAACCGGCGGCCGGACATGGGCGATGTCACAAGGTATGTGCTGAATAATATCTGTTACGATCTGGACAGCCGGATCTTGGGGATCAGAGAGGGGATGTCTAAAAAAACTTTGGGACGGGTTCTGACCTCCTATGTGACGGCGGTTTGGGAGAACAGAACAAAGTCGTTTTCATCGGAGGACGAGCTAAAGGAATTTATTCGCCTGTGCAGCCTGCGGGCCATTGACAACGCTTGGGTGGAACAGGTGGACTATTTGCAGCAGCTGCAGTTTTTGGTCAGCGGCTGGTCCTCGGCGCAGCGAAATCCGGTGTTTGAGTACCACGCGGAGGCGTACAAGTCCTTTCAAGGCATGGAAAGAACGATCAAGAAGGAGATCGTACGGAATATCTTTCTGGGAACAAAGAGATACAGTAAGACAGGCGAGATGTATATTCTTTTTCCCTGAGTGCCGCTGAAAGTCAAAGGGAAGGGGGAAATGGGAATGGTTTACAATTTTAATCTTGGCATAGGCTGGGCCTCCAGCGGCGTAGAGTACGCGCAGAGCTATCGGGCGGTCATGCTCAGAAATGTTGGGATTGACGCGAAGTTTGTATTTACAAATATGATCGCCACGGAGAATATCGAGCATCTGACAAAAAACATCGGGTTTCTCGATTCGGAGATTATCTGGCTGTATACGTTTTTTACGGACCAAAGGATTGCGCCGGTCTCCTATACGCTGGATGACTTGAAAAAGACACTTCCAACAAACCGGTATACCTATACCAGAAAGGGAAAGGCTGGAAGGCTGGCTTTTGAGGGAACCGGCAACTTCTATACCGTGTTTTTTGTAAACGAGACGGAGGAACTGGTTCACAGGGTGGAGATCGTGTCAAGAGGTCGTTTGATCCGAAAGGATTATTTTACCTATGGCAGGGTCTTTTCAGAGTACTATGCGCCGCTGGACAAAAAGGCTCATATGTACCTGCGCAGGTTTTTCAACGAAGACGGCACGGTGGCCTATGAAGAGGTCAACGATGACGGAAATGTGATATACCGCCTTCCGGAGCGGTTCCTCAGCTCAAAGGAGGAGCTGGTGGGATATATGGTGTCCAAACTGTCCCTTACAGAGAACGATGTGGTTTTGATCGACCGCGTAACGGGTGTGGGACAGGCAATTCTGCAAAACGCAGGCAAGGCCCGAGTGGGGATTATGATTCATGCGGACCACTTCAGCGAGGGCGGAACCGATGATGATTACATTTTGTGGAATAATTTCTATGAGTATTCGTTTTCCATGAACCGGCATATCGATTTCTATGTTACATCCACGGATGAACAGAATCAGCTGCTGAAGGAACAGTTTATGAAATACAATGGGGTGGCGCCGGCGATTTATACGATCCCCGTGGGAAGTCTGGATGAGCTGAAATATCCGACAGCCAGCCGTAAGCCGTATTCTATTCTGACGGCGTCCAGACTGGCCACAGAGAAGCATGTGGATTGGATTATCGAAGCCGTGGTAAAGGCGCGGGAGACGGTTTCACAGCTTTCACTGGATATATACGGAAAAGGCGGGGAGGAGAAGAATCTTCAGGAGCTGATCAAAAAGCATGGCGCGGAGAGTTATATCGTCCTTCGGGGACAACAGAACTTAAAGGAAGTTTATCAGGACTATGAGCTGTATTTATCAGGTTCTACCAGTGAGGGATTTGGACTGACGCTTATGGAAGCTGTCGGAGGAGGCCTTCCGATCATTGGCTTTGATGTGAGATACGGCAATCCGACGTTTATCGATGACGGCGAAAACGGGTATCTGGTCCCCATAGATGATGATATGACCGGGAGGCAGAAGATCGAGGCGTTGGCAGACCGCCTGGTGCGTCTTTTTACAGAGGCGGATTTGGACAGCTTCCATGAACACTCTTACGAAAAGGCCAAAAAATTTCTCACAAGTGAGGTGGAGCAGAGATGGAGAAGTCTGGTGGGATGATAGACGCGGTACTGCTGCTGGACAACTATGGGGAAGAGAGCGATATGCTCCGCCAGTCTTTTCGAAACGCCGGCTTCACAGGGCCTGTGATCGTGATCGAGGACAATGGATTTTTACCGGAGGACGTCATTTCCGTTTACCAGTATTTTTGCGGCAGTTTTCGGGAGAGGGGCAGAATACCGGGAAAGGCCAGGTATTTCAACCAGATTGACGTCCCGGACTACTGGGAGATCAGCGGAACCTCTTCCAATGGAAAAGTCACGGATTTGCACCGCGTGCGGGGGCGGATCTACTATGCGGAGCCGAAGCAGAAACGTCTGGCGCGGGTTGTGGATTGGATGGATGAAAAGGGCACTATCCGGTTCAGCGACCACTATAATCGATATGGAGCCCTCTATGCCAGGACCTTTTTCAACAAGGACGCAAAGCGATTTTGCAGAGCGTATTTTGACGCGGATGGCAGGGAGATACTTTTAGAAAATTATGTGACGCGGGATATCATCCTGAACAGGGACGGCAGAGTTTATGTATTTCAGGACAAGACGGATTTTACGCGAAAGCTCCTGGAGGAGCTGGGCGCTATGGGAAGCAGAATTTTCTACAATTCCCTGTCTACTCCGTTCCTTGTGTCTGAAAAAATGCCGAGGGACAGGCAGGAGGATGTGCTCTTCTGGCAGGAGGGCCCCCGAGAGGATATACCCGGAAATATGAACATGATCCTCTCCGGGCAGTCAGGCCGCACGAGAGCCATCTATGTGCAGAAAAGGGCAAGCTATGAAAAGCTGATTCAGCTGGGTGCTTCCAAGGAGATCCTTAAGCCGCTTGGGTTTGACTATTCCTACAGCAGGGAAAACACCTGTCAAAACGAGGCGTTGATCTGTACGAATTCCGACAGGATCAAAGCGTGCGAGGAATTGATACAGGCGCTTCCGCAGATGCACTTTCGCATTGCCGCGATTACGCAGATGTCCTCTAAGCTGTTGGGCCTGTCCAAGTATGAAAATGTAACGCTGTATCCCGGGGCGCGAAGTGACAAGATCGAGGCACTCTTTGACAGATGTGATTACTATCTGGACATCAACCATGAGTCGGAGATTGTTTCGGCAGTAAAGCAGGCATTTTTACATAATCTGCTGATCCTGGGATTTAAGGAAACACTGCATAATAAGACATATATCGCGCCCGAGCATGTATTTAACGGGCACGAGGGGATGATCGCTTTCCTGAAAAAAGTGATGGGACAGGAAGCGGTGATCAGGGAGCAGCTCGATTTGCAAAAGAGGGAGGCCCTGTCGGAGGAGACAACGGCATACGCCAAACTTTTTTGAAAATATTAACTAAACTTAGGAGGATGAATGATGTTAGGAGCAGGATTAAGCGCATACAATGTGGTCATTGTCTTGGAGTTCGTACTTGCGGTCTACAGTATTGCGCTTGCGTTCAGCACGGAGAAAAAGGCCCTCAAAATTGTACATATTGTATTTTGCGTGGTGTGGGTGGTTTTGGCAGTGATGAATCTGATTGCCGCGTAGTTTTAGGGTTCTGGAGGAGTCCGCTCCACAGATGGAGACGATAAGAGCGCCCCGCCTAATGGCGGCATACCGGTGCTGGACCGCTTCCTCATTACACCAGAAAATACCCGCAGTCCACAGGGCTGAAAATGGAAGAACTCCTGCAATCTGATTGAGAGTGCGGAAAGTTTGTTGCCTGTTTTGGGATCAATGACTTTTCGCACCCTTTTTTTGTTTTTTTATAAGGAAACGATGATTTGAATACAGGGATACTGCCAGTAGTCAGGAACTTTATAGGATGTTATTAAATTTCCAGAACCCATTGACAACACCAGGATTTAAGCAAGTCAGCAACTCAATCCTTGTGATCCGGTCCCATCCCCTTTTAGGGCTTCGCGGGAGCTGGCAGAGGCCATCATAGACCGCCCGACCTGCGAGAAGATGCAGAATTTGAAGAAGGGGACACGCCGCAAACGGCCTGCCGTCACCCGGAAGCACAGCGCGTTTTCCGGCGCGCTGAAACGCCCGGAGTGCGGGAGAAATCTCAACTTCCGTTTCAACCAGGGCAACCATGATATCAAGTTTTTCAGTTGCCAGAACCACAATTCCGGCCTGCGAAAGTGCTCCAAGACCCACTATATCCGGGTGGAGTTTCTGGAATGGGGCTTGACCCTGCAAACTAATAGTAGTGGCTGCCCGGAAAAACTTGCTTTTTTATTGCTGTTGTGTTATCATACAAATGAAAACTAGATATCCGGGTGTAGCCTATCGGTTAGGCACTTGGTTTGGGACCAAGGTCAGGCTGGTTCGACTCCAGTCACTCGGACCAAATCAAGAACCCACTTTAGATGCCGTAGGCTGAACGCCTACGGCATCAGTGG
>OFGH01001182.1_pt1 | contig 18494 bp, 17 predicted proteins | sample 1521721 | NCBI WGS metagenome assembly OFGH01 (sample SAMEA3504132, study PRJEB24116) | mouse gut metagenome | biome: mouse gut; feature: mouse-associated habitat; material: faeces | place: Denmark | collected 2011
CCATTGCTCAGTTCCTGGTAGAGGTCATCGAGGGCATTGCGCGAAATCTGCCCGATTTGATTCAGGCTGCTGTGCATCTCCTCATGGCGTTCTTCTCCGGGATCGTGGATGCTCTGGCCGGTATTGATACCGATGCGCTGCTGAAAGGCATCGCCGGCGTCGGTCTGCTGTCCGCTATCATGCTGGCACTTGGCGCTGTCGCCGGGTTGGTTCCCGGCGCTATGGCTGGTGTTCTTGGCATGGGCGCAGTTATCGCCGAACTGGCACTTGTGCTCGCCGCTATCGGTGGTCTGGCACAGATTCCGGGCCTGTCCTGGCTCATCAGCGAGGGCGGAAAGCTCCTTGAGGGCATTGGCACCGCAATCGGCTCCTTTGTAGGCGGCATCGTCGGCGGTTTTATGAGCGGTGTATCCAGTCAGTTCCCGCAAATCGGAGCTGACCTTGCCGCGTTCATGACCAATGTCCAGCCGTTTATTGACGGGGCCAGCAGTATCTCCCCCGACATGCTCTCCGGCGTCAAAGCGTTGACAGAGGTCATCCTCCTGCTCACCGCCGCTGATATTTTGGACGGATTGACCTCCTGGCTCACAGGCGGTTCCTCACTGTCTGATTTTGCGGAACAGCTCGTCCCCTTTGGGGAGGCCATGAGCAACTTCTCAAAGTCGATTGCCGGTATGGACGGCGGCCTCGTTTCTCAGGCTGCGATTGCTGGCAAGACTCTGGCTGAAATGGCCGCGACGCTTCCGAACAGCGGTGGGGTTGTCGGTTTCTTCGCCGGAGAGAACGACATGGAGACCTTTGGAAATCAGCTCGGCACATTTGGCGACGCGATGGTCAACTTCGCGAACAAGGTCAAGGGGATGGACGCCGATGCTGTGACCAATGCCGCGATTGCCGGTAAGACCATGGCCGAAATGGCCGCTACGCTTCCAAACAGCGGCGGCGTAGTCGGTTTCTTCGCCGGCGAGAACGACATGACTACCTTTGGCGAGCAGCTTGTCCCCTTTGGCAAAGCCATCAAGGACTATTCCCTGGCCGTCCAAGGCTTGGATGTGGACGCTGTTACAAACTCCGCCACCGCCGGTCAGGCTATGGTGGAGCTGGCAAACACCATTCCAAACTGCGGAGGTGTGGTCGGCTTCTTCGCCGGAGAAAACAATCTTGACACCTTTGGCGCTCAGCTTCTCAGCTTCGGAAACTCTATCAAAGCGTATTCTCTGGCGGTAAAAGGTCTGGATACAGATGCCGTGACCAATTCCGCCACCGCCGGCAAAGCACTTGTGGAGCTGGCGAAAACCATCCCTAACTGCGGAGGACTGGTCAGTTTCTTTACCGGCGATAACAACATTGCCGATTTTGGAGATGACCTCGTTCTCTTCGGCAACGACCTTGCGGCCTATGCGGCAGCTATCAAAGATGTCAAGCCTGACGCGGTGACAGCTTCTGCCAACGCAGCGCAAGCACTTTCCAATCTGGCATCCGGTCTTCCTGACAGCAGCCTCTTCGACCAGTGGTTTGGAGGGGACCAGACTCTCGCATCGTTCGGCGACGATGTTGCCGAGTTCGGCGAGGCTATGGGTGATTACTACAATGAGATCTCCGGAATTGACCTCGGAAAGATGTCCGGCGTCATCACCCAAGTCTGGGGGCTCGTGGATCTTGCCAAGGGCGTCAAGGATGTCGATAAGAACGCTTTCACCAACTTCAGTAAATCTTTGACCACCCTGGCGAATAGCGGCATCGACGGTTTCACCGATGCGTTCTCTAATTGCGGTCAGAAAGTCAACAGCTCTGTTCTTGTCATGTTGAACTCTGTTAAATCTTCCATCTCCAGCAATAAGGCTGTCGCCAACCCGGCAATGGAGGAGGTCATGGGTTCCCTGGCAAACGTGGTGAACGAGAAGACCACGTCTATGAACACCGCTGTTGTACAGATGATGAACGGGTTCAGCAAGACTATCCGGGACAACACCAGCCCTGTCAAGTCGGCCATGACCACAGTTTTGAACAATACGGTGACCGCCATCAACAGCACGAAGGGCTCGTTTACCGAGGCTGGCAAGAATGTCGGCCAGGGATTTGTGAACGGCATCAACTCTAAGCTGAGCGCTTCTACCGCTGCGGGCCGCAGTTTGGGCCTTGCCGCACTGAATGCAGCAAAGAAAGCACTGGACAGTCATTCCCCGTCCCGTGAGTTCATCCACCTGGGCGAGAACATGGGCGAGGGCCTGGCAATCGGTGTGAAGAACAGTATTGTCCCAGCTTCTCAGGCAACTTCCGGCATGATCGACGAGGTCATCGCGGTCAGCTCCAAGGGCATTGACGCTTTTAAGGAGTGGGCCGAAGAGAAGAAGTATTATGGCGAGCTCAGTTTGAAAGACGAGCTGGCCGGGTACGAAAATCTTCAGAAGATGTACAAGGCTGGGAGCGAGGAACGCAAGCAGATCGACCGTGAGGTCTACAGACTTCAAAATGAACTTGTAGCGGCTACCTATCAGGCCTCCATGGACTGGATTGAGGAAGAGAAATACTACAACCGGCTCAGTCTGGAAGAGGAACTTGCCGCTTATGAGCGTGTCCAGGCCAGATATTTGGAGGGCAGCGAGGAGCGTAAGAAAGCCGACCGTGAGGTATATCGCCTGCGGAATGAGCTGATGGATGCCTCTTATCAGCATTCCATGGACTGGATTGAGGAAGAGAAATACTACAACCGAATGAGCCTTTCTGACGAACTGGCCGCCTATAAGCGGGTCCAGAGCCGGTATGCCAAAGGTACAGACGAGCGCAAGAAGATGGACCGCGAGGTCTACCGGCTGGAGAAAGAGATCAGCGACGCCCAGAAGCAGTATGCCGAAGATGTTCAGCGTGTTCAGAGTGAGGCCAATCAGAAGCGGCTTGACCTGGAGCAGGAGTATGCCGATAAGGTAAAATCTATCAACGACAAACTTGCGCAGGACATTCAGTCGCTGAACGACCAGTATGAAAATGCTTTGAAATCCCGCGAGAACAGCCTTTACCAATCCTATGGACTCTTTGACGAGGTCAAGAAACGGGAGGAAGTCAGCGGGGAAACACTGATGAAGAACCTTGAGGGTCAGGTCAAGGAGTTTGGCGAATGGCAGGATATTTTGGACAGCCTGTCCGCCAGAGGCCTTGACTCCGACCTGATTGGGGAGCTTCAGCAGATGGGCCCGGACGCTATCTCGCAGATCAAGGCGCTGAACTCCATGAGCGACTCCGAACTGGAAAAGTATGCGGCTCTCTGGTCTGTCAAGCACGCCCAGGCTCGGGAGCAGGCTGTCGGCGAGTTGGAGGGGCTCCGTATCGAGACCCAGAACAACATCGCGCAGCTCAGGGTCGAGGCCGACCGGGAGCTTGAAGAGTATCGCTCTGTCTGGCAGTCGAAGATGGCGCAGGTCACGGCCGACGCGGATGCGGAGCTTGAACGGCTTCGCAAGGAGTTTGGCGAAAAGGTCGGTCTTATCAAGACCAATACCGAGGATGACCTGAAAGAGATGTCCGAGACGGCGCAAAAGATCCTTCGGGAAGCCGGATGGGACGAGACCGGCAAGCAGATCGTGACCGGGCTGACCGATGGCGTTCAGTCTGAGCGTTCCAGCTTCATCGACGAGCTGACCAACATGGCGCTCGCCGGTGTGGAAGCCGTGAAGACAACGCTGGACATCAACTCGCCCTCTCGGGTATTCCGTGAGTTGGGCAACTTCACAGGGCTTGGTTTCGTGAATGGTTTGCACAGCTATGTGGAGAAATCCTATGACATTGGTGCGGATATGGCGGAGTCGACAAAGTCCGGCTTATCCAACGTGCTCCAGACAGTCGCCGATATTGTGAACGGCGGCGTCGAGATGGAACCGACCATTCGCCCGGTGCTGGACCTGTCCAATGTGGCGAGCGGTGTTGACACCCTTGACAGCTTGTTCTATTCCCGGCGGGCCATCGGTCTTGCCGGTCAGGCGAGCGTCGCGTTCAGCTCACCCCGTGATAAGAGCCAGGCGGCCTTTACCGTGAACAACAGCGATGTTGTGGCGGAGCTCAAGTCCCTCAGGGGAGAGATGGCCGCTATGGCGGAGAAGATGGAACGGATGCGGGTCGTGCTGGATACCGGAACTCTGGTGGGCGAAATGGTTGGCCCTATGGATACTGCTCTCGGGCAGAGAGCTACTTATAAGGGAAGGGGGAATTAGTTTGTACCATTCTATCACATTTGGCGAGAAAAACACATGGGATGACTGGCGGCTGGTCCCCTCTTCCCGACCTCTGTTCAACCCTCCGCCCCAAAAGGTAAAGACACTGGACATTCCCGGTGGGGACGGCGTTATTGATTTGTCGCAAGCCCTCACCGGGTATCCGGTGTATCAGAACCGGACGGGCTCCATTGAGTTCATCGTCATGAACGACTTTAAGCCCTGGCACATGGCTTACTCCGACATCATGGACTATCTGCATGGGCAGACCCTGCGGGCGGTTCTAGAGGACGACCCGGAGTATTTCTACGAGGGCCGCTTTGCCGTAAACGCCTGGAAGTCGGAAAAGGACTGGTCCCGCATTGTTATCAATTACGATGTCGGCCCCTACAAATGGTCGGTGCTGTCGTCTGTTGACGATTGGCTGTGGGACCCGTTCAACTTTCAAAATGGCGTTATCCGCGCCATGCTGTTCAAGAACATCGCCGTTTCCACAACGGCAAAGGTCCAGCATCTGGACGCGGCGCTCTTTGGCCGGGCCCCCATCTGTCCTCATTTCGTTGTGAGGTCTTCGGCTGGACGGGGCGTCCATGTCCGGTTTGTAAATCCGAAGCTGGAGCTGGACATCACCAAGTTGCTGCACGATGGAACTGTGCAGATCCCGGAGTTTGTGTTCTTCGGGGATTTGGGAGCGGACATCTATTTCTGGTGCGACACCGGAACGGCAATGGTTTCTGTTGACTTTAGAGTAGGGAGGTTGTGACAGCGATGTATTCGATTTACGCAGACGGCGCTTGTATTTACAGTGATGTCTTTGCGGTTGACAGCATGAAAGTCATCAATCCCAAACTGACTCTGGAGGACAACGGGGCCGGCTCCCTGGTGGTGACGCTTCCACCCCATAACGCTGGCTATGCCTCTATTGTCCGAATGGTCACGGATATTTCTGTCCAAAAAGACGGCGAGGAGATCTGGGCCGGACGTGTGCTGTCGGAAAGCGAGGATTTTTACCGCAATCGTATCCTCTACTGTGAGGGTGAGCTGGCGTACTTCAACGACAGTACCCAGCCTCCGGCGGAATATTCGGGTATGAGCGTCCGCGGGTATCTGGAGCGGCTTATCGCCGTCCATAACTCTAAGGTCGCTGCAAACCGACGTTTCACCCTGGGAGCGGTGACGGTCGTTGACAAAAACTTTCCCACCTACTACACCAACCACGATAAGACCATGGCCGTCTTCAACGCCATGGTAGAGCAGTATGGTGGTCATCTCAGAGTCCGCAAGGTAGATGGTGTTCGCTATCTGGACTATCTGGCCGAGTATCCCGATACTTGCAGCCAGGTCATCCAGTTCGGCTCCAACATCATCGACTTTACCAAGCAGTGGGACTCCACGGAGTTCGCAACGGTCATCGTTCCTCTGGGCAATCGTCTGGAGGACAGTCCCATTGAGGCGCTGGACGCATATCTGACGGTGGAGAGCGTGAACCACGGCAGTATGTATGTTCAGTCCAACGAGGCTGTCGCCGTCTATGGGTGGATCGAGAAAGCGGTCACCTGGGATGACGTATCTGACCCGGCGGTTCTGCTGGAGAAGGCAAAAGCCTATCTGAGCGACATCCAGTTTGACAACATGGAGCTGGAACTGAGCGCCCTTGACCTGCATTACCTGGATGTCGATGTCGAGGCGGTAAAGCTCCTGGATGAGATTCGGGTCATTTCCCGCCCCCACGGTCTGGACAGGATGTTCCCCGTGACTAAGCTGGAGATCCCTCTGGACAGTCCGGAGCAGACCCAATTCAAGCTGGGGACTACGGTAAAGACCAGCCTCACCAGTGTGAATAACCAAATCAGCGCGGCGATCCTGAAGAAGATCGACGACCTGCCCAAGGCCCACTCCATCCTCAAAGAGGCTAAGGAGAACGCCACTCAGATCATGAACATGGCCACCACCGGCTATATCACCATCACCAAGGACGATTACGGCTCGGAAACGCTTTATATTTCCAATGTCCGGGACTATACCAAGGCGGACAAGCTGTGGAAATGGAACATGAACGGCCTGGGATATTCCAATGACGGCGGCAAGACCTTTGGGCTGGCCATTACCATGGACGGCTCCATCGTGGCTGACTACATCACCACCGGTGTGCTGAACGCCGATGTGATTCGGGCGGGGACGCTGAAAGACTACGGCGGAAACTTCATCCTGGACTTTGAAACCGGAAAGCTGACCATGAAAAGGGGCTCCATCAACATCGGAAACGGCAACTTTACCGTGGATGAGGAGGGCAATCTGTACGCTCGGCGGGGAACTTTTGCTGGCACGCTCTCCGGAGCCAAGGGGACCTTTGGCGGTCAACTTGTGGCAGCCAGTGGAGACTTCAAGGGTGTGGTGCAGGCATCTGATTTTCTGGACCGTTATGGTAGAAGTATGATGTCGGGGGATAAGTTCGCTTCTGACTATTTGGACCTGTATGGGCTGACCATCCGGAACAAGAATACCGGGGCCACCACGTTTGCTGTGAGTTCTACTGGTGTCATCACCATCAATGGCAACATCACTATGGGAGCAGGGAGCACCATCAACTGGGCGGCGGTTAGTAATCAAAATCTGGCTTATAACCCGGCATATTCCCTGGCAGATACGGCGAATACCCGAGCGAACAGGGCACTTTCTGACGCCTCCGATGCCTATGATATGGCTGATGCAGCATTCGCCAGAGCAAACCAAGCGTATCGTATGGCGGATTCTATCGAAATGCCAAGTTATATCCGCTCTACCTACATTGACTCAACGACAATTCGTTCTCCAGTCATCGAGGGCGGAGAGTTTTATGGCGGAGAGTTCAATGTTATTGCCGGAGGAAATTCTGGAAGTTTCAATCTGTATGGCCCTTATGGAAGCAGTCGCTTCCATATGTTTAGCATCAGCTATTATGACGCGGGCGTATGGGGGCCGTATATCTATGTTTCCAGCCCTTGCGGTGGGACTATCTGCTTTGATGGTAATGTTGAGTTTACCGGAAACGTTGAGTTCGCCAGCGCTCATGTTCACGGCCTTAGCTCGGATTAGGAGGATAACGTATGAAGAAAAAACTGAAAAACGCTGAGATGGCTGCGATGTTGAACCAACTCCGGCCTGTTCTCGTACATCGGGATAAGATTGGGTATTTCGCCGCCCGAAATTTCCGCGTCCTCTCCGAATGTCTCACCGAGTATGATGCGTTTCGCAACAGCCTCATTGAGAAGTATGGCGAGGAGACTAAGGACGATAAAGGCCGGCCCATTATCGGCGTCAAGGTCGATTCCCCCAATTTCCAAAAGTTCTGCGACGAACTGGCTCCGTTCAACGAGATGGAGCACGAGGTCGAGCTGATGATCGCCAAGTACACTGACGCCATCGGCTGTCTCAGCGGAGAGGAGATCTTGGGGCTCGATTGGATGCTGGAAGATTAGGGGTGATTTCGTTGGCCAACATCAGTACATTTCTGCAAAAAATCATGGAGGCTGTGTACGGCGAGGAAGTGCGCGGTTCTATTCACGATGCGCTGGCGGCCATGAACGTGGAGTCATCCGAGGCAATGCGATTTGCCGCGACGGCCAAAGACTCTGCGGCCGCATCCGCTTTGGATGCCAAGGCCTCTGCCGCAACAGCGGAACAAAAGGCGACTGAAATCGTTGCTTCGGCTCAGGCGGCCAAGACCTCGGAGAACAATGCGAAAACCTCCGAGACGAACGCCGCTACTAAGGCTGCCGAAGCCGCCACAGCCGCCGCCGGAGCCAAGGCGTCGGAGACTGCTGCCGGCAACTCGGAGGCCATCGCCACGCAAAAGGCTCAGGAGGCCGCCGATTCTCAGAGCGCCGCCGCTCAGAGCGAGGCCGAGGCCAAGGCCGCTGAGGACCGGATCAAGGCCATCCGAACGGATGTGGAGACGCTGGGCGCCCAGGCGACGGCGGACAAAAATGCCGCGGAGGCCGCTAAAGAAGCCGCCGAGGCCGCCGCCGATGATGCCACTATTGCTGAGACGAATGCCAAGCTCTCAGAAAATACCGCTCTTGTGGCTCAGGCCGCCGCCGAGGTCGCCAAGGACGATGCGGAAGCGGCAAAACTGGCTGCACAGAACGCCAAGACTGCCGCAGAGACGGCCAAGGACGATGCGGAGGACGCCAAGGGTAAAGCAAAAGCATCTGAAGATGCTGCCGCCGCAAGCGCGCTCTCCGCCCAGCAGTACAGCGGCAAGCCTCCGAAGCCCCAGGCTGGGACTTGGTGGATCTGGGATGCCGACCAGCAAAAGTATCTGGACAGTGGTATTGCCTGCGACCTGGTGGGCCCCACCGGCAACGGCATCAAGGACATCAAACTCACCAAGGGCGACCATACTCCCGGCACCACGGATATTTACACCGTGACTATGACAGACGGGACGACCACTACCATTTCTGTCTACAATGGCCGGAACGGTACGGGTACGGGCGACGTTTTGGGCATCGCCTTTGACCTGGTCCTCCCGGCTTCCGGATGGGTCAACGGGGAGCTGACCGTCGCTGACAGCCGTCTTTTGGCTCTGGCGACCCACAAGTATCTTGTCGACGCGGACGAAGCCAGCCGTGAGGAGTATCTGGAGTGCAATGTGCAGGCCAGGAACATCACCACGACTGGCTTTATCACGTTCAAAAACAACACCGACCCGACGATGGACTTGACGGTGAATGTCATTCGTCTGGAACTGTCGGTAAACGGTTCGTGAGGAGGTGCGAGGTTTGAAAATCGAGATCAAGGGTCCGTTTACCAGATTGGTAGGAGACGCCAGCCTGGTGCAGAACTCCAAGACACCCTACACCGTGGAATTTACATTTGACGGGGTCTGGGATGGTTTTGCCAAGACCGCTTTGTTCGAGGCGGGCGGGGCCAGCATTGCCGTTGTCCTCACCGACGACTGCTGTACCATTCCCGCTGACTGCCTGAAACGGGCCGGAGTCCGGCTCCAGGTCGCTGTAGTCGGCACAAAGGGCGACCAGCGCATCTCTACGGGATGGTGCGTGACCGGTATGATCCTGCACAAGGCCAGCCTTGGCCTGGGACATGGCGGCGGAGGCTCTGTTCTGCCGGATGATGCCTATGAGCAGATCATGGCTGTTATCGGCGACCTCGGCGCCGCCGGGTTCGAGGGAAAGACCCTGTCTGAGGTCATCATCGAACTCCGAAACAACATTGCCGGAACGGCGACGGATAAGGAGGTCGAGGACATGCTGGACGACACTTTTGGCTCTGCTCCGATCTTGCCGGATAACCCCGGCGGAGAGGAAATCCCCAACAACACCGCCACTGACAAAGAAGTGGCGGATATTCTCGATGAGGTTTTCGGCAAATAGCCGCAACCAAATAATTTCAAGGAGGACTTGTATATGTCTAAGCACACTACCATTGACCAGCTCAAAATGCTGGCCCAGCGCACCAAGACCGAGCTGGCCGCTCTGGACGGGAAGATCGCCGACTACGGCCTGACCAAGCAGGAGACTGCCGAGGACGGCTATCTGGCCACCTATCAGCTCACCAAAGATGGCGCCCCCACCGGCGACAAGATCAACATCCCTAAGGACCTGCTGGTGAAGTCCGCCTCCGTCAAGGAGGTCACCGAGGCCGATCAGCCCTACGAGGGTGCTGCGGTCGGCGACAAGTACATCGACTTCGTCATCAACAGTGTTGAGGGCGACGCCAATGAGAGCCATGTCTATCTGGCTGTGAAGGACCTGGGCGGGAGTGTCACTGTGGAGACCGCTACCGACGCTGAGGTGGAGGCTATGCTGACCGAGGTCTTCGGTCCGGCCACCGAGCCCGATCCTGAGGAGCCCGTTGGACCCTAAGCATACTCTGAGCGGGGGATGGGATACGCCTGTCCCCCGTTCGTCTTTTGAAAGGACGGAAACGTATGGCAGAGAAACTGACCACGATTGACCAGCTTAAAAAGCTGGCGCTCAGGACCAAGGCTGATTCCGCTGCCCGTGTCTCCGAGTTGGCGGAGATGATCGCCGCCGGTCTGGAAGATGCGCAGATCGGCTTTACTGTCACTCTGCCGGCCGCCAACTGGAGCGGCAGAGCTCAGACGGTTCAGCATGAGTCTTTCCTGGCAGACAGCAATTACTGGTATCTTGTCTGCGGCGACGCCGACTGCTTCATCGAGTGCGGAGACACCGGCATCCGAGCGGACAACATCACAACCAACGGTGAGGCCACGTTCCACTGCGAGATCACGCCGGAGAACGACCTGACCGTGAATATTCTTCGACTGGAGGTCGTCGAGAAATGAGTAACCCCAATGAAGTCGGAAAGGTGTTCAACCTGACCGGCAGCGGCGGAGGCAGCGGTTCCATCAAGCTGGAGAGCCTGGCTGTTACCAAGCCGCCCAAGAAAACGATCTATAAGTCCGGGGAGAGCTTCGACCCCACCGGAATGGTGGTGGAGGCGAGCTACGGCTTCGGCCTGACCTCGGAAGTGACCGGATATACCGTGACCCCCTCGGTCCTGACAGACGGCGTCACCGAGGTCACCATCACCTATACGGAGGGCCGGGCCACCAAGACGGCCAGCACTCCCGTCACCGTGGAAAAGGTCCTGGTCTCCATCGAGGTCACTACCCAGCCCACTAAAACCGTCTATCAGTACCTGGAGGGCTTCGACCCGGCCGGCATGGTCGTTACCGCCCATTTTTCGGACGGCTCCACGGCTCCCGCCACCGGATACACCCACTCCAGCGCCGCATTCTCCACTCTGGGTCAGCAGGCCGTCAGCTTGGACTACACCTACGAGGGCGTGACCAAGACCACCAGCCTGAATGTGACGGTGAAGGCCATTGAGGTACCCGTTCCCACGCAGAAGGACGCCCCCGCCTATGACGGCGGCTCCAAGTCCCCCGCCTGGAACGGGTATGACTCCGTCAAAATGGCCGTAGCCGGGACTACCGATGGCATCAACGCCGGCACCTACACCGCCAAGTTTACGTTGGTCTACGGATATTTGTTCCCCAACGGCACCAGCGAAGCCACGGTGGACTGGATCATCAGCCGGGCAGTCATTCCGGCGCTGCCCACCCAGAGCAACGTTCTGGCGGCCGACGGCACGCCCAAATCGCCCACCTGGGACGGCTACATCGTGGGTCAGCTCACTTTGGGCGGCGACCGGTTCGGCACTGAGGCCGGAGACTACACCGCCGAGTTCACCCCCACGGACAACTATCAGTGGTGGGACGGCACCACCGGAATGAAGACGGCCACCTGGACCATCACCAGCGTCATCGTGCCCATCCCGACGCAGAAGAATATCCCCACTTACACCGGGGCGGCCCAGACGCCGCAGTGGGACAACTTCGACACCGACAACTGCACCGTCCAGGTGACGCCGGCTACGGACGCCGGGGAGCACTCTGCGGTATTCAGTCTGGTGCAGGGCATGTGGTCGGACGGCACCACCGCTAACAAGACGGTGAAATGGGTCATCAACCGGGCCACCATCGCCAAGGTCCCCGCCCAGAGCGGGATGCCTAAGTATGACGGTAACCCCAAAACCCCGACCTGGGACACCAACTACGACAGCGCTAAGATGACGCTGAGCGTGGAGTCTCAAATCAATGCTGGGACGGGATACACCGCTTCGTTCACGCCCACTGCCAACTACCAGTGGTCGGACGGGACGGTTGGGGCCAAGGTGGTCTCCTGGGGCATCGCCAAGGGTGACAACGCCATCACGGTGAGCCCCGCGTCGCTGACGCTGAACATGACCACCAAAAGCACCAAGTTCACCGTGGGCCGCAAGGGCAACGGTGCTATCACCGCCACCTCCAGCGATACCAAGGTCGCTACCATCGGCTCTGTCAATCAGAACACCGGCGAGGTGGTGGTCAACAGCGTGAACGACACCAGCGGTACCGCCACCATCACGGTCAAGGTGGCCGAAGGCGACAACTATCTGGCCCCTGCCAACAAGACCGTTTCGGTGAAGGCGAGCTTCCGGGAGTATCTGTATGGCTTCGACATCAACCTGAACGACAGCAATCCGGCCACCCGGGTCAGCTATCCCAGTGACGTGGAGAACTCCGGCTTTGCCAAGGCCGTGATGAACTTCGGCGGCGCGTTCAGCTATGGCGGATGGCCCAGCACCCCCGGCTCCAAGTTCATGCCCCGCCCCTGTATGCTGAAGTATGACGGGACGGTGGCCTACTACCTCAACCCTAACGACCTGACCAAGAAGGCGGACGGCTCCGCTTCGGACGTGGCCAACATCAACTTCGGCGGTAACGCCATGATGGAGTGGCCCAAGATCTATGTCAAGCGGTGGGAGAGCGGCGGCGTGTACCACTTCCGGTGTTCGGACGTGAAAGTAGACGCTGACTACGAGTGCTGGAGCAACTACGACAAGAACAACAAGGAGATCCCGCACTTCTACACGTCTATCTTCTTCGGTTCCAAGGACAGCTCCAACCGGCTGCGCTCCATCAGTGGTCAGGCCAACATGGTTTCGCAGACGGCGCAGACCGAGGTGACCTACGCCAAGGCCAACGGCGCTGATATTTGGTACACCGAGGTGCTGGCGGACCGTATGCTCATCAATGACCTGCTGACCATGATGTTCAAGAGCACCGACCTCCAGGCCACGGCCGGATACGGTGTTTGCAGCGCGAGCGCCGCCATTGCCCCGGGGACGATGAACACCAAGGGCATGTTCTGGGGCTCCAATGATAAGACGTCCGGCGTCAAGGTCTTTGGCATGGAGCACTGGTGGGGGAACATTTTCCGCCGTATTGCCGGATGGAGTATCTCGGCCGGCGTTCAGAAGGTGAAGATCACCAGAGGCACCAAGGACGGCACGACCGCCGCTGACTACAACTTTGACGGCAATGGGTACAAGACCATCTCGGGAGTGACCCTGACCAAGAGCGGGTACATCAGCAAGATGAAGACCGAGCCCTTTGGCCGGTTCCCGATGGCTACGGATGGTTCTTCCACGACCAACGAGGCTGACTATGTGTGGGCGGACAGTGGTTCCGGCTATTACGCCTATGTCGGCGGTCGCTGGTCCTTGACCTTTATTGCGGTCCGTTCTACGCGGCTCTTTCTCGTTCGCCGTCCAATGCGAGCACCTACCTCGGCGCGGCCCTCTCTTGTAAACCACTTGCGGCGGCGTAGCCGCCTAAAGGAGAGGTCTGGAGAACCTTGGGTCTCCGGGAGAACGAAATTCAAAATGGAGCAGACAGCTCCATAGGAAACGCATTGGGGAGGGTTGAAAGATACCTCCCCCCCCCTTAAAAATTCTTAGGGGTATGTACCGCGCCTCGCGCCTATGTCGGCGGTAACTGGAACAATGACCTGAATTGCGGTCCGTTCTACGCGAATCTTTATAATTCGCCGTCCAATACGAACACCAACATCGGCGCGGCCCTTTCTTACCTGAGCAAACCCTGATTTCTATAATGCGGTACATATCGCTGCTGAACGCAGTAAGGGGAGGAGCTTTGCCGGCTTCTCCCTTTCCTCACCGCTTGGTGAAAATTAACTCGGTGCAAGCACCCGTTAGTATCTGAAAGAGGCGAACGCGGGTGAGAGGATAAGAGAGTAATGAAATCCTACAAACACTTGTTTGACATCTGCATATCGGAAGAAAACCGCCGCAGGGCCATTCAAAAGGCCAAACGCACAAAGCGGATCAGGAAGATGATACGAAAACGCCATCTGTCCGATGAGGCAATGCTGGCACTGTCCTATGACTGGATTATCAACTATGAGAACGCGGAGCACACGCCAATCGTCATTCAAGACGGTATCCGGCACAAGGAGCGGGTCATCATCGTCCCGACGCTTGAAGAACTGATCGTTCAGCACTGCGTTGTCATGGCTTTGGGTGAGATGTTCTGGCGCGGACTGTATCGTCACAGCTATGCGAGCATCCCAGGACGCGGCGCCCATAAGGCCAAGAAAGTCATGGAGAAGTGGATCGACACCGACCCAAGGAACGTGAAGTATGTTCTGAAAATGGACATCCGCCACTTCTTTGACAGTATCCAGCACGATGTTTTGAAAGCCATGCTCCGCAAACGGATTCACGATGACCGGATGCTGGAGCTGCTGTTCAAGATCATCGACGTGACGGACATCGGCCTCCCTTTGGGCTTCTATACCTCGCAATGGCTCTCCAACTGGTTCTTGCAGGGGCTGGACCATTTCATCAAGGAACAGCTTCATGCGGTCTACTATGTCCGATATATGGACGACATGGTCATCTTCGGGTCAAACAAGAAAGTTCTGCACCAAATCAGGCAGGCCATCTCTGAGTACCTTGAGGCCAATCTTGGCCTGGAGCTGAAAGGGGATTGGCAAGTGTTTCGTTTCTCCTACACCGTCAATGGTGAAGACCGAGGGCGGCCTCTGGACTTCATGGGCTTCCAGTTTTATCGGAACCGGACGGTGCTTCGCAAGTCCATCATGCTGAAAGCAACCCGGAAAGCCCGCAGGATTCACAAGAAACCCTATCAGGGGCGCAAGCCTACCGTCCACGACTACCGCCAGATGATGTCGTATCTGGGATGGATCGACTGTACCGACACCTACCGGATGTATCTGAAGCACATCAAGCCGAGGATCAGTTTCCAGCGGATGAAGCGGTACATCTCCCGTTATGACCGGCATGACGACCGCCGCGTGTACGAGCAGCTTGTGCAGTTATATTTGCCGAGAGGAGGAAAGCGCCGTGGAACCCGTTTATATCACCGCAGAAAGTACCGTCCGCCCCAAGGAAATCGAGGTGGGCGTGACCACTGTATACCTGCGCCGCAACATTGTTGAGACGCAGCGCACCGACCCCATGGATGAGGGCCGCGAGCCCACCCCCGTGTTCGTCTATGAGGAAGCCCAGCTCACTAAGGATGAAGCCCTACTGGTTCTCGCCGAGGGCCAGGAGAACCACTCCAAAGAACTGGCGGATGCCGACGGCATCAACATCGACCACGAGTACCGGCTGACCCTGCTGGAGCTGGGCCTGTCCGAGACTGATATTTGAGGAAAGGAGATGTAGAGCATGTTGTATCGTACTCTGAAGCGCATGATTGAGCGCGGCCAGACTGACGGCATCGAGAGCAAGCTGGATATTTTCTACGCTGCCGGCAAGATTTCCGAGGCCGAGTATTCCGAGCTGATCGGGATGTTGAGCACCCAGCGGTAACTCTACACAATGCTTAAAAACAGTAGGAGGTGACAGGTATGGACGGAGATTATATCTCTCGCCATGAGCATGAGGAGTTCCGCCGTAGCATGGAGGCTGAGAATCAACGTCTGGAGGATGAAAACATCCGCCAGAATCACCGGTTGAACGCGCTGGAGGAGACCGTCAAGCAGGTTGCCGCTATCAGTACATCCGTGGAAAAACTGGCTCTGAACATGGAAAACATGCTGAAGGAGCAGGTCAACCAAGGAAAACGTCTGGAGACGTTGGAGGGCCAGGACGGAGAGAACTGGCGTAAGGCTGTTTGGTGCGTTATCAGCGCCATTATCGGCATCGCCGTCGGAATGATTTTCCGGCTCCCTGTTTCGTGATGGAGGGTGACGTATGCTGAACATCAAAGCAAAGGAAGCCCCGCCCATTGTGGAGCAGCCTGCTGATATTTCTGAGGACTGGCCGGAGGACGTCGTTGAAGAACCAACCCTCGACCTCTCTGAACCGAGCAAAAAGAAAGCGACCACTATGAAAATTATCGTGTGGGTCTGCCTGCTTAACGGTATTGCCTGGGTGTGGTGCAGCTACATCCTCGCATGGATGGGCAAGGAGCAGATTGCCGAGAGTTTATCTCAGGTGGCGCTTACCGAGATCATCGGCGTGGTGCTGGTGTACGCCATCAAGTCTGCCGTCGAGAACCTGAGCAAGAACAATTCATGGCCGGATAAACATGGCTCTGCTCCGCCTGATGGGGTCGGATAACATAAGGAGGAATCAAAAATGGAAAGTGTTCTGAACTGGTCCATGGTCATCAGCGTCATCGGTGTGCTGGTGGTGGTGACCAACATCGTCGTCCAGGTGCTGAAGAAGGTCACCTGGGACAAGCTGCCGACCAACATTCTGGCGGTCGCCGTCTCGATGGTACTCACGCTGGTGGCGTTCTTCGCCTACTGTCAGATCAAGGCTATCGCGGTGGTATGGTATATGGTGGCCGCCGCGGTCGTGCTGGGGTTCATGGTAGCGTATGCAGCCATGTTTGGTTATGACAAGCTCATGGAGGCTATCGGCAGGACCGGCAAACAGTAATTAGAAGCGGAAAAAGGTGTAGGAGTGTCGTTTATTCCTTGACTACTCCTATACCTTGACCGTTTAGGCCTTGGAAATACGGGACTTTATGCTTCTATCATATGAACTGATACAAGAGATACAAAACGGAAAAATCCCTTGCCGCAGTATGGTTTCTTCCGTATCAAAATAGAGATACACCGCTGATACACTGATACAGGCGGTGTATCTCTGTATCAGTCTGTATCTCTAAATTTTCGCCGTTTGTGATACACGCGCAGCGCCGGGGGCTATCAGCCCTCGGCGCTTTCCTTTTGTGCAGGAATATACTCCATGATGTCCCCGGGCTGGCAGTCCAAAATTTCACACAAGGTCATTATCGTATCCACGGTCACGCTCTTATTTTTGGTCAGGCTATCCACGGTTTTGGGATTCAGCCTATACTTCGTGCGCAGATCAACCTTTTTGATTCCCCGCTCCCCCAAAAGACCAAAAAGCTTATTATATGATACTGGCATAGCGCACCTCCTTAATGCGGGTTTGTACCAATAACTATACATTAAAGAAGGGAAAAAGTCAACCGCCGTTATGTACCAAAAAGTATACAAAATACCTGTACCGATTTTGGTACATTTACCAATTTACATTCTGTACCCTTTTTGGTACAATAATAACTGTCAGGAGGGTTAAACCGAATGACAAAAAAATCCGCCGCCCCGGTGGTAGGACACCGGAACGGCAGAAAGGAGGGCTACATGAGGTTTTACAACGGCTTGTGGTGGTACAAAGGCCAGTCCTACCCCACCCTCCATGACGCTCTGGTGAGCGTCTGGCCGAAGCCCAGCAAGAAGGCTTCGTAAAGGCCGAAACCCAAGGGGCCCGGTTCGGGCCGGGCCCCCACCGGGGATACATATAGTTTACCATTCCCCGGTTCCAATTTCAAGATAAAAAATCGGGAGGTTTTCATTATGATGCTTGAGGAATTTGAGAAGCGTACCGGCTTCTATCCCACGCTGGTACAGTACGAGGCCATTGAGCGGGCCTACATGGACTTCGACGGCGACAAGGACGCCTTCTGCAAGGCTTACAAGAAGAACGCCGACGGGATGGCCGAGCGCATCCAGCGCGAGGTCAACATGGCCGCCTTCAAAGCGCAGAATGCCCAGGCCGCTGAAATCGCCAGCCGCGACGCCGAGATCGAGCGTCTGAAGAAGGAGCTGGAACGGGAGCAGGAGTGGAAGCCCTACGAGGACACCCACAACATCACCCAGGCGGATTACGCTAACCTGGCCGAGAGCGTCCCCGGCGGCGCAGCGCGTTACATGACCGATGCCGAGGCCCTGGATTGGGTTTGCGGCGAGTTCGGCTTTGACCGCAGCAAGGTCACGATCCTGTATGAGATTGACGGGTACGAGGTCAACCGGCACTACCAGCTTCGCCGGACCGGGAAGAAAATCGACCGCCGCCCAGTCTACTGCGCCACGGACTACCACTACATCCGGTTCAACGTCGGGCGCAACTGGTGGGAGTGCTGGAACGGCCAGCTCCGCCCCTTCTACGATTGATACGAGGCCCGCCCCGGAGGTCACGAGGGCAGAAAGGATTACCGACATGGCCAAGAGACATGAAACTTTTTACTCCGAGGAGGAGGCCCTTGCTTGTCAGGCACAGCACACAGGCGCTGATATCATCGCCCGCAAGGGACATGGAATGATGCTCAATGGGGAATGGTCGTATGTCATCCCCGAAGACCGCCCTTCTTGGACAGTCTATTGGGACGAGGATGTGCTGAACCGCTACTTTTACACCTTCGGCTCCGACCCCGGCTTTCCCTATCAGAACGGCTGGGTGGAGGTCAGGGCCACCTCCAGGGAGGAGGCCGACCGCAAGTTCCGTGCCTGGTTCCCAGATCGGCCTGGGCATGAGGGCATCATGAACTATGCCTTCTGCTACAACGAGCAGCGGTGGGCTGAAATGGACCCGGAACACACCTGGCACGGCTGGAAGTGCTTTGAAGTAATC
>OFGH01001186.1_pt1 | contig 18425 bp, 15 predicted proteins | sample 1521721 | NCBI WGS metagenome assembly OFGH01 (sample SAMEA3504132, study PRJEB24116) | mouse gut metagenome | biome: mouse gut; feature: mouse-associated habitat; material: faeces | place: Denmark | collected 2011
ATCCCTCAAATCCATCGGCGCCAACATGGCAATCATTTTAGCAGTAAATGTTGCAATCAAAGCAGCAGCAAAATTATGGGATACCCTCAATGTCACTGTCGAGGAGCAGGAAACAAAAATCTCAGAACTCAAAACATCCTATGACGACTTAAAAAGCGAATACGATGAACTCTCCCAAAAACAGGATATCACCGACGCAGAGAAAAACAGGCTCGATTACCTTGAGCGAAGGCTCGAGCTCGACGAGCGAATCCTGAAAGCAGAACAGGCACAGTTATTTGAAGAAAAAACCGGAAGCAAATTTACCGATTTGTTTGATAAAGATAACCTGATTACACAATATCTCGGTGAGATGAATTATCGGAACAAAGATGGTTATGCCGGCCTGAAATTTAAATATGACAACCAGACCGATGAAATAACTAACATCCAGGATCAGATTTCTGAGTGGAAAAAATTGCAGACTACTGTAGAAGAAGGTTCCAAGGCATGGAATGAATATCAGAAAAGAATTGATCATGCCCAAAACAAAGAAACAAAATATATTGACCAGCTTTCCGAACAGGAAAATCAGCTTACCGTTAACCTTGGTAAATATGCCGACAACATAGAATATCTCCAAAGTCAGTTAGACAGCGGAGATCTGACAGAAGACCAGACTGTTACTGCCAAAGAACAGCTTTCCCAATGGCAGAAAATGTATGACACAGTTGAATTGATGATCACTGAGATTCAGAAACTGAATGGGACATATGACGACAGCGCTGAACAGACTGCTAAAAAATATATCGGAGACCTCAATAGGGCAAAGACATATTTAGGTGGATATGATTACAGTAATACCGGAGTGGAAGCCACGAATGAAACCGGCAGGTCCATTCAGGATTTCTGGAATGAAAATATATTATCTGGTACAGAAGAAGAAATCGCTCAGAACATTGCCTTATGGCAGAAAGTAACGGAAGGCATCACTGACGCCGCTCTGGCAATGGATGCCTATACGGAAGCCAGGAAAAATGCCAACGCTGCAGAACCTGATGGCTCCTCTTCCATCATCCCCACCCTCTCCTCCTCCATCCAACAGATAGCAGCACAATTAGAACCACAGTTTGCAAAACTTGGAGAAGCATATCAATCCATCTTTACCGCAGACGGATTCACCCCCGGCAACATAGATAACTCCATGCTTGACGGCTTACGTGAATCTTTTGCTGAAATCGAGGAAGGAATCGGCGTAACTTTTGACGCGTCAAAACTTGAATCCTTCTTTGATGCGCTGACATCCGACTATGCCGATTCCGAAGAGGGCGCAAAGCAGGTACAACAGGCATTTGGCGACCTTGCGACGGCATATTTCTACAGCACGGAAACTCTGGAACACCTGAATGAAGAGACTGCGGAATCTATCGCGAAACAGCTTGAAGAGATGGGGGTTGCCAATGCTCAGGAAGTCGTCTATAACGCACTGAATGAAAAAACACAGGAACTTGCACTGGAAAAACAATTTCTCGCAGAGACCGGCAAAGAGGTTGCCGACGCGACACAGCAGGATATCGATGAGTTCCTGGCGGAAGCTACCACATCTGATGTTTGTGCCCGGGAACTATCGATCCTGGCTCTGAAAAAAGCCGCTGTAAACGGTGTCTTTTTAGATACTTCCGCAGATATAACTAACCTGTTATCTCTTGCCCAATCCGCAGGTATTGCCACAGAAAACCTGTCACTGCTCGCCCGGGCGAAAAGCGGGCTTGCCCTTGCCGAATCACAGGGCAATGAAGCTATGGTATCTTATTATACCGGTAAAATCGAAGAACTCGGCAAAAAAGCACAGGAAGATATCTTTCAGTTCGATAAACACAAACTTGATTTTAAAGGCGCAGGCGGCAGGAAATCCGGCAGCGGTTCTGGCAGTTCCAAAAGTTCCAAAGACACCCACAAAGAAGCATACGACAAAGAACTCAAAGAACTCGAACGCAGGCACAAACTCGGCACCGCCTCCGACGAAGAATACTGGAAAGCGCGGATGGGGCTCAACGAAAAATACTTCGGCGAATCCTCCGGCATGCACGAAACCTACCTTGAAGAATATCAGAAAAACGAGGAGGACATACTCGAAGGCATCAAAAAACTCTGGGAAGATTATTATGAGGAAAGAAAGAATAACCTCAAAGACCTGATCTCCTACGCTGAAAAACTTTACGACAAAGAGATAGATTCCCTGGAATCAGACATCAAAGCCCTGGAAGAAAAGCGCGATGCCGAGAAAAACCAATGGCAGGATAAAATCGATGCCATCGGCGATGAGATTAACGCATTGGAAGAGGCAAACGAGGAGCGGGAACGTGCTATCGATCTGCAGAATAAACAATGGGCGCTTCAAAAGGCGATGCACCAGCGGACAATACTGCTCTACTCTGAAACAAAAGGCATGCACTATGCCGCCGACGATAAAGCAATCAGGGATTCCCAAAATGACCTCGACAGCACGGAGCACGACAGCAAAGTCGCAGGCTTAAAGAAACAGCAGGAAGATCTGGAGAAACAATTGGATGCAATCCTCGAAACATATGATTCCCAGATCGAAGCGATTGAAAAACAGATCGACAGCCTGAAAGACATAAAAACCGCATGGTCCGATATCACGGAAAACCAGGAATTTACCGAGTTGGAAGAACGGCTGAGATCCTTATTCGGCGGCGATGTCAAAGAACAGATCCTCAGCGGCAGTACAGCCTTCATGGACAACATCGTCTCCCGGTACGCAGACGCCTCAGACATGCTCCGCACCATCGAGGAAGCCACACTGACGAACATCCAAAACATGGCCGCCCAGTACGGCGTCCTCCCCGAAAACCTGATGCCAATAACAAACGCAATCGCTGACATCACAAACATCATGGGAACCGTCGATACATCCGGTTTCAATACGGCCCTTGACAATACGGCACAGTCATCAGAAAACACAGCAATAAAAGTACAGGGCGTGACGACAGCGCTAAGCAGCCTGTCAAACGAAGTAGCCAACTATCAACTGCCGGCGCTCAATACGGAAAACTTTATGTCCGCTTTTTCTGAGGAAGGCGGCATCCTGAGCGCGTTAAACGGCTTCATGGAACGCTACGGAGAGATCTGTGACAGCATTCCTCATATCTGGGAAAACTCCCTCGCGGAAGCCTTCGGACAGGGCGGCGGAAGCGGCGATCCGTTGGCAGGCGGGCTCCCAAACGACACGAAATACACCTCCCTCTTCTCCCCCGTCCTCACCGCGCTGGATACCTGCCGCCTGAACATGCAGGCGAAACTCAAAGAATGCCTGGAAACCTTCACTGCCTTCCATGCGGACTTATCCGCCCTCATCGGCGTCGGCACGGAGCAGCCCCAGGCTGGAAAAACGGGCGCAGGCGGAACAACGGAGAAAAGCGCCGATACCCCAAAACCGGACAGCACAGGCGGCTCCGGCACCATCGTCGGCGCCATCCGGGAAGGCGGCGTGCTGATCGAAGAGGCGTTAAACGGCGAAGAAGACAGCTGGTCCGCATCCTTTACGGACGCGAAAGATTCCATCCATAAGACAGCCATCTCCATCGTCGGATGCATCGAATCCATGGCGGAGGCGGTCGTAAACTCCTGCATCGCGGCAATCGAAGCCATCAACATGCTGGAGATGGCACAGGGAGGCAGCGGCAGCCACCCGGCTCCCCCGCCCTACAGCCCCATCGGACACAGCCATGAAGAAACCGGCAGTTCCTTTTACGCCGGCACAAAAGGGCTCGCCGCCCCGGAGAAAAACGCCCTGCTCTCCGAATACAGCCAGCCGGAAATGGCAGTATTCCCGGACGGGCGCCATAAGCTCTACACCAAACCAACCCTGGCGGACCTGCCAAAAGGTACCGTCATCTACAATGAAGGACAGACAGAAAAACTGCTGCGGGAAAAAGAACGGATATCCGGCTCCGCCCCCGCCGCGAAAATACAGCCCGGCAAAGCCGCGCCGGATGAGCCAAAAAGTTTCCCGATAGAACCCGGTGACCGGGCATGGGAACTGGTTCGAAAGGCGAAGGATTTCCTCGCCATATGGCCGCCGGACAGCGCACAGCCCATCAGCAGTGCCGTGTTCGAGCATCAGCGGCAGATGGAAACGCTGACAAACCGGATTGATCATATCAGCAACATCCAAAACAACATGTCCCGCCCCGGCATCACCATCGGCGATATCAATATTACCTGCCCGGGCGTCACCAGCCAGGAAGTCGCCAGACAGATAGGGGTGGAGGTAAATCACCTGTTTAACGGTCTGCACCTCGACGCAATGCAGCATAATATCGGCAGGTGATGCCAAACCGCTGCTCAAAATCATTACACCGGATACAAAACGGAAAGGTTAAAAACATGAATTACAAAACAGAAATATTAAAATCCATCCAGATCATGATCGACAGAAAATTAGCCAGCTACAGGGCGGACCGCACCTTTAAGACCGCGGTCAGAAAAGCCACCCCGAAGGGCTATGTCATCACGGACGAAGCCGGCAGCGAGCGCACCGTAAAGTGCGCCGTCCCCGGCGTAACGCTTGCCCCCGGGCAGTTCGTATGGGCTACCATGCCCTGCGGCAGGCTGAATGATCTCCATATCAGCGGTATTGTATGAAAAGAATACAAAGAAAGAAGGTGATAATAAAATGGCACGCAGGGACCAGCCTTTGGCAATGTAGATTTGCTCTGATAGCTCTTAGAGGGATAATGGTGGTATCCCTCTCCTGGGACGGTAACCGCGCGACGGCAAACAGGATCATCATCTACGACTATGATACAAACCGCACCGTATTTGACGATACCGTCTCTACCTATCTGCTGAAGCACACCATACCTGCAAACACACTTGCAAACGGCAAAAAATATATTATGCAGGCACAGACCTACGACGCCAGGAGGGCCCCTTCCGCCCTGTCCGATAAAGTCCTGTTTTACACCTTTGAAACACCCGATTTCTATTTTGAAAACATACCGGAAAATTCACTCGTTGAAAACGCCTCCTTTGCGGCGTCCATCCATTACTACTCCCCTGACTGGGAAGATATCGGCAAATATATTTTTTATCTGTATGACGCCTCAAAAAAGAAACTGTTTCAAAGCGGCGAACTGACCGATGACGATATCCGCTACAACTACAAAGGACTGGATAACAATACCGTCTACTATATAAGATGTATGGGCGTCACCGTCAACGGCATGGAGCTCGATACCGGGTATATTGAGATCACTGTCAGATTCGAGAACCCCAACCAGTATGCCCGCGTGTATGCCACCCCCATCCCCTCACAGGGATGCATTCAGGTTGCCTCCAATTTAGTCATCATTCAGTACAACGGCACTGATTCCTTCACCTATACGGATGGCATGATCGATCTGAGGGATAAAACCCTGTACTACGACAAGGGCTTCCTGATCAGGGACGATTTTACCGTGCTGATCCGCGGCATCCGTCTCTGGCAGAACGCGGATATTTTTAAAATGAGCAACAACAGCCTGGGGCTTACCTTAAGTTCCCGCATTTATCACAACGGACAGCTTCGTTTCAGATTGCTTGTGCCAAACGGTGCCGGCTCTTACCTGCTGTACTCGGAACCCCTGGTTTTTGAAAATGAGGATATGGTAACTATCTGTGTCCGCCGAAAGCAAAATGTATATCAGCTCAAAGTGTTCATCGAACCCGGCTTTTCCGCCGAAGGGGATATGTGGTACGGAATCGAGCGCCCTGACAAAACCTGATACGGAACAATGACACCTGGATCAACACCATGGGAGATACCCACATCGTCCGCAAAGAAGAATACCATGTATTTCCGGAACATGCGGAGCCGCTGAACATCATGTTAAACGATCTATGGCTGGGGGGGGAATAAAATACATGTTTATCTGCGGAATACATTCTGTCGGTGGTGCACTGGCATGTGCCCTTACACCGACCAATATAAAAAATATCAATTATGTGGAACTGAAGAACGGGATATACGACGATCTGTATATCACAAAAGCAACCGATTTTGAACTGACAAACGCCTGTCCCGAAGAATGGGATTTTGACACGATCCTCTGGGCAAAGTTCAACGGCAGTACAAACGCCGGAAATGTGGACTGGAATCTGGAAAATACCTCTCATCTTATCCTGAAGAGCAGAACCGAAGGCAATTTTCAGTGGAAAACGATCGCGATAAAAGAAGTGGAATCCACAGAAGATTTTGTGATCAATTATCCGGATTATTTTGTCGCCTCCGGACAATCGGTAGAATATGCCCTCCTTCCCGTACTCTACGGACTCGAAGGCAATTATGCCATAACAAAAACAGTATCCTCCTTTGACAACATGTTTTTAATAGAAGGAAATACTGTCTGGGGGACAAAAATCACGGACGGATTCTGTGACACCACACGCAATATCCCCTCGGCCAACGTCGAATTGCTGCATGGCAGATATCCTGTCTTTGTACGCAATACGATCGCCAATTATGACACCGGAAACTGTAAAGGCTCCTTCATCCCTCTTGACGATGAGGAAAGCTGTACCCTGGCGTACGACAACGCCCATGATTACAAACGTATAACATATCAGCGGGATTTCATGGACTTTCTATGCGACAGCATACCGAAAATCCTCAAACTGCCGGACGGAAGGCTCTGGCTTGTCCAGGTTACGCCCAATCCGGCGGATACCGCAAACCAAAAATATAATAACCGCGAAACAACTTGGTCCTGGGTTGAGATAGGAAGCGTTGATTCTGAGGAAGATTTATACTATCTCGGCTTCTCGGAAATCGGACCGGAATGGTGGAACAAATAATGGCTGACCAAATCACACAGGAGGATCTGCTGACCGTTCTGCGGCACTCGGCAGATCCCGGCTTACAACTGAATATTGAAGTATTAGACGCAGGACAAAAAGTAATCAGCACCCTAAACTGCGCTGTATTAAGCGGCAATATGACCATCAGCGGCGATGCGGACGTAAGACGCACCGCCTCCTTTATTGCGCAGCCCACATGGAAAGAACAGATGAAACTGACCGAGAACAGTCTGCTGTGGCTCAACAAAGATATCAGACTGTCCATCGGCTTATACAATGCAGGAGACAGACAGTACAGGTATTACCCACTCGGACACTATGTTTATACCGATACGGCAGGCACCTATGACGCCGCCGCAAACCAGCTCACGATCAACTGCTCCGACTTTATGAAAAAACTGGACGGCACCAAAAACGGCCAGCTCGGAGCATTGCTTCTTTCCTATCCCGCCTGTGAACAAAACCCGGAGACCGGTGAAATCATCAGGCACAATACGATCCGAAGCGCAGTGATCGAGACGCTGGAACATCTTGCCGGCATCACAAATCACAAAATAGACGATATCGGCGAACCATACGCCATGCCCGAACACAATGATGACTGGCAAAAATACCGGGAGGAAAATCCGGATACATGGAATACCATCCCCTTCGACCAGGAATTTTCCGCCGGATGCAGCATACTCTCTGTCCTTACCACATTCCGCGACCTCTATCCCGGCTATGAAATGTTTTTTGACATGGAGCACAACACTTTCGTCTGTCAGATGATCCCATCCTGTTATGAGGACGGCATCTTTCTCGACAACACCTTTATACAACGTGTCCTGATCTCAGAAAACACATCCGTGGATATGACTGACGTAAAGAACATCTGCGAAGTTCGTGGACAGATGATAGAAACCGATTTTTACAGCGAAAACTGCGCCTGCACCGGAAATATCTATACGGCGGCAATAAACGGGTATGACACTGCCTACCGAAACGGCGATATCGTCGCTCTGAAAATTCCCGAAGCAAATCAAAACGCCCCGCGGATCAATATCAACAACCTCGGCACCATCGCCATCTGCGATGAGGGGAGCGATAAGCCGCTCTCCGCCGGCAGATTAAAGGCGGACAATATCTACGCATTCAAAATCAGAAAAAGACGCATCGATAAACAGGACGTCATAAAAGCCTGTCTTCTCGGGCAATGGCAGGTCCACGCCCTCAATGTCCTCACAGACGGCAGCAAAAGCACGGAAAAAGCCGTCTGCGACGACGGCACCGAATGTGAGCGCTATTCTCCGGAATATTTTAAAAAGTTCTACCAATGTGAACATGTGGAACTGACAATCATACCCGACTCCCCCTTTACCGTCCAGAAACTCGGCGAGATCCTCGACGTAAAAACAGGCGGCGAGTATGAAAATATCACCTCCGACGACCTTGCGCTCGATCGGGCAAAACTGGAAAACCGGAAAAATTGCAGGCTGACGGACCACATCACAATCACTACCGTCCTGCTGCCCTTTCTGGATGTCAACAAAAAAATCTCTTACCGTCGAAGCGACTCGGACAGAGAACACCAGTATATTATCTCCTCCGTCTCCCATGACTTTTCCGGATATACGACGACAATTACCATGTATCGTTTTTATCCGCTGTACGGAAAGAAGAACATGGATACCGGAAGCCATAGGGTGATATCAGGATATACCCATGAAGAACTTGGCAGATATACGCATGAACAGCTTGCGTCCGCTGCTTTTTAGAAAGGAGGCTTTATGTCACAATTTGAACACGAATTCAGCAATTTCCCATCCCACAAAATAACACCACATCATTTTAAAAACATAGATGATGACATTGCTCCTGTAATAAACCAAATCCATTCCCTCAGGCTGCAGGGTATGTGTGAACAGGCTGCCGATATCGCATAGCCGTACTGCGGACCCACATCATCAATTATGTGAAAACCCGCGAGGTCTATGCGGCCTACCGCAAGGCGGGATATTCCAAGAAATTTTTAGCGGAACATGAAGCGGATATTCTGCTCCACAAGGCGGCAAAGCAGGCATTTGACGATTTGGGTATCAAGAAGCTGCCCACCGTCAAGAGCTTGCAGGCCGAGTACGCAACATTGTTGGAAGGAAAGAAAAAAGACTATGCCGAGTACCGGCGCTCCCGCGAGGAAATGCGGGAACTGCTGGCCGCAAAAGCCAACGTGGACCGGCTGATGGGATATGGGGAGGAACGCCAGAATGACCGGGAAAAGGAACAGGGGCAGGACCGCTGACGCGCCCGTTTTTTCGTATTTTCTCACCGCCGCAGGCAGGTGAAAAGCGTTCCGCAGGAACGCGCAGCCACAGAATGAAATTCTGTGTTCAAAAGGGGCTTGGGGAATCCCCAACAAGCAGCGCCAGGAGCCGGATGGCTATCCTGGGGCATTGCTTGCCTCTTTTCTCCGAAAATGAAAAGAACCAGTGAGAGAATCGTTAAATTTCACTCACTGGCTCAATTCGTTTCAAATTTTTCGGACAACTCTGTCAGTTCTTTCACCGTTTCTTGGGTGTGATGCAACAGGGTGTCACGCATTTCTGGCGGACAGCTGGAATAAAGCATTTTCATCTGATTGACACCCTCATCCTCCAGAGAAATATCTGGATTTATAAGCGTATCTAAAGAGATGTGCAGGACCTTTGCCAATGCTCTTAAAATCAAATAAGAAGGATTCATTTTCCCCTTTTCGATATTGGCGATTTGCTTTACAGAAACATGGCTCAGATCCGCAAGCTCCTGCTGTGTCAGGTCTTTTTTCTTTCGGGCTTCCCGCATTTTTTGCCCCAAAGCAGTCAAATCATCAATCGGCATAATCGTTCACCTCAAGAATATTGTATCGTTCCGGTTTATGCAAAGAAATAACCTTATTGTACCTGATGAACGGTATGATTATGCTGATTTTTGTGGAGCAATAGATAGGGATAAACTTGTATTCTTCGAGCAAACGAAATATAATTAGGGTTGAGCAAAACTCCGATTTGCTCATAAGACTATACAATAAATAGTGCTATCCGGCTCGCTTGAGCCCTATATATTGTGACTCAACTTTGCAAAACTCGCGTTTTGCTCAACCCTAAAATATAATATTTTAGGAGGTGCAAAATGGACTACATAACATTAAAAGAGGCAAGCCAAAAATGGGGAGTTTCAGTTCGACAGATAAACTATTATTGCGCCGATAGCCGTATCCTCGGGGCTGTGAAGATGGCGACAATCTGGCTGATACCGAAAGACGCAGAGAAGCCTGCTGACAGGCGTAGGAAGAAGGGAAAAAACAACCAATGAGATTAACGAAAAAGTGAATTTGACTGATTATAGACTTTTTCCTATTATGATACCAGCGAGCGAGGTGAAACCATGAGTTATACGATTATGATCATAGATGATGAACAGATGATTTTAGATATGCTTCGGGATCAGTTTGAAATGGAGCAATATCAGGTCATTACCGCAAAAAGTGGTGAAGAGGCCCTGCAAAAACTGACCCAGCAGCCAGATATTATTTTGCTGGATATCAATATGCCAGGGATGGATGGCCTTGCGTTGTGCCGGGCAATCCGCGATCATGTAACCTGCCCCATCCTATTCTTAACCGCCCGGATTGAGGAAGCGGATCGTGTAGCAGGCTTGCGGGCCGGTGGGGATGATTATATTTTGAAACCGTTCAGCCTGGCTGAGCTGACTGCTCGTGTAGAGGCCCACCTGCGCAGAGAGAGCCGTATCCAGCAAAAAATCAGTGTCCGGGGCTTTGGAGACATTGTGGTGGACTACGCCGCAAGGACTGTCTCGCGAAATGGCCAGCCCATAGAACTTTCCAAGGTGGAATTTGATATAGTGGAACTGCTTTCCCTCCACCCTGGACAGGTATTCAGCCGGGAGACCATTTATGAACAGGTGCGGGGTTTTGACGGCACCGCTGACAATGCTGTGGTGAAGGAACACATCCGCCGCATCCGAAACAAGCTGGGGGCGCAGTATATTGAAACAGTCTGGGGGTGCGGCTATAAATGGGCAAAATAAAACACTGGCTTCACTCCATGCCTCTCCGCCGGGCTTTTGTATCACTTGTCCTTGTTATGGCGGTGCTTGTAGCTGGTATTTCAGCAGTAACCATTTTTACCTGTGTCAACGTGCAAAATCAAATCTTGGAAAGTGTGACTGACTACCAGGTGTTACCGCCCCAAGAGACTGAGGATGAATATAACCTGGTGATTGCAGATAATAAACAGATCGTCCCAGGGGAAAATGGACAGCTTGTGATTTTATCCACCGAGTACCAAATCGCCAACCTGAGCGATACACAACGGGTCGCCTACTATGCGGCAAAAGCAGCCGTAGTCCTGGTGCCGACCTTGCTTTTCGTGCTTGGTACGATTTTCTGCGCCTGGATGTTCTATTCCATCAAACTGAAACAGCCGCTATCGTTACTCTTACAGAGCACCGACCACATATCACAGAGTGACCTGGATTTTTGTTTGGATTATCCCGCTTCGGACGAAATGGGTGAACTCTGTCGGGCGATGGACACCATGCGGGCCGCCCTCCTAAAAAATAATCAAGAGACTTGGGCTATGATAGAGGAGCGGCGCAAGCTCAGCGCCTCCATCGCCCATGACCTCCGTACCCCCATCACCGTGATGAAAGGCTACACAGAATATCTCTCGCATAATGTTCCGCTTGGACGCATCAGCGAGGACAAACTGATGGGCACGATCCGCAATCTTTCTTTGGCAACAGACCGACTGGAACAGTATGCAAACCAGGTGCGCGAGATACAGGCGATGGACGCCATCCCAGTGAAGCCAACATCCTGCTCTTTGCGGAAATTTTTTGAGGAACAGGAGGACGAATACGCCGTTTTAGCGCAGCAGCACCAGCTTCAATTCTCTATGGATATTAGTGGGGTTCCGGATATTCAGGTCATGCTGGATGGGATCTTGGTACATCGTATGATCGACAATGTGATTTCTAATGCCCTGCGCTTCGCCCGCCGTGAGATCACATTAAAGGCCGGGTGGCAAGAAGGTCTGCTTACAATTCAAGTACATGATGATGGGAAGGGCTTTTCAGAAGAATCCCTCCGCTCCGCCACAAGGCCGTTTTACAAGGAAAATACGGAAAATGACCACTTCGGGCTTGGCCTCTCGATCTGCAACACCCTTTGTCAGAAACAGGGTGGAACGCTCTCTCTGAGCAATAACAACGGAGCTTGCGTAGAAATGCAGATACAAGCGGAAAAAATTGATGCCGATTGACCAATCGTAGACCTTTTCCAATTATACTCTCCTTATCCTAACGATAAGGAGAGTATTTTTATGCACAGATTTCTTTTTATTTCATTGGCACTTGTATGTTTGCTGGCTGGGTGCAGCGCGCCGCAGACCAGCGACCCAGCCACGGATGAATCGGACAACCTGGACGCCTATTTTGAGGAAGAACCAGCGGACAATGAGGTGGGCTCTGCGGAATTTGGTCTGCAAGACCCGATGGACATGGTTTATACCTACGATGGTGAGCCCTTGGAAATTCCGTTCTCCATAACTGGCGCTTCTTCTGGAAAAACCACAGAGATTGGCGTCCTCCTATTTGTGGATGGGATGGCCCAGCCCTATTCCGCAGTCTATGAGGATGGTACAGAGCTTGAGGAAAGCTATATGCAGGTCTTTAACCTGGATTATGGACAGCAAGAGAATTTCAACATGGTATTCCAGCCAGTGACCGGCAAAGCGGGGGAAACCGTCCCTGTTATGGCTGTCACAATTCTGGAGCCCAGTTTTGTAGCAGAAGGGCCCGATAATCCGCGTTATGGCTTCCACCACCAGGAATCTGCAACCATATCCCGCCAGATTTCTTTTGCAGCAGACGCCCCCGTACAGACATTGGCCGCAGCCGGTACGGACTACAATGTGGTGGATTTGCCGCAGGACGTATTAGATACCCTGGCTGCGTGGGGTGCGACCGATATCCTGGACACGACGGCAACCTTGTCCCTAGGTGTTGAAGATGGAAATTACATCCAGGCAGATGGGAAAACAGCGACAATCACTGTGCAGCTCTACGGCGGGCCGGAGGCGGAGTTCAATATCACTCTGTTCATCAACCACCAGCCTGTCCAACTCAATGGAGCGGACTATCTCTCTGTTCGGACTGTAAAAAACCAGATGGTAGAAGCCACATTCCAGATTGATACCTCTGCACTTGGTACGCTGAACACGGTCTATGCCATTGCCGTTACCCCGGAGGATGGGGAGCTTGAGATCAACAATCCAGTTAAGACAGCATCTGTACTTTTGGTCAACGGGGAGGTTTGACGAACATGAAAAGAATCAGTATTTTGCTTGCACTTGTACTCAGTCTTTCTCTGCTTTCCGCCTGCGGAGGCAACGAACCGGCGGCTAACACCGGAAATTCGTCCAGCAATCCCTCAGCGGACTCCCAGCAGGCTCCTGACGAATCGGCGGAACAGACAGCCGGCAGCGGAGCCAATTTTCTCTCGCCGGAGTACGATTATACCACCAATGAGCTGAAACTGACCGATTTATCTACCGGCGAAGTAACAGCCACCTATGCTTTTGACACCGCCCAAACACCCCTGCTGACAGACAAGACCAGCCAGGGAGTCATCGTCATGCTGTCCAGTCAGGCAGCGGCGGATGTGCAGGACATCGGCGGGGTCACGGTGATCTCCGGCGACAGTTCTGTGGAGACGCTGTATTACTGGCTATTCGATCAGAGCCTTAATCTGGTGGGCACCTACGAATTGACAGACGAAGCATTGGTAAATGGTCTTTGGGGCTCTGTCTTTGCTGCTGCGCCGGATGGGAAAACCCTTGTATATGCGGAAGGGCCCAGCCTCTATCAATATACCTTTGATACACAGGAACTGACGGAAATCACTCCGGCCATGAGCGAAACCGTTTATTTTGAGGCGGTCGGGTACAGCGGCAGCGGAGACTATTTGGCCTTTTTCGGAAGCCTGGACGGGCAGGAAAATACCACGGCCTATGGCTCGATTGATCTGAGCAGCAACACCGCCGCTATTTTTTCTGCTGAGGGCTTTTCCGGTTCCATGCTCTCTGTAAACGGAGAATATGCTGCTGTTTCCGATACGATTCTGCCCGCCAGCATGGGAGGCGCAAAGCAGACCGGCTCCGTCCTCTTTTTGGATTTGACCCAGCAGCAGGGGAAGGTAATCAACGTGGAGAGCGGAGATGAAAGCGGGATTGCCGCCGTATCCGCAGACGGCCAGTACATTGTGACCTGTGCGGGTGGAGACAGCCCAAGCGGTACTCTGCGGGCCTATCAGGTCAGCGATGGCACAAAAGTTGCGGATGAAACCTATACGATGGATACAAACTGCAAACCCTATGAGATTTGGGTCATCGGCCATTCCGCCTATGCAGCCCTGGGCACGGATGACGGCTATGCCCTCTCACAAGCGGTTGACCTTCTGTGAGGAATACATGATGAAACTGGAACTTGAAAGCATCACAAAATTTTATGGAAAATATCCCGCGCTCCAAAATGTATCCGCTACTCTGACAGAAGGGGTTTATGGATTGTTGGGGCCAAATGGGGCCGGTAAGACGACACTGATCAACATTTTGATTGGAATACTGCCTGCCAGCGGCGGCGTGATCCATCTGGACGGTGAAAACACCGTCCAGATGGGCGGGCGCTACTTTGACCAGATTGGCTATATGCCCCAGTACCCTCAGTTCTATGCAAATTTTACCGTACAGGAATTTTTGGACTATATGTGCCAAGTAAAAGGGGTAGCGAACGCAAAAGAGAGCATCGACGCGGCGCTGGTTTTCGTCAATTTGGAGGAAAACCGCAGCAAGCGGATCGGGGCGCTGTCCGGTGGGATGAGACAGCGGCTGGGGATCGCCCAAGCTATTCTGAACGACCCTAAACTGCTGGTGCTGGACGAGCCGACGGCGGGCCTTGACCCTGGTGAGCGAATCCGTTTCCGCAATCTCATTTCCCGTCTGGCCAAGGGGCGCATCATCCTTTTAGCTACCCATATTGTTTCCGATGTGGAATATATCGCCAAAGAGATCCTCCTGTTGCGGAAGGGTACACTGGTCATGCAGGGCACGCCCAGGGAACTGGAGCAGAGCATCCAGGGAAAGGTGTGGGAGGTATCAGCCAACGAGGCGGATATGGCTCTGATGGTGGACACCTACTGCGTGAGCAATATCAAGCAGCAGGATGGCTCCTATCTGCTGCGCATTGTGGATGATGGGAAACCGCTCCGAGGCGCAAAGCCGGTATCCCCAAATCTGGACGAAGTGTTCCTGCACACCTTTTTCCAGCCAAGTGAGGGACAGATATGAGTTTTCTCTATTTGGAGGCCAGAAAAGGCATCCTGCGGCGCTATACACTGATTGCGCTGGCGCTGTTCCTATGTCTGAATACGGTCAAAATCATCGCGGACTATCACGCCGGAGAGATACGGCCCGTTGCGGCCAATACAAGCGGAATGCAGGCAGGCTACGACACCATCTATGAGCGGATCAAAGGCCCCATTACAGAGGAAACCGTACGCTTCCTCACGTCAGAGTACCAGCGGTTGGACGCTTTGACGGCAGATGGAACATATAGCCGGGAGCCGCAGGAGGAGACTTACAGCGGCTATATCTTTGGCGACTACTATCTGCTCCACAGTTACTTCTATCCCCACATGGAGTACAGTGTCAAGTATTCCTCTGATATGGAGGAGATTCTGGCCCAGGCGAAAGAAAATATGACTTTCTATCAAGAGAGCGGTAACACAGCGGGAGCGGCAGAAAATGCCTACATTCTCCATCACTATGCAGGCCGAACGATTCCTGCGTTTTATCTGTATGATGGCTGGGAAGCTTTACTGTCCTATGACTTTTCCGATCTACTGATCCTGCTTTTACTCATTTTGGCGGTAGCGCCCGCATTCACGCGGGAGAAGGAAAACGGGATGACCCTGATTCTGTCCTCCTGCAAACGAGGCAGATGGCCTCTGCTTATTTCCAAATGCGGCGCTGGAGTGATATTTGCATGGATACCGACAATCCTGTTCGCCCTGTTAAACCTCCTGGTATTTGGGCTTTTGTGCGGTTTTGATGGCTGGGGCAGCCCGCTCTATGCCATCGAAAGCTATCAATATACTCCATTCTCCGGCTCGATTTTGCTGTTCTATGGATTGATTTGCGGGTTAAAGGCCATCGGTTTCAGCGTGACAGCACTCTTGCTGATTCTCCTGTCCGCCTGTTTCCAAAAATCACTCTATCCATGTCTGATGGGATTGGGGCTTGGCGTGGCATTAAACTACTGCACTGGTTGGGCGCTCTCCCCCGTGTGGTGGAAACAGGCCCTCTCCTGCATCAGCCCATTCACCTTGACCAGCGGCAGTAAACTGCTGGAAAGCCTGTCTGGGGTGAGCATCGGCGGGGTATATCTGCTCCGACTTTTCGTGGTTCTGATCGTTCAAGCTGTAATCGCGTGTCTGCTGGTCATAGCAATCAGGAGGAAATCATGCTGCAAGTAGAATTAAAGAAGATATTATTTCATCATAAAGGGCTTTTACTTCTTCTGATTGCTCTGGCGGCTTATGCAGTCTTTTGCGTCGGCAGCGGCTACGACAGCAGTTATATGATTGACCGGAATGAAGATACTTATCTGGCCTACATGGATCGCTGGCAAGGCGAGGTGACAGAGGAAAAAGCGCAGGAGATGGAGACGGAATACGCAGAAGCCACCCGCTCCGATGACGGCAGAAAAGCCGCCTTCTTGACCATCTATAACCAGTATTACTACGCAAAAGAGGACCCCGCCCATCGCTTCCTGATGGATGAGCGGGGATGGGACACACTCCTGACCCACGATGGAGTGAATGTAATCCTGCTGTTGTTCCTGCTGGCGCTTTGTGTTCCAGTATTTTGTGGGGAATACCAGTGTGGGATGGCGCAGATCCTCCGTTCTTGCAGAAATGGCCGAGGGCGGTTGGCTGGAATCAAATTAGGCGTAATGGCGGCCCTGGCGGTTCTGGCGACGGCTCTGTTTCAGTTGGTGCAGTTTGTTGTTGTCTCCTTGTTGGTCGGCCTGGATGGAGCATCCTATCCGCTGCAAAGCCTGTCCTTTTTTGAACATTCGCCCTATCTCATTTCCGTTGGACAGGCGTATGGGATCGTAGTCCTGTCCAGGTGCTTGGGCGCTGCTTGGTTTGCAATCCTGATTGCCCTGCTCTCCATCCTGTTCCGGCAGACGGTACTGACTACATTTTCCGGCATCGCGGTTTCTATCCTGCCACATTTGATCGGCGGCAGCTTTCTCAAATATGTCCTTCCGCTTCCTGCGGGGTTGCTGGCAGGAACCGGCTATGTGTGGGGAACACTGACAGAGGTTGGATATGACGAGGACTGGAACCTGATTGATATAGTGACCTTTCCGGGTATCACGCCGGAGCAGTTTGGACTTTTGGTGATTCTGTTCTTGGCTATTGTCTGTCTGCTGGTTTGGCTCTGTCTCAGGTTTTATGTTGGCAGGCGGAAGGTCATTTCTACTCGCCCTCTCCTGACAGCGGCATTGATACTCTGTATGACCGTTTCATTGACTGGCTGCGGGTACAGCAATTCCCGTGAGATTACGCATGATTTTCTGGCCGATGCGTCCAAGGGAGAAAACAGCGCCTATACAGTGGAGCTTGATATGGTGGAGAACACCATCACTGCGACCAGCAAGGCCACAGGTGAGGCCATCCTGCTGACCCGTGATCCCTTTGGACAATCCGGGGCGATCTCCAGCATCTACGTTGACGAGGACGCCTGTTACTACGCTTCCAGCGGCGAGGTGGGCGATGGTTTTCAGATTTACCGAATCGACTTGAAGGATTTTTCCACACGGCTTTACTTCAGCACCGGCTCTGATAACACGGCGACTTTTTGGGGCTTGTTTGACCATGAACCGACAGTAGACGAACTGCTGGCAGATGTGGGCTCCACATCCTTTGTCATAGATGGGAATTACATCTACTATCTGCAAGGCGGACGGCTCTATAAGGTGTTCCGCTGGACGGGATGGGAGACAGTGGTTGTCCCAAACGTAGAAGGAATGCCTGCGAGTTGCAGTAGGGACATTTGATATTGATTCGCTTCATGGAAATTCCTCCTCTGTATTGAAGTCTGAAAATCTGCGTACTTTCTCCAGGGGAAAAGCACAAATGACAGGGGGCAGCCCTGTCATGTCGTTTCTGGTATTTACTTGTCATTTATATTACGCACCGCTCAAAGGAAAATCCGGCCCAAAATTCTGTGAACTTTCTGTAAACAATAAAAGAGCTGGCCCGAACGAGGTTCAGGCCAGCTCTTTGCAAAAGGATATAAGGTATGGTAGAATACAGTATCATGATTGGGAGTGTATAGGAAATGACCAATGACAAAGTTTTTCAGATGAATTTTGGAAAAGTGTACGGACTTTTGCTGGATAAGGCCACCCGGAAGGGCCGGACAAAGGCCGAGGTAGATGAAGTCGTCTGCTGGCTGACGGGGGACAACCCGGAGCAG
>OFGH01001187.1_pt1 | contig 18423 bp, 16 predicted proteins | sample 1521721 | NCBI WGS metagenome assembly OFGH01 (sample SAMEA3504132, study PRJEB24116) | mouse gut metagenome | biome: mouse gut; feature: mouse-associated habitat; material: faeces | place: Denmark | collected 2011
ATCTCCTCAAAGATGCCGTTACAAGCCGAGAGCGATAGTATGGCTATCACTCCCGGCAGAATAGATGTTATCTTATGGCTTACTGACATCTCTATTCGTATTAGGTAATTACTCTGCGGTGGCGGGAGCCTTGCCCGGCAGCAGCGTGACGGTAAGTCCGCCCATTACGGCAGGCGCGTTGAATGCGATGTAATAGTCGTCCTTTGCGGCGTTGCTCTCGCCGGTCATGGTAAAGGCATAGTCCTTTACGTTGTCTCCCATGCCCATCGACACCGTCCCTTCGCCCGTGAACGTATAATTGTCGCCGTTCTTCCTGACAGTGGCTTTGTCGACCTTGAATGTGCCCCACGCCGCCGATTCGAAGAGGACGGCGAGGGTTCCGTCGCCGTTGGCCGTCACGTTGAGGCTTTCGTCGTCGGTATAGCGGTTTTGAAAATAGGTGCAGTCGGCATCGGTGTAGCCTTTGTAGATTCCGGACAGCAGCATGTCGGCGGGAGCCTCCCCTGTGGTAAAGTCGAGGGTCAGGCCTCCCATGACACCGGCGACCTTGAACTGCATCTGTGCCTTTTCGCGCGAATGGATCACTGCGGTGTATGTGCAATCGTAGGAAGAGACGTTGCCGCCCATACCCATTTTTGTCTGACCGCTGCCCGTGAGGGTGTAGGTGCCGCCGTTCACGCTCATTTGCGCAACGGGAATGGTAAACTCGCCCCACGAGTCGGAGGTAAAGGTCACGCGGGCCGTGCCGTCGGTGTTTTCGGTTACGACGACGGTTTCGCCGGCCGTGCAGGTGTTCTGGAAATAGGCGCAACCTGCCAGTGTGTAACCCTCGTAACTGCCGGCGATATCGGCTACGGCCGGCTGTTTCTCATTCTCGCTGCACGCTGCCGAGCTGAGCGCCACGACTGCAACTGCTAAAATCGTTTTCAATTTCATAATCTGTTGTTTTTTAAGTTTTGTCTATTTTTTTTCGGCTGCAAAATTACCCGCGCTTTTTTAGGCGGGCAATACTCCGATTTTAGTATTTTGTAACGCTACGACACTATCATTCACAAAATTTGAGTATTGTCTGTTTTTATATAAGTGAGTATTTTTGCAGTCGGATATAAATAATTTCTAAGAACCCGATGAAAGAGTATAAATGTTATCTGCCGGGCGACAGGATGCGCGATCTGGTCAGAAACAACAGCGAGTTGATTCTGGTCATGGGACGTTTCGATATTTCTTTGGGCTTCGGCGACAAATCGGTTCGGGAGGTATGCCGAACGCATCGTGTGGACGAGAAGACTTTTTTGGCGGTAGTGAATTATGTCGCGGGACGGGATTTCCATTTCGGGGAAGTCTCTCTGCCTTCGCTGATCCGCTACCTGAAACAGTCGCACGAGTACTTTCTGGATTTCAATCTTCCGAGCATCCGCCGAAAACTGATCGAAGCCGTCGATTGCTCGGAAGGCAACGATATCGCCATGCTTATCATCCGTTTCTACGACGAGTATGTTCAGGCGGTTCGGAAACACATGGAGTATGAGAATGATGTGGTATTCTCCTATGTCGAGCAGTTGTCGCAAGGCCATTTGAAACGCAACTACACCATCTCCGAATTTGCGAGTAAGCACGCGCCCATAGGCGACAAGCTCAAAGAGTTGAAAGATGTTATCATCCGTTGCTATCCCGAAAAGAACAACTACTTGCTGAATGCGGCTTTGCTGGAAATCATTTCGTGCGAGCAGGATTTGACATCGCACTGCATGATCGAAGACAAACTGTTTGTTCCTGCCGTCAAGCTCATCGAACAGCAGTTACGGGAAAAGGGAGCAACAGCCTATGCGGACAAGACCGACCAGGACGCTCCGGACAAGAAAGACAAATTGGAGACGCTCAGCGATAGGGAGAAGGATATTGTCGCCTGCGTGACGAAAGGGATGAGTAACAAGGAGATTGCCGAGGAGCTGTATCTTTCGGTGCATACAGTCACCACGCATCGCCGGAATATCTCAAATAAGTTACAGATTCACACGACCGCAGGCCTGACGATTTACGCCATCGCCAATAAATTGGTCAACATCGAGGAAATACAGGTGGGATAGACATAGATAGTAAAAGAGCCGAAACGGAATGTCTTTCATGACGAAAGAATCGAAGCCGGACGATTTCACAGGCTCATCTGCCGCAAGGGTACGCTTGGTAATCCCGACGGCTTTGTCGAGTACCAAGGCGATTTTCTCTTGCGAGAAATAGGCAGGTCGAGTTCGCGGGATATGATGTGTATCAATATATAGAAACAAAAACCTCACTCGGCGCTTTGCCCCTGTCTTTTTACTCCCGAACCGAAATTATAGCTACTTTTGTAATCGGGATGCGAGGAGAAGCGACAGCGCAGCGAGACAGCGATCGAATCGGGCGGCCGACGGTAGGCGAAACGGGCGTTATCCGACCCTTGAAAAGGGCAACGGATAAGTAGCATTCAGTCGTCCCATATTCGGATTCGGGACTCTTTTTCGTTTTTTTACCCTTTGCGAAGCCTACGGCCGAACGAAACCGTCAAATTCTGATTTACCGCACTTTAACATTATTTGCTTTACCGGTGCATCGCTCTCGGATTTTCTTCGTATCTTTGGCTTTGCCGAAGATCCTCTCGTTCGGCAAATTGCAAACACGTTTGCATTTGCCCTCGCTTATTCGTACTTTGACTGCGTCGAAGATACTCCTGCTCGGCAATGCTCAAATAAATTTGGCATTGCCCTCGCTTATTCGTATCTTTGCGTCTCAACCAAAACTTGAAACCGAAATTGGGAGCAGATAAGAAAATAGAGAAGAAATATGTCGAAACGCCTCTGATGAAGCAATATTACGACATCAAGGCGGTGCATCCCGATGCGATACTGCTGTTCCGCGTCGGAGACTTTTACGAGACCTTTGGTCAGGATGCCATTAAGGCCAGCGGTATTCTAGGCATCACGCTTACGCGGCGCGCCAACGGATCGGCATCGTATGTCGAGCTGGCCGGATTTCCGTACCATGCCATAGACACCTATATGCCCAAGCTCGTGCGAGCGGGCGAACGCGTGGCGATATGCGAACAGCTCGAAGACCCCAAGCAGGTCAAGGGGCTCGTCAAGCGTGGCGTAATCGAGCTTGTCACACCCGGCGTGATAATGGGAGAAAACCTCCTGGCGAATAAGGAGAACACCTATCTTGCAGCCGTCTACTTCGGCCGCAAGACCACCGGCATAGCCTTCCTCGACGTCTCGACGGGCGAGTTTTACGCCGCCGAGGGCGACGACACGTACATCGACAAACTCATCTCCAACCTCGCACCGAAAGAGATCGTCTACCAGCGCGGCGAGGAGGAGCGGTTCCGCGAGACCTTCGGCTCGAAACACTACACCTACCGTCTCGACGAGTGGGTCTTCTCCGAGCAGATCAACCGCGACAAGCTCTGCAAGCAGTTCGGCACGCAGTCGCTCAAAGGTTTCGGCGTCGACCACATGACGGCAGGCATCTCGGCTGCCGGCTCGATACTATATTACCTCGAATTTACCGAGCACAAACAGACGGCTCACATATCCTCCATAGCGCGTATCGACCGCAACGACTCCGTATGGATCGACAGGTTCACTATCCGCAACCTCGAACTATTCTCGTCCAACTCGTCGATCGACAAGTGCAGCTTCGCCGACGTGATGGACCGCACGCTCTCGGCAATGGGCGGCCGCATGCTGAAACGCTGGATAGCCATGCCGCTGGTCGACATCGAGCGGATTACGCGACGTCAGGAGATCGTCCAACGGCTGGTCGACGATGCCGAGTTGGCCGATGCCATTCGCGAGCACGTATCGCTTATCGGCGACCTCGAACGCATAGCCTCCCGCATTGCCACGCAGCGCGTTACACCGCGCGAGCTGGTGCAGTTGAAGAACTCGCTCTCGTCGGTCGAGATGCTTAAAACGATAATGGAGTCGACCGACCACGACGGACTGCACGACCTTGCCGGAGGTATACAGCCGCTGACCGGGCTGCGCGACAGGCTCGCATCCGACATATATCCCGACCCGCAGAACAACCAGATACAGAAAGGCGGCGTCATCGCCGACGGCGTATCGGCCGAACTGGACGATTTGCGCCGCATAGCTCTGCACGGCAAGGACTATCTGGCGCAGATACAGCATCGCGAAAGCGAGCTTACGGGCATCCCCTCGTTGAAGATCAGCTACAACAACGTCTTCGGCTACTATATCGAGGTGCGCAACGCACACAAGGACAAGGTGCCCGAGACGTGGATACGCAAACAGACTCTCGCCAATGCCGAACGCTACATTACCGAGGAGCTGAAAGAGTACGAACAGAAGATTCTGGGCGCCGAGGAGCGCATCCTGCAAATCGAAGCACAGATATACGCCGATATAATCGCATTCGTCGCCGGCGAGCTTGCAGCCTTGCAGCGCGACGCCCGCGCCGTAGCCAATATCGACTGCCTGCAATCGCTCGCACGGCTGGCCGTCGAACGTCATTATGTACGTCCTACGCTCGACGAGGGTGCACGCATCGAGATCAAGCAGGGACGCCACCCCGTCATCGAAACGCTCATGCCGGTAGGGGAGCAGTATATACCCAACGACATCATGCTCGACGATAGGAGCCAGCAGATAATAGTCATTACCGGCCCCAACATGTCGGGTAAGTCGGCGCTGCTGCGACAGACGGCGCTTATAGTGCTTATGGCGCAAATGGGATCGTTCGTGCCGGCCGAGGCGGCGCATATCGGCATCGTCGACAAGATTTTCACGCGTGTCGGTGCGTCGGACAACCTCTCGCAGGGCGAATCGACATTCATGGTCGAGATGCTCGAATCGGCGAGCATACTCAACAACATATCCGAGCGCAGCATAGTGTTGCTCGACGAGATAGGCCGCGGCACCAGCACCTACGACGGCATATCGATAGCATGGGCCATGGTCGAGTATCTGCACAACAACCCCACGGCGCATGCCCGAACGCTCTTCGCCACGCACTACCACGAGCTGAACGAGATCGAGAATATGCTGCCGCGCGTGAAGAACTACCACGTTACGGTAAAGGAGATCGACAAGACGATAGTCTTTCTTCGCAAGCTCGTGCGCGGCGGCACCGAACACTCGTTCGGTATACACGTCGCACGTATGGCCGGCATGCCGCAGTCGGTGGTAGCCCGCGCCGAATCGATTTTGAAGAATCTTGAACAGGTATACGGTAACAACGAGATAGTTCCCAGCGGAGACTTGAAGCATCGCTCGAAGAAACGACACAATCTCAAAGAGGAGGTCGTCGAAGCCGCCGGCAGCAATATCCAGCTGTCGATGTTCCAGCTCGACGACCCTGTTCTGGTACAGATACGCGACCAGATAAAGGGGCTCGACATAGACTCGCTCACACCGATCGAAGCGCTCAACAAGCTCAACGAGATAAAGAAGATCACAGGACTTTGACGACTATTGACCGTCATATGCGTTTCAAAGAGATCCCCCTGCCGGAGGTTATGCCGGCAGGGGGATCATCTTACGTTTGCTTGTCGCGATATCGGGACTCTACTGCTCCACTATATGGGCGAAGGCTTGTGTAGTGATTCGATCCCCGGCTACTTCGCTCTCGCTTCGCAATACACGCAACGGTAGACGTCAGGCTCGGTCTGCGAGGCATGGAACAGCGGCTCGACAGGCTCGGTATTGGTAATGCAACGAGGATTCGAACATGTATGTCCGGTCGATTGCTCTGCTGCGGGACGCTCGACGAGCGAATCCTTTTCCGCCCATTCCAGCAGGCGCAGCATCAAAGCCATACGCACGAACTTACCGTTCTCGACCTGACGGAAATAGGCGGCACGCGGGTCGTCGTCAACCTCCTGCAAAATCTCGTTGACTCGCGGAAGCGGGTGCAACACAGCCATATCGCTCTTTGCCATAGACATCTTTCGCGCATCCAGCACAAAGCAATCCTTCACTCTTTCGAACTCCTCCTCGTCCACGAAACGCTCCTTCTGCACACGCGTCATATAAAGTACGTCCAATTCGGGCATTACGCTCTCCATGTCGTCGACCTCGCGATAATCCATACCGCAGCGGTCGCACACCTCCGACTTGATATACGACGGCAGGCGCAGCTCCGGCGGAGCGATAAGCACTATGCGGATGTTGTCGTATCGCGACATGGCCTTTATCAGAGAATGCACCGTGCGGCCGAACTTCAAGTCGCCGCAGAAACCTATCGTCAGATTATCCAGACGACCCAATTCGCGCTTGATCGTCAGCAGATCGGTCAGCGTCTGAGTAGGGTGGCTGTGGCTGCCGTCGCCGGCATTGATTACGGGCGTGCGCGATACCTGCGTAGCCGCGAGCGGTGCGCCCTCAATCCAGTGGCGCATAGCGATAATGTCTGCGAAGCAGTTGATTACACGTACCGTATCCTGCACGGTCTCGCCCTTGCTTACCGACGAATTGCGCGCATCCGAAAAACCTATAACGTTGCCTCCCAGCTCCATCATGGCCGAGGTAAAACTAAGTCGCGTCCGCGTGCTCGGCTCGTAGAACAGCGTCGCCAGCTTCTTGCCGCGACAGCGGTCTGCATACCTGTCGCGATGCGCGATTATATCCTCGGCAAGCGCGACTATTTCGTTTGTCTCCTGCACCGACAGATCCGTCGGCTCGATAAGATGTCTCATGTTCGGCAATTGTTTAAGTCTGTCAAATAATCCTTTACTTTATCCAGCTTTCGTCCGACGGGTTGTCCCTGAAAGCCAGTATGCGACCCTTGTCCTCGGCCTTTATATAACCCTCGTCGCATGCAGTTTCGACAAGTGCGTCGAGATTCGAGAGGCTGTGGTTGACGACATTCGCGGCGGCCAGACGCTCCAAGCCGCGCTTCATTCCGTAGGTAAATATGCTGACCACGCCCAACACGTCGGCACCGGCCTCGCGCAGAGCCTCGACGACCTCTATGCAGCTGCCGCCGGTAGATATAAGATCCTCTATAACGACGACCTTCTGCCCGCGCTCCAACCGTCCTTCGATACGGTTCGTCCGGCCGTGGTCTTTGGCGCCGCTGCGCACGTATCCCATAGGCAGGCCGAGTATCGTCGCGGTTATGGCCGCATGTGCAATGCCGGCGGTCGACGTGCCCATAAGCACCTCGCACTCGGGGAAGTGGCGCTTTACCAACTCCGCCAGCCCTCTCTCCACGTCGTCGCGCACAGCGGGTGCCGACAGCGTAAGCCGGTTGTCGCAGTATATCGGGCTTTTGATACCGCTCGCCCATGTGAACGGCTGCTCGGGTCGTAGGAACACGGCTCCTATCGACAGCAGATCCTTTGCAATCAGTCTCTCCATATCAACTTTATGTTTAATCTATTCATACAACGCCTTGCGTAACAACGGCTCTATCTCCTCACGAAATATTCCGCCCTCATGCTCTTTCCGCTCTCCGATATAGAACGTCGGTACATAATAGTAGTCGTATCGGTCGGCGATTTCGGGGTGCTCCGACTCCTCGATCATCTCGATTTCCAATGCGCCGAACTCGGGATGCAACCTCTTCTCGTCCTCTATATACTGCAATGCACGCTTGCAGTAGGGACAATTGCGGAGATAAAATAGTTTTATGGTTTTCATCGTATTACGCCATTTATCCGACAAACTCCTTCAAGCATCTCTCGTATGCCGCAACCGGATCGGCTGCCTGCGTCACGGGACGCCCGACCACGATGTAATCCGACCCGATCTCGCGCGCACGCGCCGGAGTGGTTATGCGCACCTGATCGCCCGCCTCGCCGTCGGCGAAACGCACGCCGGGCGTCACGGTCATGAACTCTTCGCCGCAGGCCTGCTTGACCATAGCCGCTTCCAGAGGAGAGCATACCACGCCGTCCAGACCGGCCTGGCGAGTGTTCAAGGCATACTTCACTATCGTATCGTTAATCGTCGCATCGATAAGCAGCTCGCTGCGCATGCGCTCCTCGCTCGTCGACGTGAGCTGCGTCACGGCGATAAGCAGCGGGCGCGTTCCGTCCTCGCGCGTCAGACCCTCGACGGCCGCACGCATCATATCGATCGTTCCGGCAGCATGCACGTTGCACATGTCGACGTCGAGATTGCGCAGCACCGACATCGCCTTTTTGACCGTATTGGGTATGTCGTGCAGTTTCAGGTCGAGGAATATCTTATGGCCGCGCGCCTTGATCTCGCGCACGATCGACGGTCCCTCGGCATAGAACAGCTCCATGCCTATCTTGACGAAAGGTTTGGTTTCGGTAAACCTATCTAAAAAACCGAGTACCTGCTCCTTGCTGCTGAAATCGCAGGCTATGATAACATCTTTTCCCATATCCGTTTCTATTATTTAACGACTCCTATTATATCTTCGAGACGCTCTATGCCCAGATGCCGCATCCTCGCGGGAAGCTCCTCGACGATACGCATGCAGGCATACGGGTCGCGCAGATTCGCCGCACCCACCTGCACAGCCGTCGCACCGGCCATCATCATCTCTATGACATCGTCGGCGCACGATACGCCGCCGCAACCCATAACCGGCAGGGCGCATGCGCCCGCCACCTGATATACCATACGCAGCGCTATCGGAAATATCGCATCGCCCGAGAAACCGCCCATTTTGTTGGCTATCACCGGCCGCCGGCGCATCGTGTCGATGCGCATGCCGAGCATCGTATTTATCAGGCATATTCCGTCGGCACCGGCATCCTCGCATGCGCGGGCTATCGACACTATGTCGCCCACGTTGGGACTCAGCTTCATGAATACCGGCTTGGTGGTCACGCCCTTTACGGCACGTGTCACGGCTGGCGCCGATGCGGGCGACGTGCCGAAGCTCATGCCGCCGTTGTGAACGTTGGGACACGAGATATTTACCTCGATTATCTCCACCTGTTCTTCATGGTCTATCTTGGCGCAACACTCCTCGTATTCGTCGATCGAGAAGCCGCTGATATTGGCTATTATCGGCTTGTGGAACAATCGTCTGAGCGCAGGCAGCTCCTCGCCTATGACGGCATCGATTCCCGGATTCTGCAATCCTACGGAATTTATCACGCCGCCCCGGCACTCGGCTATGCGCGGCGTCGGATTGCCGAAACGCGCCTCGCGCGTAGTACCCTTGACGGATATGGCGCCGAGGATGTCGAGATCGTAGAAATCGGCGAACTCGCGGCCGAAGCCGAAAGTGCCGCTGGCCGGAATGACGGGGTTGTCTAACCTCACGCCGCACAACTCCACGCCCGTATCGCAAACATTTACCATATTATCTCCTCCCGTTTAAGCACCGGTCCGTCGACGCAGATGCGTTTGTTGCCGTACTTGGTTTTGCAGCTGCACCCCATGCAGGCGCCGAAGCCGCAGCCCATGCGCTCCTCGAAGCTAAACTGTCCCGGCACGTCGTAACGATCGTACAGCGCCCTGAGCATCGGCACGGGACCGCAGGCATAGATGTAATCGAACCCCGCGACCGCGGCATCTATGGCGTCGATAACGAAGCCGCGAACGAGCCGTCGGCCGTCGCGACATGCACGTCGACGCCCAGCTTCTCGAACTTCTCGCGATAGAATATCTCACCGGCCGTATTGAACCCCATAACGACTGTCGGGCGCCTGCCCTCAGCCGTCAGCCGCTTGCAGAGATTATACAGCGGCGGCACGCCTACGCCTCCGCCCACGAGCAGGGGCGACTGCGAGCCGTTATCCGTCGCGAAGCCGTTGCCGAGTCCCGTCAGGCAGTCCAACACGCCTCCCGACGCCATGCGGCTCATGGCCTCGGTGCCCTTGCCCACGACCTTATAGATGATCGTTACGGTCGAATCGTCCCAATCGCATACCGAAATCGGCCGGCGTAGAAACAGTCCGTCGATCGCTATGTCGATGAACTGTCCCGGCCTTACGATATACTGCGTGTCGCCGGCAAGAACCATACGCCATACGGCAGCGGTCAGGGGACGATTCTCTACGATCGTATACAGTCCCTTCTTATACATTCTGTTCAGCATCTATTGTCGACACGCCGAGCGTGATCTCTTCCAGAACGTCGAGCAGCACGCTCACAGTCTCCAACGCCGTGAATATCGTCACATTGTTCTCGACGGCCGCACGACGTATGTCGTATCCGTCGAGCCGTGCGCTGTGCTGGTTGATGTCGATCGTATTTATAACATAGTTGACATGCCCCTTGTGCAGCGACTCGAATATCTCGGTCGAGCCCTCGCTCAGCTTGTGCAGGCAGCGTGTGCGGATGCCGTTCTCGCGCAGAAAGCGCGTCGTACCGCTCGTGGCCTCGATATTGAAGCCGAGGTTGTAGAAGCGGCGTATCAAAGGCAGTGCGCGCGGCTTGTCGGCATCGGCTATCGTAACCAGTATCGTACCGTAGTTGGCAATGGTCATGCCCGACGACTGCAACGACTTGTAGAGTGCGCGCGTGAGCGAATTGTCGTATCCTATCGCCTCGCCCGTAGACTTCATCTCGGGCGACAGGTAAGAGTCCACGCCGCGGATCTTGGCGAACGAGAACGCCGGCGTCTTTACATACCAGCGCTTGCGCTCGGCGGGGTAGACCTCCTCTATGCCCTGCTCGCGCAGCGAGTGTCCGAGTATTACCTTGGTCGCTATGCCGGCCATCTGCACTCCGGTCGACTTCGACAGGAACGGCACCGTTCGCGACGAACGCGGATTGACCTCGATTACAAACACCTTGTCATCCTTATCGGCGATGAACTGTATGTTGTACAGTCCGACGATGCCTATGCGCTTGCCCAGACGCACCGTATAGTCGATTATCGTCCGCTTCACGTTCTCGTTGACGCTGAACGTGGGGTAGACGCTTATGCTGTCGCCCGAGTGTATGCCCGTGCGCTCGACATGCTCCATGATACCCGGTATGAATACATTCTCGCCGTCGCATATCGCATCGACCTCCAACTCCTTGCCCATTATATACTTGTCTACCAGTACGGGCTGGTCTTCGTTGATCTCGACCGCATTTTTCAGGTAGTGGCGCAGCGCCTCCTCGTTAGAGACGATCTGCATCGCGCGGCCTCCCAGCACGTAGCTCGGACGCACCAGCACGGGATAGCCGATCCTCTCGGCCGCTTTAACGCCGGCTTCGATGTCGGTTATGGCCTCGGCCTCGGGCTGAGGTATGCCGGCCTGCCGCATGATACGCTCGAAGCACTTTCTGTCCTCGGCGTTGTTTATTGCCTCGATGCCAGTGCCGATGATCCTCACGCCCAGATCGGCCAGCGGCTTGGCCAGATTGATAGCCGTCTGTCCGCCCAGAGAGACGATCACGCCCTCGGGGCGCTCCAACTCTATGACATTCATCGTATCCTCCACCGTCAGAGGCTCGAAGTAGAGCTTGTCGCTTATGGTGTAGTCGGTCGATACGGTTTCGGGGTTGTTGTTTATGATTATAGCCTCGTAGCCGGCCTCGCGTATTGTCCATATGGCATGCACGGTCGAGTAGTCGAACTCGACGCCCTGACCTATGCGGATCGGGCCCGAGCCCAGCACGACGATCTTCTTCCGGTCGCTCACGATCGACTCGTTCTCCCGCTCGTAGGTCGAGTAGAAGTAGGGCACATACGAGTCGAACTCGCTGGCGCACGTATCGATCATCTTGTATACGGGGAACATGCCCAGACTCTTCCGCAGGCTGAACACCTCCGATTCGGTCATGCCCCACAACATACCTATATACTTGTCGCCGAATCCCATGCGCTTGGCCTCGTACAACACCTCGCTGTCGCCTGCGGCGGCCTTCACGCGGGCCTCCATCTCGACTATGTTCTTGAACTTTTCGAGGAACAGCATGTCGATCTTCGTGTTGTTGTATATGTGCAGCAGGTCGACCCCGCGCCGTATCAGCTCGGCAATGGCATAGAGTCTGTCGTCGGTGCCCTTGCGTATGTAGGCGAGCATGCCGTCGACCGACATGGTGTCGAACTTCTTGTGATATATGTGGCATACGCCCGTCTCCAACGAGCGCACGGCCTTCAACAGGCTCTCCTCGATAGTGCGCCCGATGCTCATTACCTCGCCCGTAGCCTTCATCTGCGTGCCCAGCTCATTGGAGGCGTCGCTGAATTTGTCGAACGGGAATCGCGCGATCTTCGTCACTACATAATCCAGCGTCGGCTCGAAGCTGGCCGGCGTATTGGCGATCATTATCTCGTCGAGTGTCATGCCCACGGCGATCTTGGCGCTTACGCGGGCGATAGGGTAGCCGCTCGCCTTCGACGCCAGAGCCGACGAGCGGCTCACGCGCGGATTGACCTCGATGATATAGTATTTGAACGACAGCGGGTCGAGCGCGAACTGCACGTTGCAGCCGCCCTCGATCTTCAATGCGCGTATAAGCCGCAGCGCGCTGTCGCGCAGCAGCTGGTACTCCTTATTGGTCAGCGTCTGGCTCGGCGCCACGACTATCGAGTCGCCCGTGTGAATACCCACCGGATCGACATTCTCCATGTTGCATATCGTTATGGCCGTGTCGTTGCGGTCGCGCATTACCTCGTATTCGATCTCCTTGTATCCCTTGATGCTCTTCTCTACCAACACCTGATGCGTCGGCGAGAGCATCAGCGCATTGTGCATTATGTCGCACAACTCGTCCCGGTTGTCGGCGAAACCGCCGCCCGTGCCGCCCAGCGTGAATGCCGGCCGGAGCACTACCGGATAGCCGATGCGCACGGCGGCCTCGATCGCCTCCTCGGTCGATCCGACGATCTCCGAAGGCAGTACCGGCTCGCCCAGGCTCAGACACAGATCCTTGAACATCTCTCTGTCCTCGGCCTGCTCTATACTGCGGAACGATGTTCCGAGTATCTCCACCTGACACTCTTCGAGAATACCCTTCTTGGCCAGCTGCACGGCCAGATTCAGCCCCGTCTGACCGCCCAGTCCCGGCACTATCGCATCGGGACGCTCGTAGCGGATTATCTTAGCGACATACTCCAACGTCAGCGGCTCCATGTACACTTTGTCGGCGATATGCGTATCGGTCATTATGGTGGCCGGATTCGAGTTTACCAGAATAACCTGATATCCCTCCTCCTTCAAGGCCAGACAAGCCTGCGTGCCGGCGTAATCGAACTCGGCGGCCTGACCTATGACGATCGGACCCGATCCGATCACCATCACTTTCTTTATATCGGTTCTCTTAGGCATCTCTGTTGTCCTCCATCATTTTAATGAATTTATCGAAAAGATACGAACTGTCCTGCGGTCCGGGCGCACTCTCGGGATGATACTGTATCGAGAATATCTTGTCGGCTGCCGACTCCATGCCCTCGACGGTCGAATCCAGCAGGTTGACATGCGTCACTCTGAGCGGCGTCGAGCGCAGCGACTCCTCGTCGACGGCATAGTTGTGGTTCTGGCTCGTTATCTCTATGCGCCCCGTATCGAGATTCTTGACGGGATGATTGCCGCCCCTGTGGCCGAACTTCATCTTGAATGTGCGTGCGCCGTAGGACAACGCTATGAGCTGATGCCCCAGACATATTCCGAATATCGGCAGTCTGCCTCTCAGCGCCTCTATCGTGCTTCTCACGGCCTTTACATCCTCCGGGTCGCCCGGTCCGTTCGAGAGAAATATGCCGTCTGGGTTGAACGCCATGATCTCCTCCGGTGTCGAATCGTAAGGCACTATCGTCACGTTGCAGCCCTTCTGGTTGAACTGACGTATGATGTTGTACTTTATGCCGCAGTCTATCGCGACGATGTCGTACTTATGGTTGGGCGTGCGCGAGAACCAGCGTTTCTTGCAGCTGACGCGGCTCACGCCGTCGCGCGGAAGCTCCGCCCGGGCGATCATCCGCAGCGCCTCCTCGCGGGGCATGCCGTAGTCGACGATAGCGGCCTTCTGGCAACCCTCGTTGCGTATTATACGCGTAATCATGCGCGTATCCACTCCGCTTATGCCGGGTATGTCGAGCTCCTCCAACACCTCGTCGAGCGTTTTGGTATAGCGGAAGTTGCTCGGCGAGTCGTTGCACTCGCGCATCACCATGCCGCCTATGGTCGGGAACTTGGTCTCGTAGTCCTCGTCGGTTATGCCGTAGTTGCCGATCAGAGGGTAGGTCATCACTACGATCTGGCCGGTATACGACGGATCGGACAGGATCTCCTGATAGCCGACCATCGACGTGTTGAACACCAGCTCGCAGACCGTGTTGCGGTCGGCTCCGACTCCGTATCCCGGAAACTCGGCGCCGCCGGCAAGTACCAGTTTTTTGTCAAACGGTTTCATTGCATCTATCTTTTGTTTATCGTTTCGTCCATGTAAACCACGCGTCCGTCGACCATGGTCATAGCCGCGCGTCCCCTGACACGCATGCCGGCAAATGGGGTAGAACGCCCCAGCGATAAGAATGTCGAGGGGTCGATCTCGTACTCCGTCCGCAAGTCCAGCAGGGTAATGTCCGCCCTCTCGCCCTCGCGCAAGGCGCCGCCTATGCGGAATATCCGGCGGGGATTGCCGCTCATCAGCTCCAACAGGCTATCGAGCGTTATGCGACCCGACTCGACAAGATGCGTGTAGAGCACGCCGAAAGCCGTTTCGAGCCCCACGATGCCCATGGCGCTGCCTTGCAGTCCGCGCGACTTCTCCTCCTCGGAGTGCGGCGCATGATCGGTGGCGATCATGTCGATCGTACCGTCGGCTATGCCTTTCAGAAGCGCCTCGCGGTCGGCAGCCGATCTGAGCGGCGGATTCATCTTCCAGCAACCTTCATCTTGCAGATCCTCGTCGCAGAATACGAGATAGTGGGGCGCCGTCTCGCACGTGACAGCCACGCCGCGCGCCTTGGCACGACGTATTATGTCGACGCTTTGGGCAGTCGATATGTGGCATACGTGGTATCGGCAGCCCGTCTGCTCGGCAAGTCTCACGTCGCGCTCTATCTGGCGCCACTCGCTCTCGGAGCATATACCCTTGTGGCCGTTGCGTGCGGCATATGCGCCGTCGTGAATATATCCTCCGCGCAGCAGCTCGTCCACTTCGCAGTGGGCGGCGATCAGAACGTCGTTCTCGGCCGCCAGCCGCATCGCCCGCAGCATCGTATCGTCGCTCTGCACGCCGCTGCCGTCGTCCGAGAAGGCCGCAGCATGCTCTTTGAGCGCTGCGAAATCAACCGTCTCGACGCCCATACGGCCGAGCGTTATCGAGCAGTAGGGCAGTACCTTGACCACTGCATCCGCAGCTATTATATCCAGTTGGCGCTGCAAGTGTTCAGGCGTGTCGGGCACCGGATCGAGATTGGGCATGGCGCACACGGTCGTGTATCCGCCGCGCGCCGCCGCCGCCGTTCCAGTCGCTATGCGCTCCTTGTAGCCGTAGCCCGGCTCGCGCAGATGTACGTGCACGTCCACAAGTCCGCATGTCGCCGTCATGCCGCAGGCATCGATCGTCCTATCGCCCGCGGCGGGCTCTATACTCTCCGCCACGCGGACTATACGTCCGTCGGCGACGGCTATATCGAACGTTCCTCTGCGGTCTCTCTCTGCGATATTGCAGTTCCTGATTACGGTTGTTCCGGTTTGCATAGCATCAGCCTTATAAAAAAGGGCGACCTGACGGCCGCCCATAAATCATATCGAAACGAAGATAACGAAGCCCGTAACGCAGACGGAGAATCGATACATGCCCGCACCGTTGCGGTGCGATGTCTCTTGTATCTGCGTATTGGCGCGGCAACAGTTCATCGTCTCGAATCTTTTCGGCAAAGGTAAGCATATTTCGGATTCCGAACAAGCAATTTCGGCTAACTTTTTTCGCTGCCGCCGATTTTAAGAAATTGTTAAAAAAAAGTTGATAAATGTTTCGTGCGGCGATTTCCGAATACAAAAAATATTGCCTACTTTTGCGACATGAATTTCCCGTATGGACAGACCGGTTTCGCACACTCTTCGCACAAGAAACGAAGAGCGAACGGCGGCGGCGGCGGTATCGCCAGAGCCGCTTCGTGCTCGTGCTCTCCGCATCCGGAAGCACTCTGCGACACCCGATATTCGGCACACGGCATCCTGACATCCATGCCGAAAGAGTCTGACGGGAATACATATAATATATAGTATAACGACCGCTACGAACAGATAGCGGCCGTTTTGTTTTCGGAATTTTGTAAAACGATAACTTACCGAACTATGAAAGTTGGAGTGATAATGGGCTCTACGAGCGACTGGGAGGTAATGTCGGCGGCCGTCGACATGCTTGCTGCGCTCGACATCCCTTACGAGAAACGCGTAGTGAGCGCACACCGCACACCGCAGCTTATGTACGAGTATGCGGCCACGGCGCGCGAGCGCGGCATAGATGTCATCATCGCCGGAGCGGGCGGTGCGGCGCATCTGCCGGGCATGGTCGCCGCCATGACCTCGCTGCCGGTCATAGGCGTACCGGTAAAGTCGCGTGCGCTCAACGGACTGGACTCGCTTCTGTCGATCGTACAGATGCCCGCGGGCGTGCCGGTGGCGACGGTGGCGATCAACGGAGCCAAGAACGCTGCCCTTATCGCCGCCTCGATACTCTCGTTGCAGGACAAGGCGCTCTCAGAGCGTCTCGACGCCTTCCGCCGCAAGCAGACAGCCGACGTACTCGAAGCCCGATTGCAGTAGCCATGACAAAGACGATCGGTATAATCGGCGGCGGACAGCTGGGCATGATGATAGCCCAGGCGGCAGCGCAAATGGGCGTCGGCTGCATCTGTCTCGACCCCTCCGAGGATGCCCCCGCGGCCTCGGTATGCAAGCGCCATATAGTCGCGGCATTCGACGATATGGCCGCACTCGACGAGCTGTGCCGCGCGAGCGATGTCGTAACATACGAATTTGAGAACGTGCCGGCCGAGATACTGCGCACGCTCGACGATAAATATCATATCAGGCAGGGCATAGCGCCGCTGTGCGACTCTCAGGACCGTCTGCGCGAAAAGACGCGCGCCGTCGAGAGCGGACTCGAATGCCCCCGCTTCGCCGACCTAACCGACATCGACTCTCTGCGCCTCAATGCCGAAGCGTTCGGCTATCCGTGCGTATTGAAGACGCGGCGTCTGGGCTACGATGGCCACGGCCAGAAGGTCATCCGCAGCCGCGACGACATAGCCGATGCCGCCGCCATGCTCTCGGTGCCGTGCATCCTCGAAGAGTTCGTCCGCTACGACTACGAGACGAGCGTGATTATGGTGGGCGACGAGCAGAGCGGATACATACATTTCCCCATAGGCCGCAACATCCACACCGGCGGCATACTCGATCTGAGCGTCGTGCCCGCACCCGGCATGGACGACGATATGCGCCGCCGCCTTGCCGAGGGCAGCGAGGCTTTCATGCGCCACAACGGCTACCGCGGCATAATGGCTATCGAATACTTCGTCTGCGGCGGGCGGTTCCTGTTCAACGAAATGGCACCGCGCCCCCACAACAGCGGCCACTACACGATCGAGGGCTGCTCGACGAGCCAGTATCGCGAGCTGTGCCGCTATCTGCTCGGCCTGCCGCTCGAAGAGCCGCAGCTGAAAGCGCCTGCGGTAATGAAAAACATCCTCGGGCAAGACCTCGACTCGGCCGTCGGCATCGCCGCCGAGCGGCATCCCGACACGTTCGTGCACCTATACGGCAAGAGCGAGTCGCGTCCCAAGCGCAAAATGGGACATATTACATTCGTCGACTGCGATCTCGAACAATACGACGCGCAGTGGCGGGACAAATTCGTAAAACAGTAACATACACCCAATATGGCAGATTATCGCATCTATGTAGAAAAACATCCGCGCTTCGGCATCGAGGCCGAAACGCTTCGCGAGGAGCTCAACGGCAACCTGTCGCTGTCGATCGGCGAGCTCCGTCTGATAAACGTCTACGACCTGTTCGGGTTCTCCGAAGAGCTGCTCGAAAAGAGCCGTTACACCGTCTTCGGCGAGCGTGTAACCGATCTGGTCATCGACAGGCTCGACCTTACGGGCAGACGCTATCTTGCCGTCGAGTACCTGCCCGGACAGTTCGACCAGCGCGCCGCTTCGGCCGTCGACTGCGTGCGGCTGCTCGACCCCACGGCCGATGTGCGCATACGCAGCTCGCGCCTTATGATATTCGACCATACGGTAAGCGACGAGGATATGGCGCGCATCGAGCGCTACTGCATCAATGCCGTCGAGTCGCGGCGCAAACGCCTCGACATCCTCTCCGATTCGGAGCATGCCGACGTCAAGCCCGTGCCGACGATCGAAGGCTTCACGAATATGACCGACGAGCAGCTGCCGGCATTCTGCCGCGAATACTCGCTGGCGATGAACGCCGACGATCTTCGCGAGGTGGTCGGCTACTTCCGCCGCGAGGGACGCGATCCGTCGCAGACCGAGCTGCGAATCCTCGACACATATTGGAGCGACCACTGC
>OFGH01001188.1_pt1 | contig 18421 bp, 10 predicted proteins | sample 1521721 | NCBI WGS metagenome assembly OFGH01 (sample SAMEA3504132, study PRJEB24116) | mouse gut metagenome | biome: mouse gut; feature: mouse-associated habitat; material: faeces | place: Denmark | collected 2011
GGCCTTTTGCGCATGTCAAGTTTGTGGATGCCGCGCAGACACAAACTTGGGATTGTATTTTCAATTTTCAATCTTATACCCCTGGCGCGCTTTGGCGCGCATACCAATCAAACTTTATTCCGATGACAAACCCCACGGTCCGGCGTGGAAAGTTTACTTCCGAGCTTATTCCATGTCCCCCTGTCCGATTTTTATGGTATCCCCGGTAACCAGAAAATAGCATCTGCCCTGATAGAGTCCCGCCGTGCAGAGTTTTTCCAGAATCTCCATCATGCACAAATCCAGTCTGTGGTAGACCTCCCTGTTCTCCCAGGGCAGCCCCTCCAGGTATTCCCGCTGCCGCTCCTCCAGGCACTGCAGACAGCTCCGGTACCTGTGGGGCTCCTTCTGCCGCAGAATTCCGAAACTGCAGGAAACATAGGCGTTTCCATCCCCGTTTTCCTGTACTTTTGCCCGCACAACGGAAAGCACCTGCTCCGGGGACAAATCCCTTTCCAGCGGCAGCCCCCCCCTGCCTCCCTGTACTCTTTCCACTCCCCCACGGCTGTATCCGTGTCCTCCTCCACAACCTGCCGAAAAGCCGCCCTGCCAAATTTGTCATACTCCCGCACATACACTGCCTTTTCTTTGCGCGTTCCGCTGCCGGGCTCCTCCAGCAGGACTCCCCGGGTTCTGACCAGATGTTCCCACACCGCTCTGCGCACTTTTTCATAGGGAACAGGAAAATCCAGCTGCTCCATAATCTGTTTTACCGTATATCCGGCCTCTGTCAGATGACGTATGGCGCCCCCGCCTGCCACTTCATAGGTAAAATTTGCCAGCGCCTGCTGAAAATACTCGTTTTCCCGCATTTTCCCGGACTCCTTTTTTCGTCAAAATATATCCGCAATATCAAATTCCGGTTCCCGAAGTTCCCCCCTGGGAATCCGGCCTTCATGGAAACCGCTGCCCAGTATCACGTTCCCCACTTCCCATCCCGGGAAAACCCGCATTCCGTGGGGTATATCCATGACATAACGGAATTCGTCTCCCTCCATCTCCCACTTTACATGGAGCCAGCCGTACATGGTGCGCCAGGAAAACTCCGCGGACGAAATTCCTTCCACTGCCTCCGGCAGAAAGCATACATTTCCGGAGCCCGGGGACAGCCTTTTTATTCCCGCTATCCGGCGGTATATAAAGTCCGCAATGCAGCCGAAGGCATAATGGTTGAAACTGCCGCCGCAGAAACTTCCGTCTTCCCTTATCTCGTCCCAGTGCTCCCAGATGGTGGTGGCCCCGTTCCTGATTTCGTACATCCAGGAAGGGAAGCTTTCCTGATACAGCACTTTGTACGCGGTGTCATGATAACCGTTCTCCCACAGTGCGTCCAGAAGAAAAGGTGTGGACAAAAATCCTGTCCCCAAATGATAATCGGCTTCTTTTACCAGTTCGTCAAGACGCCGGGCAAAATTTTCCCCCATTGTCCCTTCCACCATATGGAAAGTAAGCGCCATCACATACAGCCCCTGCAGTTCCCGGGTAAGCCTGTCATCCTCCGTGACATAAATCCGGTGAAACGCGTCCCGGATATTCCCGGCCAGGTTGCCGTAATAGACGCTCCGTCCCTGAATCCAGCCTTCCTCCTCCAGAATCCGGCTGATTTTCTCCATGCATACGGCCTGGCGGTAATAAAATAACGATGCCGTGATTTCCTTGCTTATGGCAACCCCTTCCTCGTCGGAGTATCCCGGCATCAGCCAGTCTCCCCAGTGATACCCGGTATTCCAGAGATATCTCATATACCGTCTCTTACCGAAATCCATATAATACTGTTCCGGCATGCTGTCTTCCGCACATGCCGTCACATAATTCATCCATTTTTCCATGGCCGCATAATTTTCCCGCAAAACCGCCGGATTTCCGTATGCCCTGTAAAGATCCAGGGGCACGAAAATGATGGCGTCCCCCCAGCCTGCGGACGTCCAGCCCGGATTGGGTTCCGATAAACGATAAGCGTCCGTGTAGGGAACCACAATGGGAATCTGCCCCCGCTCCAGCTGCTCCAGCCGGCACTGTTTCAGCCATCTGCGCAAAAATCCCGACACATCCTGGTTCCAGCTGGCGGTGGTGCAGAAAATCTGCGCGTCTCCGGTAAAACCGCCCCTTTCCCTCTGGGGGCAGTCCGTGGGAATGGAGATCATGTTGCCGCACTGGCTCCAGTAAGCATTTTTTACCAGCCGGGTGATTCCCTCATGGCTGCACCGGAAGGAACAAGTGTCGTCCATCTCCGTCTCCAGCACCGCACAGCCGCACTGTTCCGGTTCCAGCTTTCCCTGCAGTCCCACAATCTTCAGGTACCGGAATCCCTGGAATGAAAACAATGGTTCGTAAAGAAACTCTTCCTCTGCCACGCAGACAGTGTCTGCCTGATCATGATAAGGAAATCTCTGTGTGATCTTCTCCAGATCCCCCGTCTGGGGATTTAAGACTTCGCTGTGTTCTATCCTGATTGTGCTGCCCTTTTCCCCCCGGAAGCAGATTCTCTCATATCCCGCCAGCACCTGGCCGAAATCCACAATCCAGCTTCCTTTCTCCAGTTCCCGGACTTTTACCGGCGGTAAAATATCGTTTACCGGACATGCCGCAGACGCAGGACTCCCTTTTTGATCCCCGAAACCGGCCATGGTCTGTTTCTCAATGATTCCCCCATATTCCTGGGGGGTCAGTATATGCTTCGGATATTCCCTTTCCTCCGTCCCGTACGCTTCCGGAACCTGGTGCGTGTCCAGCCATTCCCCCATAAACAGATCCGCATACAGAAGCGGTCCCGTAAATGCCCGGAATTTCTCATCGCTGACCAGCACTTCCTTCTTTCCATCCGAATATTCCGCTTCCGCCTGCAGAAGCAGGGCCGGACGGTCTCCATACAAATGGTTTCTGCCCGGAATCCCCTGGGCATGTCCTGCATACCAGCCATCCGCCAGTATCACTTCCACTTCATTTTCCCCTGACTGCAGATAAGGCCCCAGATCAAAGGTCTGGTAGTAAAGGATTTTGTCATAGGCCGTAAAATCCGGCGCCAGGACATAATTTCCCACCTTTTTCCCGTTTATGTTCAACCGGTAAAATCCATGCGCCGTGACGTATACCCTTGCTTTCACGGGCACCCCGTCCAGCCTCCAGCTCCTTTTCAGATAGGCGCAGCGCCGCAGGCCCATATCCTCATCCGGCCTCTTCCGGAAACGCCGGGAATATCTTTCCGCGTCCCGGTAAAAACACCGGTCTGCCTCAATCCACTTTGCCTTCCAGGATGCCTCCCCGAAAAGCGCGGTCTCAAACCAGCCGGGAGCGCTCCAGTCCAGCCATCGGCTTTTCCCATCCTCTTCCAGCAATACCGACACCCGCCAGAAATACCTGGTCTTTTCCTCCAGATCCAGTTCCAGTTCCCACTGGACCGCCCCAGTGTGCACGCACTTGTCCCAGACCGGCTCCCTGAAATCTTCTCCCGGGGAAACCTGGATTCTGCAGGCCTTCTGCACTACGTTTTTTCCCTCTCCCGCAATATTCCAGTGCAGCGTACAGCCTTTCATCGATATTCCCAGCGGATTCTTCTTTCCGTTGCATCCCGTCACCACCACATACAAATCTTTCCCCATATTTAACCCCATTTCTGCGCGGCCTTTTGCGCGGTTTACTCTCCCTGTCCCTTTACGAGGGACTTTTCAGACCTCCCGGGCTTCTCCCGGACAGGTTGTTCTGTAAGCGAAAAGGGGCATCCCGCCTAGCGCAGAATGCCCCTCTCCCTTTCTACGGATACATTATTCATCCCGTCTTTTTGTTATGAAGACTGTTTCCGGTGGCCGCAGGCCGTGATTTACTGTCCTGCCAGGAACTCGTCCAGCTGTCTCTGGTTCTCTTCGATAATGGTATTGATTCCCGCACTGTCCAGATCCTTCAGGAATTCCGGAAGCACAGTGTCCACGTCCACAGTACCATACTCTAACTGGGTCAGATACTTGGCTATCACATTCTTCACGGTAGACTGCTCTGTCTCAACGCTGCTGGCGTCAAATTTGTAGCCGTATGCCTTGGAAGTATGGGCAACCGTCTCCTTCAGATAATCTTCGCGCTGCTGATAAATTTCCGGTGTGGTGGGCGGGCTGATATACCACTGTGAACCGTCGCCCCATACGCCAAACACATTTGTGTACTTCTTCTCGGCACTGCCGTTGAATTCAACGACACCGTTTTCGGGATCCGTCAGGGTATAGTCTTCTCCTTCAACACCGTTGGCGAAGAGATTGGAGAAATCGCCATCCGTAAACAGCAGGTTCAGCACTTCCATTGCCTTCTCAGGATTCTTTGCATTGGTAGGGATAAAGAACAGAACACCCGTATACACATTTGTGGTCATCCAGGTAGGGCACAGATCAATCTGCACAACTTCCGTTGCTGCTTCCAATTCCATATTTTCCCTTGTTCCCGGGGTGCTCATCCCAATGAAGGTTGCAGCCTTCGCCGCGCTGAACAGATCATCGCCTGCTTCATCCGAGGTGGCGGCATCCTTGGAAATATATCCTGCCTGATACCATTTTCTCATCCAGTCAAGATATTCCCTGTATTCATCCGTTGCGTAAAGATTCTGGATGGTGGTGCTGTTGAGCGCGTCCACCAGAACGCCGCTGGATTCGCCTACTCCCAGGTTGTCATAATTTTTCACAAAGAAGAAATTGGATTTGGCTTTGTTTCCCGATACACCCAGGGCCGTATACTCCGGGAATTTCTCATGTATCTGGGACAGCAGGCTGTCCAGTTCCTCATATCCGATATAGCCTTCCACATCCATCCCTGCCGTATCCAGCTGGTCAAATACATCCTTGCGCATATAGAGTGCGCCGCCATTGCCGGGTGCGGAAGGAATGGTGGGAATCCCGTACTGGACGCCCTTGTACTTTCCTGCCCCCAGGAAAGATTTTTCCTTATCCTTCTCCAGCATGTCTTTTCCGTATTCCGCAATCAGGTCATCCAGCGGCTGAAACCCCCCCGCATTGATCATAGCCAGATAGTCCTGGAATACCGTACAGATAATGTCCACATCCTCCCCTGAGGCAAACCACTTATTATAGGTGGAAGCTTCATCCGCATGGGCCACGGACACCAGCTCCAGGTTACAGCCAAGTTTCTCATTGGTCATGGCGCTTGCCGCCGCTTCCACGCGGTCCAGTCCGTCCGGATCCACACCGCTGGTAATATAGGTCATCCTTACGGTAGCCACATCCCCCGAAGCAGCCTGCTGGCTCTCTCCTCCTTCGGAACCGTTTCCTTCGTCCTGCCTTCCTTCCGCGGAAGACCCGGACCCTGAACTGCCGGACCCCTCATTGCCGCCGGGGGTCTGGCCGCATCCTGCCAGCAATGCGGCTGTCATTACCACTGCAAGTATTTTAGGTAACAATCTTTTTCTCATAGTTTCCTCCTTCTTTTACCTTGTCCACAGTTTACATAACATTTATAAACCATCTCCGCACCGGAGCCGACAGGTTCCCCGCAGAAATTATTTATCCTGTTTTTTGTTTCCCTCCCGGGCCCCTGACACTGCCCGGAATCGGTTTTTGTCATCCTCAGCCCTTTACCGCACCCAGCGTAATGCCTTTTACGAAATAACGCTGGAAGAAGGGATAGATGACCAGCATGGGCAGCACGCCCAGCACCGCGATGGCCATACGTGCCGTCAGCGTGGGAATTTCCGATTTATTGATATACAGCCCGCTGCCCGCCATGGAAGTCAGCGCCGCGATATTGTTGTTTATGGCGTTGAGCACATTCTGAATGGAGTACAGCTCGGGATCGTTAAGGTAATAAAGTCCGTTTGTCCAGTTATTCCAGTATGCCAGGGCCATCATCAGGCCTACCGTGGCCAGAATCGGTTTGGAAAGCGGCAGCACGATCAGCCGGAATATGGACATTTCGCTGGCACCGTCCAGTTTTGCGCTCTCCAGCAGGGACTCCGGTATACTGGTGGCAAAATAATTTCTCACCAGCATCACCTGGAACGCGTTCACCAGCAGGGACGGAACAATCAGTGCCCATATGGTGTCGTTGATGTGCAGGTACTTGGTGTAAATCAGGTAAGTGGGCACCAGGCCGCCGTTAAACAGCATGGTGAATACCACAAAGAAGTTAAAAAATCCTTTTCCCGGAATATCCTTGGTGAGCCCGTATCCCAGCAGGGAAGTGATGGTCAGTCCCAGGGAAGTCCCCACCAGAGTGGTAAAAATCGTGACACCGTAGGCCCTGAAAATCATATTGCTCTGCTGCATGATGTACTGGTATGCCTCCAGGCTGAACACTGTGGGAATAAAGCGGAAACCCGACACAATCGCCGCTTTTTCCTCCGTAAAGGAAGAGGATATCAGCAGTACAAAGGGCAGCACGGCCATTAAACTCAAAATCGTCAGCACTATGTATGCAATGGCGCGTATTCTTTTATCATCTTTTCCTATCATGCTCATCCTCCCCCTAAAATAACGCACTCTCTTTGCTGTATTTGCGGACAATGGCATTTGCCGCAACCACCAGCACAAATCCTACCACCGACTGATAGAAACCTGCCGCGGAGGACAGTGAAATATTGCCCTGCTGCATCAATGCATTGTATACATATGTGTCTATGGTCTGGGTCACGTCGTACAGGGCGCCGGAATTTCTGGGAACCTGGTAAAACAGACCGAAATCCGAGTAGAAAATGCTTCCGATATTCATGATCACCAGCGTAATGACCGTTGATTTCAAAAGGGGCAGCGTAATATATGTAATCTGTTTCCACTTTCCGGCCCCGTCAATTCTGGCCGCCTCGTAATATTCCCTGCTGATTCCCACAATACTGGCCAGGTAAATCACCATGGAGAAACCCACGCTTTTCCAAAGATAAGAAAAAACCAGGAGAAACGGCCAGTATTTTTTGTCCTGGTACCATACAATGGCTTCCTTTCCCAGCGGTGCCAGGATTCCCTGATTCACCATACCGGTCTCGGCACTCAGGAAGGCAAACACCAGATAGCTTACGATAACCCAGGAAATCATGTACGGCAGCAGTATCAGCGTCTGGTACAGCCTGCTGGAAAACTTGGAAGTGATCTCATTGAGCAGAATTGCCACGGTGATGGACACCACCGTACCTGCCACTATGAAGACCAGATTATACAAAACCGTGTTTTTTGTCATGTTCCATGCTTCGGAAGATGCAAATAAATATTTGAAATTGCTGAACCCGGCCCAGTCGCTTCCCAGAATGCCTTTGTTCCAGTTGATTTTCTTAAACGCAATCACCAGTCCGAACATGGGCGCATAATTGTTCACCAGCAGATAGATGATTCCCGGAAGCATCATGCAGTAGATCGGCAGGGCGTTCTTCCAGTTTCTCTTCTTTTTTTTCTTCATCCTCGTCCCTTCCCTCCGTTTACGTAAAAAACAAAATGTATATAATAAAACCACCGCATTGTTTAACGGTGGTTTTATTATATACATTTTCCACAATGAATAATAGAAATTATCCGAACACAAATAGCACTTTGCCGTCCAGTTGTCATGTCTCGCTTCCCTTTTCGCCGGACTGCATGAATTCCCTGGGAGTCATTCCATATTTTTTCTTGAATACTTTCGTGAAATAACTGTAATTGTCATAACCGCATTCATAGGCGATTCTGGACACGGAGGCCTGCCCTGCCTTCATCAGTTCCCCGGCCAGGAACATCCTCTCCTCCAGAATATAATCCCCTATGCCGATTCCTTCCTCCCGCTTGAACACTTTCGACAGATAATCCGGCGAAATACAGAAAAGCTTCGCCATCTGCTCCACCCGCAGCTCTTCCTTCAGATGTGCGGTAATATAGGATTTCACCTGGCCGATCAGTTCTTTCTTATTCGCGGTGGAAAGCGGATTTTCCTGCTCCCCGGACATCTGCTTCATCCATTCCCTTCCGAACGCCTGATACCGGTCATTTTCCCGGGTCTCGTCAATCTCCTGGCGTATGTTCAGAAGTTTCTCCTCCAGCTGTCCATAAATAATGGGTTTTACGATAAAATCCCGGCACCCCAGTGAAACCGCCCTCTTGGCATAAGTAAATTCCTCATGGCATGTCATGATCATGCTCACCGTCCGGGGATGTTTTTCCTTGACCCACTCCAGAAAATCAAGCCCCGATCCATCCGGCAGCTCGATGTCACAGAGTACAATCCCGATCCGCATCAAATCAAACTGTCTTGCCGCCATCTCCAGGGACGTGGCCTGACACACCGCGTCAAATCCCAGCGCTTCCCAGCAGACTCCCGCCATTATCCCGTTCAGGATTTCCTTCTCGTCCTCCACTATCAGTAAATTCATCCTAATCCCTCATGCCGCTTTGGGCGGCTCAAAAATGTGAAACTGATTACCTCTCTGCCCGGACTGCCGTGCCTCAACTCCTGGCCTGCCTGGGCGGATACACGTTCTGCCGCTCACAGCCATCCTGCCCTGCCTTGCCGCAGGGAAATTCCATCCACACCTGGGTCCCCTCTCCCTTCCGGGAAGTGATCCTGAAATCCGCCTTCTCCCCGTAAAAGCTGCGGAGTCTCTTGACACAGTTCCAGATTCCCACATGCCGTCCCCTGCTGTCCTCTATGATCTCCCCCTCCAGAATCTTTTCCAGCAGACCGGAATCCATCCCTCTTCCGTCGTCGCATATGGCAATGCGCAGCATGTCTTCCTCCCTCCGCACTATGACAAAGATTTCGATCTCCCCCTCCGGTTTTAAGGCATATTTCGTACTGTTTTCCACGAAATTCTGTATCATCAGGGGTGGAATACGCTCTTCCATCAAATCCTCATCCACATCAAACATTACGAAAAAGGCATCCGGGTGCCGCACCTTCTGCACCTGGGTGTAGGTTTTCACAAATTCAATTTCGGAGCGCACCGTGACAAATTCCGATGTGTTGCGCAGGGCGTACCGGAAATATTTGGACAAGTTAAAGGAAAACTCCCTGATTTCCTCTGTCTTCCGGTTGAACGCGAGACTATAGATCACACTCAGGGAATTCAGCAGCAGATGGGGATTGATCTGCAGCTTCAGATTGATCAGTTCCTCCTCTTCCTTCTCCAGCTTCAGCTCATAGGCTTCTATCTTCAGATCCTGGCTGTAATCCAGCATATGGTTAAAAGCCTGCTCAATATTGCAGAACTCCCTTGTATTGGAAAATTTCTGAATTCTGTAGTCAATATTGCCATCCAGAATCTCCTGCATGGCAGTGGAAACCTTGCGCATGGGAACCAGAAACCATTTTTTGATGGCAAACAGGAACACCGGAATGAAGGCGGCCAGCAGTGCCGTCATGGACAGGAGCACCTTGTCCCGCACAGAAAGCCTGTTCCGCATGGTATCCTCCGGGAAAAAAAGCTGCAGTTCCACCGGCATCACGTCAAATTCCTTTTCCAGTCTGCCGTAACCGGAGGATTCCGTAAAATCCCCTTCTCCCAGAAACACCTTCTCTCCTTTGTCCCCCAGGGAAAGCACCAGCAGGTCTCCCTCATTTCCCCCTGACTCAAACCGTTCCTGCAGATCGTCCAGACGCAGCAGAAACCCTATCTCCATAAAAGAATTCCGATACCCGGAAATCAGATACTTCCCCTCCTCACACTGGACAACGCAGGGCTGCAGATAGGGCTCCCTCTGAAGGATCTGTTCTTCCAGATGTTCCTGGGTAAACAGGGATATCTTATTCTTTCTCTTTGCCATAAAAGTGTCATCCGTGTGGAAAATATTGACATAGAATCCTGACACAAGGGGAAAATAATTCAACAGACCGGAGAGCTCGTCATGCAGCCAGACCCTGGCCTGCTGGTAACGGGTGTTCGTCTCTCCCCACCGGAGGGCCGCATAAGTGTTGTCCATGCACAGCAGCAGCTGAAGGTAATTGTCCACCACGGCCAGACTGGTGTCATACTGTCCCACAAGAATATTGACACTGGACTGCTTCGCCGCCACCACCTGCGCCCTTGCCTCTTCCATGTTTGCGCGGCTTGCCGCCAGGGATAAACCTACCGCCGGAACACTGATCAGCAAAAACAGGAAAATAATCTGGAACCTGAACGTATATGCGATATGCTTCAATCTTTTTCTCCCCGGGCTCTGTGCCCTTTCAATGCGTCAGCCCTCCAGCCACTGTGGGATTATGGGCAATTCCGCAGTCCTGGTACCGGCTGTCTGTTGTCAACCTTCTTTCCGTCCGTATTTTTTGTATGCAGGTGATTTTGTCTCATCCCTGCCGCCCACCTAAGCAAGGATTTAAACTTTTGATCGATATAGGATGTACCATGTATGATATGTATGAGAAAAGAATATAACCTTTGCTTTGAGAACAGAGTACCATATTTGTCGCTTTTTGTCAATCAGATTCCGTCCCGGAACCCACCGGGCTTTTTGAAAAACGGCGGAAGACAGGATGACTTCCGCCGTTTTTTTCCATTATGGCCCTGCCGTAACAACTACGGCACTTTTCCTGCATGGAGCCTCTCTCCGGCCGGACTGCCGCCCCTGCGGCCCCTTACCAGATAAACAGTTCTTCCCCGGTCAGTTTCCAGACCGCCTCAATAAAATAATAGTCCCCGTATATTATGGAAAATTCATGTGCTTCGTCATGGAATGCAGCCGTACATTTCTCCAGAAGGTTGTCATGGTTTTCATCCCAGTTGCAGCGTTTTTCCTCCAGGGCCGTCAGAAGCTTCAGCGCCGCCTTTTTATAGACACGGCTTTCCGTCTTCCCCAGCTCCCCGGTCTGTTCCAGCTGTCCTGCGATTTCCAGCAGACCGCAGGCCGCGATGGCCGCCGCCGTGGAATCCTCCAGGGTACAGTCGGCCGGCTGTCTGAAGTCCACCGGTATCAGGCCGCTCTCCGGCGTGTTGGCGATAAAATAATTTGCCACCCTCCTGGCAGTATTCAGATAACTATCCTTCTTTGTATGTACATAGCTTAATACAAATCCGTACAGCGCCCATGCCTGGCCCCTTGTCCAGGAAGAGCCCTCCGCATAACCCTGGCCGCCGAAAGTCTCCAGAAATTCTCCCGTGACCGGGTCAAACGACACAATATGATTGGCAGAACCATCTTCACGGATAAAGTATTTCTGTGCCGTGTCTGCGTGCATGGTGGCAATCTGCAGAAATCTGGGATCATGGATCTGCTCATAAGCCCAGTACAGCAGGGGCAGGTTCATCATACAGTCGATAATCGCCCATCCTGCCTTGCTTCCGTCCCCATCATCATTCCATGCGCGGATAAAACGGCCCATGGGATTAAAACGGCCCGCCATGTCATTGGCGGCCAGAAGTCCCCGGTTAAATGATTTTCTGCTGCCGGTAACCCGGTAATCCGCCACTGCCGTGGGAAGCCAGCGGAAACCGCTGTCATGGTTCATTCCCGATGCGCTCATCAGATTCGCATCCAGTTTGTCCTCGCTTTCCAGTGCAATCTCCTGATACAGTTCCTCGCCGGTGGCATGATACAGCTGCCACATGATTCCGCCCCAGAAACCGTTGGTCCACCAGCAGATTCTGTCCCCGGACCAGTCGTCAAAGACCCCATCTATCGTGGTATAGGGAATCTTATGTCTGTTTCTTTCTGCCACTATGCGCATTTTATGCTTGATTTTCCCCGCCGTCTCCTGCGCCCATTTTTGTCCATCCATTTTCCTTATCCTCCTGCGCCGCCATTTTACCGCCCTTTTGCGGTATCTCCATCATACTGATTCCGGGCCCAAAAGTCAATGGCTTGTTACTTTCCCATGGGTAATTCCGTTTTCATTAAAAGCGTCCACACGGACGAAATATCGTTCCACATCTGACATCAGGGCGCGTATCTCCACTTCCGTCCGGCCGAATACCCTGTAGCTGTGGTACAGCTTGTCAGGACTGTGGCCCCAGAGCACCTCATAGCCCGGGGCGTCCCCCGTCCATTTGACCTCCATATCCATACCGCCCCGGCGCAGGACGCATACATCTGCCGCCTGCCCCGGCGCCTCTCCGCATCCCCTGCCGAATACACGCAGTCCGCTGATACAGACGGCCCCGTGGTACGGAACTTCCGTCACCGTAAGCCGGATGTACCTTGCGCGGATGCCGCCGGATTTTACCACCAGATCATGGGGCAGATCCGTATCCGCATTCCTCTTGTCCTCCAGCGTAATCCAGTTTTCTCCATCGGCGCTTCCCTCCAGCAGCCATCGGGTTACGAAACCGCGCTCCTCTATATACCTTCCCCGGCCGGCCTCTCCATGCAGCCGTGCGTTTGGGGGAAGCTGCGAAACCATTCCCGCATCATCCGCAAAATTCACCTGTACCGCATGTACCTTGCAGCACTCTCCCAGATCCACCTGCAGCCAGGGTGTCAGGTCTTCCTCCCGGGCCTTCCACCAGGTCTGTATATTTTCGTCCACCGCATAGCCGGCTTCTTTTTCCTCACTGCTGGCAGTGGTTTTTTTCCCATAGCTTAAAAGCATCCACTGCGGTTCCGCCCAGGGATCGCACATCTCCCCTGTCACGGCCCGGGGCCAGTCCCCGTAACGCTGGTTGCAGAACAATTCCCCATCCCTGTCAAACCCTGCCGGCCAGATGCCCACACGGCGCTCAAACTCGTGACTGACGGAAATCCGCATGGTGCTGGTATGCCACCAGTTCCCCGCCTTGTCCTCCATGGTGGATCCGTGCCCCGCGCCGGGGCAGAAACCTCCCGGGGAATAGGAAAACGGATTGCCGGGACAGGCCCGGAAGGGCCCCAGGGGGGAATCTCCCACACAGACGCCATCATTGTATATATTAAACTGTGTGCCGGGGCAGGCATACTGCAGATAATACTTTCCCCCGTATTTCGTCATCCAGGCGCCCTCTATGTACGGCTGGTCGGACAACGCCGCGAGAAGCATCGGCCGGTACTGCTTTGGCGCTGCCGCGATGGCCGGTGCCATATCCGTGATGTCTTCCGGACTGCAGCCCGATTCCCTGGCCATCTGCTCCTTCAGAATCTGTACGATATGACTTTCCCGGGGGTCATACCGGTGATTTTCCCCCATGCGTTCATACCCGTATTCCGTCCTGTGATCTTCAATCAGCGCCACAGGCTCTCCTGTCATTTCCATGGTGTCAGGATTCAGTTCCACCCCCCATATCGGTGTCATATTGCTGCAGCCCCAGTAAAAATACAGCCTTCCGTCCTCATCCTGGAACAAGTTGGGATCCCAGAAATCAAAAGTACCCTCTATCCGCTCAAACACACCGCCCTCCGGGTCTCTGGTGCGGTAAAAATCACAGTTTTCCCCTCTGCGGCTGGCACAAAAATACATCCAGTCCCCTATCACGCGCACATCCGGGGCGTAATCGTACACCGGCACCCCTTCCAGGGGACACTGCTTCCATGTGACCATATCCTCGCTGACCAGAAACCCTCTTGTCATACTGGGAAAGAGATAGTATTTTCCCCGGAACAAAATCATGGACGGGTCGGCTGCCTCCCGGTTCCGGGAAAACCCCTCCCCTTTCTGGTTGAACTGGTACTGATAGGAAAAGTTCAGGGGATTGCAAAAATACTGCCGGTTTCCAAAGCTTCCCAGCAGGGACAGACTGGGCCTGGGACTGCGCTCCTGGGTGGAACGGTCCACTGCCACCAGGCCGAAAGTCATGGAATATCCCTTCTGCCATTCAAAATTATCCAGAAGGCTCCAATAAAAATATCCCTTTACCGGAATACCATCCTCCATACAGGATGCCACACCGGACAGGGCCTGCCGGATAAATGCCTGTCTGCGGGAATCGTCAGAAGTGGCTATCCCGTTTTCCGTGACGATGAGACTGCCCGGAAAGCTCTCTGCCACCCTGCGGATCACATGCTCCAGGGCCTCCGGATAATATTCGTACTCCATCTGTGTCAGTTCGGCCTCCGGGGGCGCCGGAAGGGTACCGGATGCGTCTATACGGCTTCTCGTATAATTCTGCACGCCCAGAAAATCATCCCCCTCTATGGCAGGCAGATAGTGGGTAAATTCTTCCTCCCATTCCCTGGCCGCATTTTCCTCCCCGCCGGGAAGGGCCTGAATGTCATGAAGGCTCAGGGTGAGGCCCAGCCGGATATGGGGTGCAGTCTCCCGGATCACGGCCCTGGCGGCCCCATGGGCCTCCATAACGATTTCATCACCGTGAGCTGTCCTGGGGCTGGTAAAACATTCTGTCTTTGCAACCCCGAAAATCTCCATGCACTCTTTCTCGGCAGCCTGGCGGCCGGCCAGCATTTTTTCCAGATTCAGTCCCATCTGCACCGTGCTGTCTGCCGCCTTGTCCGATTTTCCCCCGGCCATCATCCGCTGCATATAACGTTTTGCAATGGCGGCAACCTGAATTCCCATATTTGCCTCATTGATTGTGCAGATATAGTTAATCTCCCTGCCCAGTTTTTCCATCACATACCTGGTATAACGCGCAAAGAAAGCTGGTGTCTGGTCAGATTCCCAGCCGCCTTTGGCAATCAGCCATTTGGGACTGGTAAAATGCATCAGTGTTACCACCGGTTCCAGTCCGTTTTCCCTGCAGGTACGGATCACATCCCTGTAGTGTTCCGTCTCTGCCTCGTCAAACTTTCCCTCCTCCGGCTCAATCCTGGCCCATTCTATGGAAAAACGGTAGGCATTAAGCCCTGCATCCGCCATCAGGCGAATATCCTCCCCGTATCTGTGGTAGTGGTCCACTGCCTCGCCGCTGGGTTCCAGAAAATCGGTATATACCATCCGTTCCCTGGCCCAGTAATCACTGTGGATATTGTTTCCTTCCACCTGATGGGCCGCCGTGGCCGCTCCTAACAAAAAATCCTTCCCAAATGCCATAAGTCTGTCCTCCTATCTTTTCAAATCGCTGCGCGATAGCACGAAAGGGTAAAGTCGATTCCGCAACTCTCCACCAGGAAAGCCTTCTCCCGGATTTTTTCCGGGAGCTTCTCTCCAGCCGGTTCTCCGCTTTCCTTTCGGACGGTTATTGTTTCCAGTTCCGTAACTTTTCCACAGAAGCGTTACTTTTTCCGGTTCCGTATTCTCCTGCGGGGATTTTTCTTTTTCTATTTTAGCAAAATTATGGAGGAAAACGGGATAAAAATTATGAAATATGTGCAATTTTTCACTTGCATTTCCATATTACGCGAATTTTTGTACATTACCACGAATTTTTGTATTTTTGTTCTTCCTGATGCAATCTATAATGGACTTGTCCGAACAATCTGTTGATAGCAGAACCTATCAGAAGGGAGATATTTATTATGTCAAAAAAACCCACCGCCAGCGAACTTGACGGCATCCAGTACCGTCGTGCAAAACTTTGGCAAATCGTCCTGTACGCCTGCAACGGCCTTGTAGGCATGAGTATCTACTCCCTGATCAATCTTGCCAGCTACAGTGCAAGCATTGGTTACGGCGTCACCACTTTGGTCATCGGTTACATCCTGACCTGCACCCGGATTCTGGATGGCCTCACCGATCCTTTGCTGGCCTTTGTGTATGACAGGGTCAACACCCGCTTCGGCAAACTGCGCATTCTTCTGATCGCGGGCTATCTCATCGAGGCAGTCGGTTTATTGTGTATGTTTAGTCTCTTTTCCAGCAGAGGATTCGGCTGGGTCATCTTTACCCTTTTCTATGTGGTATATATTATCGGCTATACCATCACCAATATGACGGCCCAGACCATTCCCGCCATAATGTCCAATGACCCGAAGCAGCGCCCCACCATAGGCGTGTGGTCCACTGCTTTCAACTACCTGGTGCCCATGGTCATGATGATGGTCTTAAATATGGTGCTGCTGCCCATGTTCGGCGGAGAATACAATCAGGGATTTTTGTCTGCCGCCTGCTTTGTCTGCCTGGGCATGGCCGCACTGGGCACCCTGTTGGTATGTGTGGGAATATCCGAATTTGACAAACCGGATTTTTTCTCCGGCCTGAAAAAGAAAGAGCCCCTGAAACTGAAAGATATGGCAGATGTCCTGGCCCACAATCATCCCCTGCAGTGTTACATCATCTCCAACGCATCGGATAAAATCGCCCAGCAGACAGCAAGCCAGTCCGTGATCACCACACTTTTGTTCGGTATTGTAATCGGAAATATGTCCATCTCCACCATGCTCACGGTGGTGAGCATGATTCCTTCTATCCTGTTTGCAGTACTGGGGGCAAAATATGCCGGAAAACACGGCAGCCGCAAGGCCATTGTCACATGGACCTGGATCAGCATGATCATCTCCCTGGTCACCCTGGGTTTCTTTGTCCTCATTGACCCGGGCCAGATTGCAGTCATGATGAGCCCCGCCATGATTCTCTATGTCTGTCTGACCCTGGCCCAGAACGGCTCCAATATGTGCATCACTACCGCCAATACTTCCTTCATGGCCGACACCATCGACTATGAACTGGACCGCAGCGGAAGATATGTGCCTGCGGTGGTCACCGGCACTTACAGTCTCATCGACAAACTCATCACCGCTTTCAGCGCCACCATCGCTGCAGGCGCAGTGGCAGTCGTAGGTTATACTTCCTCCATGCCCCAGCCCGGCGACCCCTGCACCGACGCAGTCTTCTGGGTCACCATGGCCGTCAAGTTCGGACTTCCTGTGCTGGGCTGGATCTGCACCCTGGCAGCCATGAAGTTCTGCCATTTGGATAAGAAAGAAATGGTGAATGTCCAAAAACGAATTGCCGAGAAAAAGAAGACGGCCAGGCATCAGGTTATCATGGAAAATTTACAGTAATCCCCTGCTCCGGACCGGGCCTCCTGCCGGAAAGCAAAAATCCCTGCTCCGGATGCGGCAGACCTGTCACCTTGGATGGGGATTTTCCCGGTATTCCATTGGGGTACAGCCCACAATTCCGGAAAAAACCCTGGTGAAATAGTTCCTGCTGCTGAAGGAAAGCTGTTCGGAAAGCTCCTGGACGGAAATGTCCGTGCTGCGCAAAAGTACTTTTGCACGCCCTATTTTGGCGTATTTTACATAATCGCTGACACAGAACCCGGTTTCTTCCTTAAATTTCCGGGTCAGGTAGTACTCCGTATACCCCACCAGTTCTGCCAGGTCGGCGGCGCGGATTTTCTCGTCCAGGTGCATCTCAATATAATCCCTGCACTGGGCAACCGGGGAGGAAAGCTTTTGTCTCTGCTTCGCCTTATAAACCCTGCGCACAAAGTCGTCATACATCAGCATGGGGACAGACCGGATCTCATCATATGTACTGGCATTTTCCGCCGACTGGATATAGGCGTCCCCCAGGGAATATGCCTCCTCCGGGGACATACCTCCCTCTATGGCGGCCCGGCAGACAATAGACGAAAAAACGATCACGGATGTTTTTGCCTGGCGCAGGGGATCCCGCCCCCGGACCGGCACCCCGGTGCTGATCAGCAGGGAATCGCTTAAGACCTCCTTATAGTTCAGGTCTCCGTTCCGAACCATATCCAGCAGGGCGCACTCGGACATCCAGACCCTGTGCCTGTCCCGTTTGATATCCGGGGGAGCGGCATCGGAAAAAGACTGCTCCAGGCAGGTATCGCTGGCATCCAGCTTTTCTCCGGTAATGCAATAATGCAGCATCAGCAGATACCGGGTAAACAAGATGTTCTGAACCACCGGAATCTTCTTGTAAGCGTCCAGAAACTGACGTTTCCTGGCCAGGCCAAGCTCCTGGCCGGCATATTCCCGCAGGCCGTTTTCCATGTCCCGCAGAGAAACATTATGAGAAAAAACCGGCCCGATTACGTAAATCAGTTCGGGCACGCCCCCCCGGCACACAAAATCCACGCCCCAGATCAGGCCAAAGGAGGTTCCCACAGCCTGAGGCAGACTTTTCTCCCGGGCAAGCCCGAGAACCCTGTCCTTACACCCCAGCAGAGAAAAAGCTGTCTCAAAAAGGGCTTCCTCCGGACAGTTGGAGCAAAGAAGGCTGCCCTGGATATCGTAGCACCAGGTGTAAATGTCCCCGCCGCAGCAGAGAAGTTCCTGAAACAGGGTGATATTTTGCTGAATATCCATAATCGGCCTCCTTTTGCCATTATATTTTTTTGTTTTCTGGCCTGTGCGGCCTCGTTTCTGTGCAAAGCGCACAGACCAGTAGGGTTCTTCTTTTCTGGCCTGAGCGGCCTCGCTTCTGTGCAAAGCGTAGAGACCAGTAGGGTTTTCTTTTCTGGCCTGAAGGCCACTCTTCTGTGCAAAGCGCAGAGACCAGTAGGGTTCTTCTTTTCTGGCCTGAGAGGCCACTCTTCTGTGCAAAGCGCACAGACCAGTAGGGTTTTTCTTTTCTGGCCTGAAGGCCTCGCTTCTGTGCAAAGCGCACAGACCAGTAGGGTTTTCTTTTCTGGCCTGAAGGCCACTCTTCTGTGCAAAGCGCA
>OFGH01001196.1_pt1 | contig 18338 bp, 17 predicted proteins | sample 1521721 | NCBI WGS metagenome assembly OFGH01 (sample SAMEA3504132, study PRJEB24116) | mouse gut metagenome | biome: mouse gut; feature: mouse-associated habitat; material: faeces | place: Denmark | collected 2011
ACGAAGAGCACATAGCCGGAGTAGACGGTGGGCTGGTTCTTATTGCTCAGGTAGGAGTGCATGGCGTGGCCCATCTCGTGGGCCAGGGTGAACTCGCTGCCCAGGGTGTCCTTGTGGTTGAGCAGCACGAAGGGGTGGACCCGGCAGCCGCAGGAGTAGGCCCCGCTGCGCTTGCCCTCGTTCTCATAGATGTCCATCCACCGGGCCTCAAAGCCGGAGGCGGCGATGCGCCGGTAGTCCTCCCCCAGGACCCCTACCGCCTCCAGCACCTCCTCCCGGGCCTGGGAGAAGGGGATGGTCCGCTGGGAGGCGGGGACCATGGGGGCGAAGAGATCGTACATGTGCAGCGTCTCCAGCCCCAGGGCCCGCCTGCGCAGGTCCATGTAGCGGTACATCTTGTCCAGGTTCCGGTGGACCGTGTCGATGAGGCTGTGGTACACCGCCTCCGGCACCTCCGAAAGGGCCAGGGAGGCGGCCAGGGCGCTCTCGTATTTCCGGGACCGGGCGAAGAACAGGTCCTTGGTCACGGACCCCCGGAGCATGGCGGCCAGGGCGTTGCGATTGCCGCCGTAGACGGCGTAGAGGGCGTGGAAGACGTTTTTCCGCAGGGTCCTGTCGCCGCTCTCCAGAAGGGAGATATAGGAGCCGTTGGTCAGCGGATGCTCCCTGCCCTGGCTGTCGGCCACGGGGGGGAACTTGAGGTCCGCGTCAATGAAGCTGTTGAAGATCTCCCCCGGGAAGCTCCCCACCTCCCCGGCCCCGGCCAGCAGCGTCTCCTCCGCCGGGGAGAGGATGTGGGCGCGCTGGGCGCGGGCTCTGGTGAGGTACCGGCGGTACTTCTCCAGGGCGGGGAGGGCGGCGTAGAAGCCGTCCAGGGTCTCCTCCGGGATGGCCGCCAGCTCCGGGTCCTCAAAGGCCAGGGCGCTGCTGAGCCGGACCAGGAAGGCGGCCGCCCGGCCCATCATGTCCTGGTAGACCGGGTTGGCGGTGTCCTCGTCCCGGCGCAGGAAGGCGTAGGTCCGCACCAGATCCACCTGCCGCTCCGCCCGCTCCCCCAGCTCCAGGTAGTCAAAGAGGGCCTGGGCGGAGCTCCCCAGCCGGCCCCGGTAGGCCCCCAGCTCCTCCGGCAGGCCCTGACAGGCCGCAAAGGCCTCCTCCCAGGCCTGATCGCTGGGGAACAGGTCCTCGACGCTCCAGCAGTCCGCCGGATTCTGTTCGCTTCGCTTTTTGATGGTCAGTACACTCTTCATGGTCTCCATCCTTTCTGGCGCGGGCGTTCCCCCGCGCCGGCGGGATCTATTCTAGCACGTTTTCCGGAAAGGGGCAAGGGGAGCGTCCCGCGCCGCGGATGACGGCGGGGAACTTCGCGCGGGCCCCGGCCCATGCGGCTTTCATGCCGAAACGTGTCATTTTCCCGCCCTCTTTGTCGGATATTTCCAGCAAAAAACCACTCAGACCGCCGCCTTTCGGCGGTATCACACGAATATTGCCGTTTACCAAAAAAATGTTTGACATTCCTGTCCGTATCCTCTATAATATTACTCGTGTCTTTGCGAGGTGTGCTATGCTTTTGAATGTACAAAAGATCATCAACGCCCCTGGAGAGCGGATAGACTTCCAGTTTGAGATGGATCTGTCCGATGTGGACTTCAGCGGCCTGTATCCCGCTCAGGACCCGGTGGTGGTAACCGGCGATGTGCGCAATACTGCGGGGATGCTTCTTTTGCAGTTCACCGCCGGCACAGTCCTCCGGTCCGTGTGTGACCGCTGCCTCAAGCGCTTCGACAACCCCAAGTCCGTCCGGTGTGAGTACATGCTGGCGGAGCGGGTGGAGGAGGAGAGCGACGAGATCGTCGTTCTCTCCGACGGCGCGGTGGATGTAGGCGAGCTGGCCCGGACGGCGTTCATCCTGGAGATGGACGCAAAGACCCTTTGTTCAGAGGACTGCAGGGGAATTTGCCCCGGCTGCGGCGTCAATCTCAACCAAGGGAGCTGCACCTGTAAAAAGGAAGTGGACCCCCGATTGGCGGTGCTGGCCAGACTTCTGGAGACCAACCAGTAACCAAAATTCAGATATACAGGAGGTGTCATCATGGCAGTCCCCAAGGGTAAAGTTTCTAAGGCAAGACGTGACAAGCGCCGCAGCTCCGTGTGGAAGCTGAAGGTTCCCGGTCTGACCCCTTGCCCCAAGTGCGGCGCGATGCGCCTGCCCCACAGAATGTGTCCGGAGTGCGGTACTTACAATGGCCGTCAGGTCAAGAGCGCCGCTGCGGAGGACTAATTCCCGTTCGATCAGAGAAGCGGAGGCGACAGCCTCCGCTTTTTCATTCCCTTCTCACCAAAACGCAGAGAGGCTGGCCATGACAGGTGGCCAGCCTCTCTGTCTCTGTCCCATTGCCGCAGGCATTTGAATCTTCATTGACAAGATTCTGCCGGGGACACGAGGGTCCCCCCTCCCGCTCCCCGCCAGCCGGTCCCCGGGCCCCAGCCTGAACCGCCCTGCTCTGAAAGACGGCGGGAAAAAATGAAAGCGGTTGACACCTTTCGACATAGCATGTATACTAAAATTGGCCTATTTTGCCGTTTAATTTCGGTAAAAAGGCACAAAACAGAGAAAGAGGTATACACATGATGCTGCAACGTAAAAAGGGCTTAACCGTCCTGCTGGCAGTACTGACCATGCTGGTCTCACTGGCAGCGCCCGTGTCCGCCGCAGAGGCGGCGGGCCCGTCCCCGGGCCAGGAGGCGGAAATCACGCCAGCCTCCCTGTTTCCCCTGGAGGAACAGGAGCTGGCATTGGTGAACCTGTCCGGCAGACTGCCGGACGAGCTGCGGGCCGTTCCCCTGTCCGCCCTGCTGGGTGAGCGGGACCTGGACGGAACCGTCGCGTGGCGCTTTCTCGACAACAGCTCCTATACCATATCAGACGGAGGGAGCGCCTTGGACCTCTCCGGTCTGTGGACTGCGGCCGTCTCCCTGCGCCGCCTGGAGATTCTGGTCCCCGGCGATCCCACAGACCCGCAGGCTGTCCGCTATATCGTGCCTGTCCAGGTCTCCACTGTGAAAAATCTGCTCAAAATCACCGCCTGGAATCCGGACGGCAAACAGATTGCCGATGACTTCTCCTGCGCGCTCTGGGACGCCTCTTCTCTCCCCCAGTTCACCGGCAGCGCCAATGAAGCATGGACGCCGGAGGACGGGGCTGTGCTGAAGATGGCGTTCTCCGACGACTTCCGGGACCTGACCGGCGTGGAGGCCCGCGTATACCGGGGCGCCTTCCATACTCCGGAGGACATCCCGCCGGATGCGGACGTGACGGAACGGATCTGGGGCAGCGGCGCGGCCGGGTGCGGCGTGGAGAACGGGGAGGCGCTCTTTACCCTGACAGTGGCCCGGGCCGGGGAGACCATCCTGGTGATGCCCTTCTCCCTGATCCTCTCCCCGCAAGCGTCTGTCCGCATCCGATGCTCCCAGCTCTTCGACGCCACCCCTGAAAACCCTGTCCTTGACCGGGCCGAGGATGACGATATCCTCACCCTGATCGAGGGCGCGGACCCCGGCGGGCGGTATCATCTGGTCCTGAAGGCCACCGATCTTGCTCCGGAGGGCAGTCAGCCTGTCATCGCCGGGGCCTATGTGGGCAGCTACGCCTCCATGGAGGCTGCGGAGGCCGCCGGGAGCGAGAACATCGCCGATCGTCTCTTCAGCAGCGGCTACGCGGCGGACTACAGCCAGGGCGTGGTCTTCTCCATCTTTGACTGCCACGGTCTCCGCCACCTCCGCCGGTTCCAGACCCGGGCCTATGTCTCCCAGGGGGAGACGCTGCCCTCGGATCAGGACCCCTATTTCTCCGTCACCGGCGTGGACGGCGGCTATGCCGCCTACTGTGTGCGCGGCAGCGATGACAGTCTCTACGCCGACGGCTGGCAGACCGTGTTCCTCCTCCATCAGACGGGAGAACCTGTCAGGGCGGAGCGCATCCGCCCGGTCTTCACCGCCGGCCGGGGCGTGTCCATCTACAGCGACACCGCCCCGCAGATCAGCGGCGAGACGGAGCAGCCCTTCCGCTCCGGGGAGGCCCTGCCTTATCTGGCCGTCACCGGACAGGGGGAACGCCCCTACCGCGTCACCTTTCTCACCCGGCAGACCGGCGGTCCAGCCCTCTTCATCAGCGGCGTGACCAACGGAGGGAACCGGGACGAGGCGGGCCTTTTCCAAATCTCTCCGGATATGGATCGGGAGGGATTTTATGATATTCTTACGGCGAACATCGGCGACGAGGCCATAACCAACCTGCAAGTCTCTCTGAGAAGCGGAAAAAATGTCCGGCTGGACCATTATTGGGATTTTGGTGCGGCCAGTTCTCTGGCCGCTTTTACTTCGGCCGAACCCCTCACCGCCTCCGGCGAACGCCCCCAGTACGGCGCACTCTTCAACCTGACCAAGCTCCGTCTGGTGAAGACCGGGGACGGCCAGCCCGCCGGCCTTCTGACCATCACCGCCGATGGGATCGAGCCCGTACATATCCGCCTCCCAGGCCAGCTGGACCTGCCTGTCATCACCACTGAAGCGCTTCCGGAGGCCGCCCAGGGCTCACCCTATTCCCACCGCCTCCAGATACAGGTCTCTGACGGGTGGGAGGATGTGGTCTTCTCCCCTCTCAGCCCCCTCCCCGGCGGCCTGGAGCTGAGACCCGATGGGGAGATCTGCGGCGTCCCCAAGGTTCACGGGACCTTTGAGGTCACAGTGAAGCTCTCCAGCGGCGCCATCGCCTGCGACCAGCGGACCTTCTCGCTGGAAATCGCGGACAACGCCGTCCCGCCTCTGCCGGAGGAGCCGGATCCTCCTATTCCCCCGGAGGAACCGGAGCCCCCGGAGGAGCCTGACCTGCCGGTCACACCGGAAGAGCCGGATCCGCCAGTGCCCCCGGAGGAACCTGATCCCCCGGAGCCCCCGGAGGAGCCGGATCTGCCGGTTGTCCCGGAGGAGCCGAGCCTGCCCGCCACGCCGGAAGACCCTGCTCCACCGGAGGACGTCGATCCCCCGAGCCTCCCGGATTCCTCCGATGACCCGCCGCAACCGGACATGTCCAGCCCGCCGGAGGGCTCTGATCTGCCAATAGACAAGCCAGTCCCTTTTGCGGACATATCCGCTGGGGACTGGTTTTATGAGGATGTCTGTTGGGCCTACCGGCAGGGGCTGATGCTGGGGGATCCCGGCCAGCGATTTGTTCCGGAGCAGTCCGTCTCCCAGGCCACAATTGTCACCGTACTGGCGCGGATCATGGCGGTGGATCTGACCCAGTATGACGCCTCCCCCTCCGTCTCGCCGGGCATGTGGTATACTCAGGCCGCCGTCTGGGCCCAGCGGGCCGGCCTCCTGCCGGACAACCAGACCTTCACCGGCACCGCCCCCATCTCCCGACAGGACCTCGCCATTATGCTGAACAACTACCTGGTCAGCATGGGCGTCCCTCCCACAGACGGCGGCAGCATCGACTTCGAGGACGGTGACCAGATGAGCGAGGCCGGCCGGATCGCCTTCCAGGCCCTCTACCGCCACGGCATCTTCAAAGGCGTCGGCGGCCTGCGGATGGACCCCGAGGGCGTCACCACCAGGGCCCAGTTCGCCGCCCTGATCCACCGGATCTCCCTCCTGATAGAGGACAGCTGATCCACCAGATTAGAGGGAACGATGCGGCCGCGCCACAGGCGCTGCCCGCCCTCCATCTGCCGCGTTTCCCGGCAGGCGGACCGCTCCGCCGCCTACCGGCCTCGTTCTTTTCCACATCAGCGCGTTAAACGGATAATCCGCTACCGCATTACCGAATTACCGCAATAATGCACAAATTAGCGCGGATTATTTACAAAACAATTATTGAAAACAGAAAAAAGATATAGTACAATAGGGGGCGGTAATCTTGCAGTAAACAGAGGAGGAATCTACATGGTACAACCCAAGGAGATCAAACAAGTCGTTTTAGACGGCCACAGCCTGACCCTGGAGGCCCTGGTGGCCATTGCCCGGTTCGACGCCAGGGTGGAGCTGGCCGGCGAGGCTCGGGAGGCCATGGCCCGCTCCCGGGCCCTGGCGGAGAAGATCGCCGGGGAGAAGCGGGTAGCCTACGGCATCACCACCGGCTTCGGCGACTTCCAGAAGGTGGCCGTCCCCGAGGAGATGAGCAACCAGCTGTCCACCAACCTGATCCTCAGCCACTGCACCGGCGCCGGCGAGCCCTACACCGAGGAGGTCGTCCGCGGCATGCTGCTCCTCCGGGCCAACGCCCTATGCGGCGGCGTGTCCGGCGTGCGCCCCTTGCTGGTGGAGATGATGATTGAGATGCTCAACAAGGGCGTTCACCCCTGGGTCCCCCAGAAGGGCTCCCTGGGCTCCTCCGGCGACCTGGCTCCCCTGGCCCACATGACCCTGCCCATGCTGGGCAAGGGACAGGCCTACTACAAGGGCGAGCTCATGTCCGGCGCCGACGCCATGGCCAAGGCCGGCATTGCCACCCTGGACACCCTGGTGTGCAAGGAGGGCCTGGGCATGACCAACGGCACCTGCGCCATGACCAGCGTGGGCTCCCTGGCCCTGTACGACACCATCTGCGCCGCCCAGCTGGGCGACATCATCGGTTCCCTGGACTTCGAGGGCCTCACCGGCCTGCGCAACGCTTTCGACCCCCGCATCCATCAGGTCCGGGGCCAGAAGGGCCAGATGCTGGTGGCCGAGAATATGCGCAAGCTGCTGGAGGGCTCCGAGATTCTGGACAACTGCCAGAAGGACCGGGTGCAGGACGCCTACGCCCTGCGGTGCATCCCCCAGCTCCACGGCGCGGTCCGCGACGCGCTGGACTATGTGCGGGATAAGGTGGAGATCGAGCTTAACGCCGTAACCGACAACCCCCTGATTTTCCTGGAGGACGAGGCCGTCATCTCCGGCGGCAACTTCCACGGCGAACCCATGGCCATCCCCTTCGACACCCTGGGCATCGCCTGCTCCGAGATTGCCAACGCCTCTGAGCGCCGCACCGAGCGCATGGTCAACGCCGCTTTGTCCAACGGCCTGACCCCCTTCCTCACCACCAAGCCCGGCGTCAACTCCGGCTTCATGATCGTGCAGTACGCCGCCGCCTCCATGGTGTCGGAGAACAAGGTGCTGGCCCACCCCGCCAGCGTGGACTCCATCCCCTCCTCCGCCAACCAGGAGGACATCGTGTCCATGGGCACCACCGCCGGCCGCAAGGCGGGCATGATCGTCCAGAACACCTTCTCCGTGCTGGCCGATGAGCTGCTCACCGCCTGCCAGGCCGTGGACATCCGCCGCCGGCTGAACACCCACGGCCAGGGTATCGCCCCCGTCCATGAGGCCATTCTCAAGCACGTCCGTGAAAAGGTGGACTTCTACGAGATCGACCGGGAGATCTGGCCCGACATTCTGGAGGTGGAGAAGATGATCCGCAGCGGCGAGCTGCTGGATATCGTGAAGGAATACATCCCCGACTTCCAGTAAGCCGTGAAGCTGAACGTCCTGCGGGCCGACCCCGCGGGAAATATTACCCTCTTTGTGCTGGACCCGGTCCCCGTTGGGGACCGGGCCGGCATTGCCGCCCGGCTGATGGCCTTGCCCGGCAGCGATGTGGAGCAGGTAGGCTACCTCTGCCCGCCTGTGATGGGCGGGGCCGGCCGGATGGAGATGGCCGGGGGCGAGTTCTGCGGCAACGCCACCCGGGCCTTCGGAATGCTGATATCCCGGCGTCTGGGCGGGGCGTCCCAGGTGCTGGTGGAGGTCAGCGGCTGTGCGGCTCCGGTGGCCGTGGACGTGGACCTGTCCGCCGGGACCGCCCGTGCCCAGATGCCTCTGCCCCGTTCCGTGAGCCGGGTGGAGGCGGACGGCCATTCCGGCGTCCTGGTGGACCTGGGGGGTATCGCCCACCTGGTGGTGGAGGACATTCCGCCCAGCCTGGAATTCTTTCAAAAAGCCGAGCCGCTGTTTAAGCGCTTCCCCGACGCGGAGGCCTACGGCGTCATCTTTCTGGACGCCCGGAAGGGGACCTTGACCCCGCTGGTAAAGGTCCCCGCGGCGGACACCCTGATGTGGGAGGGCAGCTGCGGCTCCGGCTCCCTGGCCGCCGCCGTGGCTCAGAGCCGGACCGACGGCCCCTTTGTCCGGGCGTATGTCCAGCCCGCAGGGACGGTGGAGGCCTCCGTCATCCGGAAAAATGGGAAAGCGGCGTCCGCCTGGATCGGCGGTCCGGTGATCCTGGACCCCCTTTGTGAGATCGAGATATAAGGAGGAGCTTCGGCTATGCCTCGTATCCGTAATGACCGCAACGATTCCATCGATCAGCTATTCCGCGCCATTCTGTCCCTCCAAAACCTGGACGAGTGCTACCGCTTTTTCGGCGACCTGCTCACCGTGCAGGAGCTGTCCGCCTTCGCCCAGCGGCTCCAGGTGGCCCGGATGCTCTCCGAGGGCATGACCTACGAGATTATCCGCGGGGAGATCGCCACCAGCAGCTCCACCATCACCCGGGTGAATACTGAGCTGCGCTACGGTTCCGGAGGCTATCAGATGGTCCTGGACCGGCTGCGGGACCCAACGACATAAAAAGCGTACCGCCCGGAGCGTTTTGCTCCGGGCGGTTTTCTTAGTTTGTTCTGGTGTATGGATGGTGATAGAGCAGCTCTTCCAGAGTGAGCGGACCGTTCGGATTGACCCAGCCCCGCCCTCCGTCCATTGGGTCCGGGCTCCAGACCGTCATGCCCTTGTAGAGGCCCGGTTCCTCCGCCGGCTCCGGCTCCAGGTATTCATTGAGTACGATGCTTCCGTCTACGATTTGGGTCTCAACCTCTCTGCGGCGGAAATGCTGAGTCCAGGTTCCGTTTTCCAGATAGTTTACCTTGAAAAAGATTCCGTTCTCGGAAGTGACCATCTTATTGTAAAATGTCCCGGTCAATTCAACTTGCAATCGAGGCGTGTCCGGGGGGACATCATCGTATCCATACCCATAACCGTAAGGCTCATAGGACTGCCAGATTCCCTGGTGGTACAGGAGCCCGCTGTCCTCAGCTTGAGTCATTTCTCCCAAGAATATGTTAAAAAAGGGGGCGTTTTCTTGGCTGAAAGATGTCATCCCGTAGTTTGCATTATAATGTACCCCCCATGTCCCCCGGTTACGCCGACCGCCGTCCCGGTAGTAGGTCAGTTGTGTAAAATACTGCCATGTATTCCTCTCAATAATCTCCTCCGGCGTGGATTCCCCATGCCAGAAGTACAGCGCCGGGGCGGCGCCGGGCTCGGTGGTCATCTCTTCCCCGTCATAATAGATCATGTAGGAAAATCCGCGGTGGACCACCTCATGGACATACGGCTCCATGCACTCACGCCAGAACTCGTCCGCCATTGGGTCGGTGCCCAGCCGGTTGACGGCCAGCGGGTCCTCCGCCTCGCAGGCCTCCATGATGCTGTCCAGATAGGCCCGGTACTCAGCGGTAAAGCCCTCCGGCTGGGGGAACTCCACAGCCGCGGGGGCGGGGGCGCTCAGGGCCACAGTGACCGTCACCACGGCTGCGGCGGCGAACATAAATCCCGGCACCCGCCGCCGTTTTTTTGGCGGGGCGGACACGCTGGCCAACTGTCCGAACTCCTGGCCGGACCGGTCCTGCTCCGGCCCCGGGGAGGCAAACTCGGGAGCGGGCGGGCTGAACTCCTCCCCTGGGGAGGAAAATTCCCTGTCGTTTATCATGGGATCACTCCTTGACCACCTTCAGCTCGGCCACGGGGTTGGGAATGCCCGCTTCCTCGAAGGCCAGCAGCAGCGTGCGGTTCAGAACCCGCCGGGCCGCGTAAATGTCCCGCTCAACCACCTTGGCCGAGATGCGCAGGATCACCGCGTCGTTGGCATTGTCCATGGCCTGCACGCCCAGATATGTGGGGACGTCCTGAAACAGCTCGGGCCACTCCTTCTGCAGGGTGGGCAGGACCTCGGCCAGCTTCTCCTCCGCCCGGAGCAGGCATCCCTGATAGGGGATTCCGATGTCGCACACCGCAAAGGAGCTGTCGCTGGAGCGGTTAATCAGGTTGCGGATGTCGGAGTTGTTGATGATCTTCACATTTCCGCCGGTGTCGGTGATGCTGGTGGTGCGGATGCCGATTTGGGTGACCGTCCCCCGGAAGTCGTCCACCACGATGATGTCGCCCACCTCGTACTGGTGTTCAAACAGCATGAAGGTGCCGGTGACCACATCGGCGATCAGGCTCTCCGCCCCAAAGCCGATAATCAGCGCCATCACCCCGGCGGCGGCCAGAAGGGCCTTCACATCCACGCCCAGAATGCTCAGTCCCCACAGCAGCCCCACCAGCATAACCAGGTAGCGCAGAGCGCTGCCGGCCAGGGTGCGGACGGTGCGGCCGTGGCCGGTGGCCGGAGTCCAGCGCTCCAGCAGAAGCCGGACCAGGGCGGAGGCCAGCGTCAGCCCGGAGAGCAGCATAATCAGCCGGGAAACAATCCGCCAGACCGATGGGACCGGCTCGACGTATGCGGCCAGGATATCACCCACCGGGCCGGACAGGCCCAGCATAGCCGCCAGCACAGCGGCGGAGACAATCAGCTTGACAATTGACGAAGGGCGCTGTTTCATTGTACATCATCTCTCTCACCATCGAATTTTGTCGGTTCCGTACAAAAATTTTACCATGTCCGCCGGAGAAAATCAAGGTCGGTATTCCGCTCCGCAAAAAACGCCCCGCCTGCTTGGGAGCAGGCGGGGCGCGTTTCATTTACTGCTTGGGCACCGTTTTGGTGACGGTGGCCTTGGGGTCCTCGGTGTCGAACACGGTCTTGGCGGCGGCGGCAAGGCCCGCGATGCTCTGGAGCTCAGAGGGAATGATGATCTTGGTGGCCTTGCCGTTGGCGGCCGCGGTAAAGGCCTCCAGGGCCTTGATGGTGAGCACGCCCTGGCCGGGAGCGGACTCGTTGATGAGGCGGATGGCGTCGGCAGTAGCCTGCTGAACCTTCATAATGGCCTCAGCCTCGGCCTCGGCCTCCAGAATCTTGGCCTGCTTTGCGCCCTCTGCCTGGAGGATGGCCGCCTGCTTGGCGGCGTCGGCCCGGAGAATGGCGGCCTGCTTCTCGCCCTCGGCCACCAGCACCTGGGACTCCTTCTTGCCCTGGGCCTGGAGGACGGACTCCCGGCGCTCCCGCTCGGCCCGCATCTGCTTCTCCATGGCCTCCTGGATGTCACGGGGCGGCATGATGTTTTTCAGCTCCACCCGGTTGACCTTGATGCCCCATGGATCGGTGGCCTCGTCCAGAAGGGCGCGCATCTTGGTGTTGATGTGGTCCCGGCTGGTAAGGGTTTGCTCCAGGTCCATATCGCCGATCAGGTTGCGCAAGGTGGTGGCGGTGAGGTTCTCAATGGCGGACATGGGGTTTTCAATGCCGTAGGTATAGAGCTTGGGGTCGGTGATCTGGAAGTAGACCACCGAGTCGATCTGCATGGTCACGTTGTCCTTGGTGATGACGGGCTGGGGGGCAAAGTCCACCACCTGCTCCTTCAGGGACACGTTCTTGACCACCCGGTCGATAAAGGGCACCTTGAATTTCAGGCCCTCATTCCACACGGCGTAGAACACGCCCAGCCGGGTGATGACGTAGGCCCGGGACTGGGGTACGATCTTCACGCAGGAGCCGAAGATAATCAGCAGTACCACGACAAGGCCCACAACGGGCAGTACAATTTTTAAAATTTCCATAGGACCCATAACAACCTTTCCTTTTTAATTGAATTACAGAGCTTCCACAAATACTTTGACGCCCTCGATGCGCCGGACCTTCGCCTGTGTCCCGGCGGGGATGACCACACCCATCTCGCTGCGGGCGGTCCAGACCTGCCCGAGGACGCTGACCCGGCCGGTCCCGGCGTCGTTGTCCACCGTCTCGGTGACCGTGGCGGTCTGACCAATCACCCGGTCGGCGTTGGTAGGGGAGCGCCGGGGCTTGATATGCCGCTCCGCAGCGGGGCGGATCAGGGCCAGCGCCGCTGTGGACACCACCGCGAATACAACGAGCTGAAGCCAGAACTGAACGCCCGCGCAAGCCGCCAGAAACGCGCCCAGAGCACCCGCGGCGAACCAGATGCACACCAGTCCAACCGTAGCCGCTTCTCCCGCGCACAGGGCAATGACAGCGGCCAGCCAGAAAACCTTAAATCCCACGACGATGCCTCCTTTCAAGTCAACGGGTAGATAAAACCATCTCTATCATATCATGTCCGCGAAAAAAATACCACCATAACGAAGAAATTTTTAATGAATTTTAATGTTCGCACCGGGGGAGGGTCAGCTCGTCCATAGCGGCGGCCAGCCTGCGTCGGTAGGCGCATACGGCCTGCCTGGGCCCAATCAGGGTGACGCTGCCGTCCAGTCCCAGCAGCCAGCCAAAGAACTGGGGACTCATGACCACGGGCAAGGTGACGGTGAAGTGCTCCTCCCCGTCGGGCACCAGAATCACGTCCTGACCGAAACGGTCCCAGACCAGGCTGGCCTTGTCCCGCCTGCCCCGGAGGGTGACTTTCATCTCCTGCCCGGAGTACATGCCGAAGTGCTTCTGGCCGTACTCGGCCAGCTGGAAGCCGGGATACTGCTCCTTCCCCTCCCGGTCCAGGCCGGTGACCACGATCTCGGTCATCTTGTCCACCCGGTAGTGGCGCAGCTCCCGGTGGGCGTGGTCAAAGGCCACCAGGTAGTAGTTCTCGCTGTTCCAGATCAGGCCGTAGGGAGAGACCACATACCGCTTCCCCTCCTGGCGGAACACCTTGTTCCGGGCAATGTCGTAGTCGAAGTATTTAAAGGTGATGGCCTTCTGCCCGGCGATGGCGGTGTGGAGCTTGTCCACGTTGTAGTAAATGCTCTCGTTCATCACCTTGATGCGGCCGGCCACATAGACCTGCCGCTGGAGCTGCCCCGCCTGGTGGACGCTGGCCAGCCCCTCCAGCTTGCGCAGGAGGGCGTCGCTCTTCTTCTGGGTGATGAAGCGGGAGGACTGCACCGCGTCCATGAGCAGCTTGACCTCAGGCAGCTCAAACTCCCGGTCCCCCACGAACCAGCCGGAGGTCTTCCCCTTCCGGGACTGGATGTCCATCCCGAACAGGCGCAGAGCCTCCAGGTCGTCATAGATGCTCTTGCGCTCGGCCTTGATGTCCTGCCGGGCCAGCTCCTCAATGAGCTGGGTCACGGTGAGGGGGTGGTCCTCGTCGGTCTTCCGCAGAAGCGTCCGGGCCAGGTGGAGCAGCTTTGTCTTTTGGTTGGAACTTTTTGCCATGGACGTTATCCTCCTTTCTGGGTCCCACGCCCCAGCATAGCGGAGATGGTGCCCCATAAAACGGACTTTTAAAAGACGGTTATGTCCACCCCTCCCACACCTCTGGGCAGTACCCTACGGTGGCCTGACGGCCGTTGCGGACGATGGGGGTGCGCAGGAGGGTGGGGTCCTCGAAGAGCTTCTCCAGCTGGGCCTGGTCGCTGGCCAGGTAGGACACCAGCACCGCGTCGGGGTGCCTGGGGTCCACCATGGCCTCCAGCCCCACCGCATTTTTCACGCTGGACAGTTCCCCCAGGCTCATGCCCTGCTTTTTCAGGTCCACCGCCTGGAACTTAATCCGCCGCTCCTTGAACCACCGCTCCGCTTTTTTCGTGTCGAAGCACTTGCTTTTCCCGAAAATCTGAATGTTCATGTCCCTTCCCCCACATAACGAAATCTGGGCCCGGAGTATCCCTCCCGCTCCACCGGCTCGGTCCACATAGCGGCGGGGCGGACCCACAGGCCGCCCTCCCCATACAGCGCCCGGTAGACCACCATGGGCTCCAGGGTCTCCGAGTGGGCGGCCGTTCCGATGACCTCGTACTCCCCGCCCTTGAAGTGCCGCCAGCGGCCCGGTTTGATATCCATATGGAAGATCCTCCTCATTTTTTCGCTATTATACCATATATTGTTTTTATGTACAAGTTTGAAACGCCGGACTGCAAGCCATACTAACCGCACTTGACTGACGGAAGGATGGCGAAGCGTTTGAAGGCAGTTATTATGGCGGGGGGCGAGGGCACCCGGCTGCGGCCCCTGTCGCTGGGCAGTCCCAAGCCCATGACCCCCCTGCTGGGCAGGCCGGTGATGGAGCACATCATCGGCCTGCTGAAAAACCACGGCGTGGACGATATCTGCGTTACCCTGTGCTACAAGCCCCAGAAGGTGATGGACTACTTCGGCAGCGGCGACCGGCTGGGGGTGCGGCTGACGTATTTCATCGAGGACGAGCCCCTGGGGACGGCGGGCAGCGTGAAGGCCTGCATGCCCCACATCGGGGCGGAGGACTTTCTGGTCATCAGCGGCGACTGCGTCTGTGACCTGGACCTCACCGCCCTGGTCCGGTTCCACCGGGAGCGGGAGGCAGCGGCCACCCTGGGCCTCTACCGCCACAAGACCCCCCTGGAGTACGGCCTGGTTCTCACCGACGGGGAGGGCCGGGTGGAGCGCTTTGTGGAGAAGCCGGCCTGGGGGCAGGTGTTCACCGACCAGATCAACACCGGTATCTATGTCCTATCCCCCGCCGCCATGGAGCGGGTGCCCGGGGAGACCGCGTGGGACTTCGGCAAAGACCTGTTCCCCGCCCTGCTCCGGGAGGGGGCGGGCCTCTACGGCCTGCCCCTGGAGGGCTACTGGTGCGACATGGGGGACTGCAAGGCCTATCTGGACTGCACCTGCGACGCCCTGTCCGGCAAGGTGCGCCTGGATATGGGCCTGCCCCGCCAGGAGGCGGGGGTATGGTCGGCCCAGCCCCTGCCCCCGGGGCTCAACGTGGTGCCCCCCTGCTGGATCGGCCCCGGGGTGCGCCTGGGGAAGGGCTGCCTCATCGGCCCCCATACCGTGCTGGACCAGGGGGCCGCGGTGGGAGAGCGGAGCATGGTACAGCGGTCCATCCTGCTGGAAAACGCCGCCGCCGGTCCCCGGTCCACGCTCTACGGTGCCGTCCTGTGCCGGGATGCCTCCGCCCGGAAGGGGGCCGTCCTCAACGAGGGGGCGGTTCTGGGGGAGAACGCCCTGGCCGAGGAGGGGGCCACCCTGCTGGAGCGGGTAAAGCTCTGGCCCGGCCAGACCGCCCCCGCCGGCTGCCGGCTGGCCCGCTCGGTGACCAGCGGGAGCCAGAAGGGGGTGTTGCGCTTTGGCGACAGCGGGGTCATCCGGGGGGCGCTGGGGGAGGACATGGGCCCGGAGGCCCTCCTCACCCTGGGCAGCATCCTGGGGGCCGAGGGCCGGGTAGGCGTGGGCTGCTCCCCCACACCCGGGGCCGGAATGCTGGCCCGGGCGGCCGCCGTGGGGGCGGGTGCTGCGGGCAGCGAGGTGCTCACCCACTCCCTCACCAGCCCCGTCCAGGGGGCGGGGCCGGCCACCTTCCACCGGCTGCCTGTCTCCCTCTTTGTGGAGGAGAGCGGTGGGGCCATCTTCCTCCACCTCTTTGACAGAGACGGTCTGCCTCTGGGCCGGGCCCGGGAGCGGAAGCTGGAGCATGCCCTGCTCCAGGGGGAGGTCCGCCGCACCCGGGGGGACAAGGTGGGCCGGCTGCGGCTGCTGTTCCACGACTTGAAGCCGGTACGGGAGGAGGATTGCAAGGGTTCCTTCCGTCTGGAGGCCCCCCTGCCCGCCCTGGAGCAGGCGGGGCGGGACCGGAACGCCCGCCGGGCGCTGGAGAAGCTCCCCGGCTACGCGGGCCAGGTGGCCCGGCTGGACCGGGCTGCCGCCTGGGAACGGGGCCGGCTGTCCCGGCAGGCGGTGGACAGGCTGTACGGAAAACGGGTCGCCATGTCCGCCTCCCGGATGGACAACTACAAATCCTGCCATTTCTCCTACTTCATGCGCTACGGCCTGGAGGCCGAGCCCCGCAAGCCAGCTGGCTTTACAGCCCCTGAGTACGGCACCTTTGTCCACTACGTGCTGGAGCACGTGCTTCAGGACGAGATGTTCAGCCAGACGGTTCTCCCCGGCATGGAGGGGGACCGGAAAAAGAAGCTGCACCGCCTGACCAGGGAGGCGGTGGACCGCTATGTGGCCGAGGAGCTGGGGGGACTGGAGGGGCAGAGCGCCCGGTTCCAGTACCTGTTCCGCCGGCTGCTCCGGTCGGTCCAGGCGGTGGTGGACAACGTGGCTGAGGAGCTGCTCACCTCCCAGTTCAAGCCCATTTCCTTTGAGCTGGGCTTTGGCAGGAGCAAAAAAGGTGACAAGGAATTGCCCTTGCCACCGGTTGAGTTCACCTGTAACGGCGTCACCATCAGCATCACCGGCTTTGTGGACCGGGTGGACGGCTGGGTGGATGACAGCGGCCGGCTGAATCTGCGGGTGGTGGACTACAAAACGGGGCGGAAGACCTTCGATCTCACCGAGGTGTGGAACGGCCTGGGGCTGCAAATGCTGCTGTACCTCTTTACGCTGGAGGAGCGCGGGCAAGAGCTCTACGGCCTGCCGGTGGAGGGGGCCGGGGTGCTCTACCTGCCCGCCCGGGAGGCGGTGATCCGGGGCAGCCGGGCCATGAGCGACGAGGAACTGCGGAAAAAGGTGGACAAGGAGCTGGTGCGCAGCGGTCTGGTGGTGGACGACCGGCGGGTGCTGGACGCCATGGAGCAGCAGGGGGAAAAGGGCTACCGCTTCCTGCCCCTGCGGGTGACCAAGAGTACAGGGGAGATTACCGGCGAGGCCCTGGCCTCCGCCGAGCAGCTGGGCAGGCTGGGAAAGCATGTCCAGCGGGTGCTGGAGGATATCTGCAGCGAGCTGGCCGGGGGCAGCATCGCCGCCGACCCCTTCTGGCGGGGCCCGGAGAAAAACGCCTGCCGCTTCTGCGACTACGCCGCCGCCTGTCACTTCGAGCCCGGCCGGGGCGGCGACTGCAAGCGCTGGCTGGCCCGGGTGAGCGTGAAGGAATTTTGGGAGCAGCTGGAGGAGGAGACATGACAAACGAACAGAGGGCGGAGGCCCTGATTCAAAAATACGGATTTGACTTTCCTTCGATTCCGAAAGAGGAGATACGCAGGCTGATCGAACAGGAGATAGAGGACTATCAGGAGGGCAGCTCTGAATATATCCGGTTGCTGTGCGGCTACCTGTACTGCATTGGAGATGCGGCCGACATTCCGCTTTTGGAGCGGGCCAAGTATGGTATCAACATGGACGTGGGCTGTATGGTGGACTGGGAGTGGATTGAAAGCCTGAAAAACGGCGGTGTTGAAGGTGAATTTGTCAACTCCCGGGAGACCATTGTGCAAAATTTTATTGCCTACTATCGCAGCTTTGAAGCGGACGACGAGTGGTGAAAATGATCAAACTGATTAGCAAGAGGTAGAAAACATGGAACACACCAAAAACATTCTCATAATTGGCGACATGCCCGGCTACGGCAAGATGGGTCTGGCGGGGATACTGCCCATTCTGTCCAACATGGGCCACAGCGTCTACAACCTGCCCACCGCCCTGGTGTCTAACAACTTCGACTACGGAAAATTCTCCGTGCTGGACACCACCGCCTACATGGAGGAGACCATCCGGGTCTGGCAGACCCTGGGCTTTCAGTTTGACTGCATCACCACCGGCTTTCTGGCCTCGGCGGCCCAGGTGGACCTGCTCCGGGCCTTTATCGACAGCCAGCGGAAGGCGGACTTTCTGGTGGTCACCGACCCCATCATGGGGGACGGGGGCAAGCTGTACAACGGCTCCACCCCGCAGACGGTGGACAACATGCGCCGGTTTGTGGGGGCGGCGGATGTGATCGTCCCTAACCTTACCGAAGCGGAGTTCCTCACCGGCCTGTACGAGGGGGAGGAGCTGCTGGCCGGGGAGCGGGCCCGCCGGATTCTGGACGGGCTCCGGGCCCTGGGACCCAGGTCGGCGGTGATCACCAGTGGCCGGGAGGAGGGGGGCCGGCATGTGGTCTGGGGCTTCGACGGCCGGACAGGGGAATACTTCACCGTCCCCTACCGCTTTATCAAGGCCCACTTCCCCGGCACCGGGGACATCTTCACCTCCCTGCTCACCGGCCAGCTGCTGGGCGGACGGTCTCTGCCCCAGGCGGTGCAGAAGGCGGTGGACCTGCTGGAGCGGCTCATCTTCCTGGAGCAGGATGTGGCCGAGCGAAACAACGGCATCCGCATTGAGAAGTATCTAAGTGTGTTGACGGAGTGATTCGGTGTCCTTGCCTTTCCCGCCACGTAGCAGAACGCACCAAAAAGCCTTCCCCCTTCCAGGGGGAAGGTGGCACGGCCGAAGGCCGTGACGGATGAGGGTGCGCGGCAGGTTT
>OFGH01001200.1_pt1 | contig 18266 bp, 14 predicted proteins | sample 1521721 | NCBI WGS metagenome assembly OFGH01 (sample SAMEA3504132, study PRJEB24116) | mouse gut metagenome | biome: mouse gut; feature: mouse-associated habitat; material: faeces | place: Denmark | collected 2011
CGGAAGTTGTCAGTCTTGTAATCGGAAATGATACGAAAGTAATTGACGCTGAAGAAGCCCGGCCAGGAGATATTCTGCTGGTCCGCCCTGGCGACCGCATTCCGCTGGACGGCGTTGTGCTGGAAGGAGAAAGCCGCCTGGATACCTCTCCCATTACCGGAGAACCGGTTCCGGTCAAAGCCGGTGTGGGGGATGCTGTTACCTCCGGCTGCATCAACACTTCCGGTCAGTTAAAAATTCAGGTGGAAAAATCACTGGAACATTCCATGGTTACCAGAATCCTGGACTCTGTGGAAAATGCTGCTGCCAGTAAACCTGAAATTGACCGGTTTATTACCAGATTTTCCAGAATTTATACTCCTTTTGTGGTGATTGCGGCACTGGCTACGGCAGTCATTCCCTCTCTCATTACCGGAGACTGGAACCACTGGATCTACACGGCGATAACATTTCTTGTCATCAGCTGCCCCTGCGCTCTGGTGCTGAGTGTTCCGCTGGCATTTTTCTCCGGAATCGGGGCGGGCTCCAAAAAGGGAATTCTTTTTAAGGGCGGCCTTGCGATTGAGGCATTGAAAGATGTCCGGGCAGTGGCCATGGATAAAACGGGTACGATTACAAAAGGAGACTTTGCAGTTCAAAAGATAGTATCCGTAAACTACCTGACAGAAAAACAGCTCCTTACAATAGCCGCGGACTGTGAGATTTCTTCTACGCATCCGATTGGGCAAAGTATCATAAAGGAGGCAAAGGAACAGAACCTTAGCCTGAAAGAGCCGAAAGAGATACGGGAAATATCAGGGAAAGGCATCTGCGCCGAATTCCCGGAAGGAACCGTCCTGTGCGGAAATGTATCCCTGATGGAGATGAACGGGGTAGACTATGGGGCATATGCGGGTAAGGAAAGTGGCACTGCCGTGCTGGTTGCGGCAGACGGAAAGCTTGAAGGATATCTTATCATTGATGATGCGGTAAAAGAGGACTCATGTGCGGCAGTCAGAGAGATGAAGAAAGAAGGGCTCTTCACTGCCATGCTTACCGGGGATGCCCCGGGGGCTGCCAGGACAGTTGCGGAAGAGACGGAAATCGACGAAGTTCACGCACAGCTCCTTCCGGAAAATAAGCTGGAAGCATTAAAAAGCATTAGGAAGGCCCATGGAGCGGTCATGTATGTGGGAGACGGAATCAATGACGCGCCGGTGCTGGCGGGTGCAGATGTGGGAGCCGCCATGGGGAGCGGCGCAGACGCGGCGATTGAGGCGGCGGACGTGGTGTTTATGACATCCCAGGTTCAGGCAATCCCGGATTCTATCCGGATTGCGAAAAGCACTGGCCGGGTGGCAGTGCAGAACGTGGTATTTGCACTGGCGGTCAAAATGCTTGTCATGCTCTTAGGATTTGCAGGCTTTGCCAATATGTGGATGGCGGTATTTGCAGACACCGGTGTCGCCATGCTGTGCGTGCTTAATTCTATACGGGTACTTTATAAAAGATAAAATTTATTTACGATTTTATTAACTTTATGCCAGATGGTTGAAATAGATTTGACCATTTGGCATAATTATCATTAGATGTTTTTCTGCCGCGGGGCAGGATGAAAGGAGACATATGGGGAATACGGAAGTGGAATGCTGTGATGTGACATGCGTTCATGAAGATATGATACAGAAGGTGAAGAGGCGGATGCCTGCGGAAGAGCTAATGTACGGGCTTGCTGATTTCTACAAAGTGTTCGGGGATGCTACGAGAGTGAAGATACTGTGCGTCCTGCTTGAATCGGAGATGTGCGTCTGCGACCTGGCAGAGCTTTTAGGCATGACGCAGTCGGCGATCTCCCATCAGCTGCGGGTGCTGAAGCAGATGAAGCTGGTAAAGAACCGCAGGGAGGGTAAGACGGTGTACTATTCTTTGGCCGACGGACATATTCAGGCAATTATCAGTCAGGGAATGGAGCATATTCAGGAGTAAGTTTGAATATATATATAAAAAGGGAAGTATTATGACGGCGCAGTTAAAGAGAACGAGTATGATTTATGGAATAGGTGCAGTAATTTATGTATGCGGGGTTATCCTGACCCAGCAGATGACTGTGACAGATTGGGTGAAGTTCTTTCTGTTCTTTGCAGCCTATCTGTTTATCGGCTTTGATACGTTTCGGAAACAGAGCGATAAGCTTATGCAGAAGAGGGTGTTTACAGAATATACTTTTATCATTCTGGCTACGGTGGGGGCTTTCGGTATCGGAAGGTATATCGAGGGCGTTCTTGTCATGCTTTTGTTTGAGCTGGGCGTGATATTTGAGACGTTTGCATCTGACAGCGCAAAGCGCTCAATCGCGGAGATGACCAATATCAGGCCCGCCTATGCGACGCTGAAGACGGCGGACGGGGAAGTGCAGGTAGACCCCGGGGAGCTGATGCTGAGCCATATCATTGTCATTAAGCCGGGAGAGAGGATTCCGGTGGACGCGCTGGTGCTGCATGGAGCCACCACCATTGACACAAAAGCGCTTACCGGAGAGGCAGCGCCCCAGTGGGCAAGGCCGGGGGATCGGATTTACAGCGGCTGCATCAACTTAAGCGGTGTGATAGAGGCTAGGGTCGTGAAAGTATACGAAGATTCTACCGTTTCCAAAATCATGAACATGGTGGATGAAGCCCAGAACAGAAAGGCTGAAAGCGAGACTTTTGTGTCAAGGTTTTCCAGGGTGTATACGGCAGCGATGCTTTTGCTGTCTGCATTTATCATGGTATATCCGCCGCTGTCGTTTTCTTACGGGAACTGGAACACATGGATATACAGGGGGCTTATCTTTATGGTAGTGGCATCCCCCGGCGCGATCGTCATGTCCGTGCCGATCGCGTTTCTCGGAGGCATCGCCTGTGCGGCAAAGCATGGCATCCTGGTCAAAGGAGGAAATTATCTGGAGGATCTTGCAAAATCAGATATTTTTGTGTTTGACAAGACTGGAACGCTGACGCAGGGCGTGTTTGAAGTGAAGAGGGTAAAGGCGGTGGGAATGCTGGAAAGAGACCTGCTTAAGATAGCCGCTCATGTGGAGTGCTATTCAAACCATCCTATCGCGCAGTCTCTTTTTGAGGCGTATACAGGCGCAATCAACAAGGACAAGGTATACAGGGTGAGGGAGACTCCCGGGTACGGGGTCAGCGCCACCTATGAGGGCCAGAGGGTTCATGTGGGGAACTGGCGGCTGATGGAAAAAGAAAAGGTTGAGATTGAAGAGCCGGATACGTCAGGCTCCGTCGTGTATGTGGCGATCGGAAATACATATGTGGGTCATATTGTCATTTCGGATGAGATCAGGGAAGACGCCTATGACACGCTGGATTACCTGAAAAACAGGTGCAACGGGGTTCTGGTCATGCTTACCGGGGATTCGGAGGACGCAGGGAGGGAAACTGCGGAAGAATTGGACATGGATTATGCATATTCGGATCTGATGCCGTTGGAGAAGGTCGAGCAGCTGGAGGAATTCCTGTTCGTCCAGGACAGCTCGGAAAAGCTGGTTTTTGTGGGTGACGGAATCAATGACGCACCTGTTCTTGCAAGAGCGGATGTGGGCGTTGCCGTGGGAGAGCTTGCGTCAGCGGCAGCTGTCGAGGCGGCGGATGTAGTCCTTATTAACGGGGAGCTTACAAAGCTTAAGGATGTTATACGCATAGCGAAAGAGACGGTTAAAGCTGTGAACCAGAATATCATGTTTGCTATGGGAATCAAGGCAATGGTCCTTTTGATGGCAGGAATCGGATATTTTGGGATGTGGGAGGCGATCCTCGCAGAAGTAGGAGTTATGATCGCGTCAATCATGAATGCTGCATGGACAGCAAAATATACAGTTTAGATAAGGGGATAAATTAGGATGAAGAAAAGAGTGAAATGCCTTGCCGCCGTATTTTTCCTTGCGGCCGCTCTGTCAGGCTGCATGGCGGATCCATACGAAGACGGGGTGGAGGCATTGAAGGAAGGGCAATTTGAGGAGGCGGCAAAGCAGTTTCAAGAGGCGGCCGACCAGAATCGGAGCAAAGCAGATTCCTACAGAGGGCTTGGGATTTCCCTGTGGGAGACGGAGGACTATGAAGGGGCAAAGGCTGCATTTGAAAACGTGCTGAAAGTGGGAGGCGCGAAGACGGGCACGCTGTACCATTTCCTTGGGAGCTGTGAGATGAAAACTGATAATCCGGAAAAAGCAATTGAGTATTTTGAACAGGGGCTTAAGGATGAAAAGATCAGCGATGAGGTGAAACAGGAGATGCGTTTTAACAGCATTGCCGCTTATGAGAAACTTGGAGATATGGATACGGCGCGGACTCTTCTGAAAGAATACGTGGCGGATTATCCAGACGATGAGAGCGCAGTAAAAGAGGCGCAGTTCTGGGAGACAAGATAGCGTAATGTATGATTTAAAGAAAGAGACAGAACGGGTAGTTGTGGCTGGGGTATGTACTTTTAACATGGAAGATACAGGGCATCTTCTGGATGAGCTTTCCGAGCTTGCACAGACTGCGGGAGCGGAGACGGTGGGGAGGATCATCCAGAGCAGGGAGCAGGCGCATCCGGCAACGTACCTTGGGAAGGGAAAGATAGAGGAGCTTAAAGATCTCCTGTGGGAGACGTCAAGCACAGGCGTGGTCTGTGACGATGAGCTGTCGCCTGTGCAGATGAAGAACTTGCAAGACATGCTGGACGTGAAGGTGATGGATCGGACGCTCCTGATCCTTGATATCTTTGCCGCGAGAGCGGCCACCAGCGAGGGAAAGATACAGGTGGAGCTGGCGCAGCTTAAGTACAGGCAGACGAGGCTTACCGGGTTTGGAACGGCGCTCTCAAGGCTTGGCGGGGGAATCGGCACAAGAGGCCCCGGGGAGAAAAAACTTGAGATGGATCGGCGGCTTATCAAGAACCGGATCGCACAGCTTAACCGGGAGCTTAAGGGGATAAAGTGCCACAGGGAGGTTGCCCGCGGGCAGAGAAGGAAAAGCCGGATTCCGGTAGTGGCTATCGTGGGGTATACAAACGCAGGAAAGTCAACGCTGCACAACAAGCTTACAGGGGCGCAGATTCTTATGGAGGACAAGTTGTTTGCCACTCTGGACCCTACTACCAGAAACTTAAAACTGCCGGGTGGGCAGGAGGTTCTTCTGACAGATACGGTCGGGTTTATCCGGAAACTGCCGCACCATCTGGTGGAGGCTTTTAAGAGTACGCTGGAGGAGGCGAAGTACGCGGACGTCATACTCCATGTAGTAGATGCATCCAACCCGCAGATGGACGAGCAGATGCATACGGTGTATGAGACGCTCAGGAGCCTTGAGGTGGGCAGAAAGCCGGTGGTAACGGTATTTAACAAGCAGGACCGGATTTCCGGAGAAGAGATTTTGCGAGATTTTCAGGCAGACTGTACGGTAAAGGCATCTGCGAAGACAGGGGAAGGGCTTTCGGAGCTTTTGGAGGCGCTGGAGGCTGTCTTAAGAGAGCAAAAAATTGCGGTGGAGTGTGTGTATGATTACAGAGACACGGCAAAGATACAGCTTATCCGCAAGTACGGGGAGCTTATAGAGGAAGACTACCGGGAGGACGGCATCTTCGTGAGGGGATATGTTCCGGCCGACGTCTGGGGAAAGGCAGCGCCGTCAGGCGTTCCGGCGCATCACGGGGAGGACGCGGCGCCGGGTGATTCCGAGAACAGGCGGCGGTAGGCTCTTGAGAAGGTGGAGTAATCTCTGTAGCCGCAGTCAAAGCATGCCTGTGCCGGGGCGGTGCCGGACAGGATCAGCTCTTTTGCCAGCAGGAGGCGTTTGCGGGAGATGTAGTTTCCCAGCGTATATCCTGTTTCCTGTTTAAACTGGCGCATCATGTAGTATTTGCTGATGAAAAATGTGTCCGCGATATGGCCGATGCTCAGGTCTTCCGTCAGATTGTCGTTGATATACTGTAAGATTTCGGCAACCTTGGAGTGGTTTTCGGTGTCAAGGAATTCCAGGCGGTTTTTAAATGCAGCCCTGTTTAAATGGACCATGAATTCTAAAAAAAGCACCTGGCGGTACAGCCCGGCGGCGTACCCGTTGTCGGAAAAGGAGTGCTCCAGCCGCACGATGGAGGAGAACAGGGAGCTTTTTTCCAGGGAGGGGATACGCAGTACATTGGAGTGTTCTGCCCGGGCTTTCTGAAAGCAGTAATTTAAGTCATAGTCGTCGGTCTTATATGCATTGGTAAAGTTCGGGGAGATGTAGACGATAATCCGGTCATAAACCTGGGAATGATCGACAACAAGGCGGTGCATGTCGTTGTGCTTTACAAGAACGATGTCATAAGGTTTCAGCTCATAGTTTTTGCCTTCGATGATGTAGGAAACCCTGCCTTTCAGGAAGATGGTGATCTTGTCAAAGTCATGGTAGTGGGTTTTGATTTCCAGGGATTCTTTGCCTGTTAAGTGGAACAGGCGGAATTCGCTGTTTAAATAGCCTTTTTTTTCATAGATATCCATAGGAACTCCTTTGTGAAAACGGTATACGTTTATGATAGCGTAACAGAGCATTATTTGCAATAAAATAAGCACGAATTGCCTTGAAAAGGGAAATAATGCCTGTTAAGATAAAGTTATAATGAAACTGACATCGGATGGGATGTTAATAGAAACGAGAATGTTGCTTGAATGGAGGGTATATTATGAAAGTTGCTTTGGAGAGATATCACGGTCTTGGAAATGATTATGTCGTTTTCGACCCGAATAAAAACGAGCTTGAGCTGAAACCGGAGAATGTGCAGATGATCTGTGACCGCAACGCAGGTCTTGGATCTGACGGGGTGTTAGAGGGGCCGGTCATGAAAGAGGACGGCATGTATGTGAAGGTGTGGAATCCGGACGGCAGCGTGTCAGAGACAAGCGGAAACGGCGTGCGTATCTTTGCCAAATATTTAAAGGACGCGGGATATGTGCAGAAGAAGAACTTTAAGCTGTTTACGGAAAATGGGGCGGTAGAAGTGACGTTTTTAAACGAGGACGGCAGCAGGCTCAGGGTATCTATGGGAAAGCTCTCTTTCTGGAGCGACGACATTCCGGTGACGGGGGAGAGGAGAGAGGTTATCAACGAGGACATGGTGTTTGGAAGGACGCTCTATCCAGTGACATGCGTGACCATCGGAAATCCTCACTGCGTCATTCCCATGCGTGAGATATCAAAGCCTCTTGTGTGCAAGATCGGTGATTACGCCGAGATGGCAAGGTATTTTCCGAACCGCGTGAATACGCAGATTATGAAAGTGATGGATAAAGAGAATCTTGCCATTGAGATTTTCGAGCGGGGGGCAGGATATACGCTGGCATCCGGTACGGGAGCGTGCGCGGCGGCAGGCGTTGCCTATAAGCTCGGCATGACAAACAGCAAGGTCGTGGTGCATATGCCGGGCGGCGAGCTGCAGGTGGAGGTAGAGGACGACTGGACGGTATATATGACCGGGGATGTGTTCTATGTGGCAAAGATAACGCTCAGCAATGAATTCGCGGAGCGGCTTAGAAGTGTATAGCCATAGAGGGGAAGGGGCGTTTTCGCCCCTTTTTTTGCCATAATAAAACGAAGATTACAGGAGAAGTCTGATGTAGCGAAAAGGGGTGGAAACATGTCGGAAGATAAGAAGTGGCAGTTTGAGTTTGAGGAATATATCCGGCAGGGGGAGCCGGAACAGGCGGAGAAAAGCGAGGCATGGCAGATTGCAATTGGATTGCAGCAAGTGGACGGCCTGAAGACTTCTGACTATTTGCTGGATACTGCAAAAGAGCATATTGAAGGTAAAATCAGTATCGGTGAGGCTCAGAAGAGAATTCAGAGTTACTATGAAGAGAGAGCAGACAGGAAGGAAACTGAAAATGAAACAAAAGAAGCTGATATTGTCTCTTCAAGAATCACACAGCTCCTTGGAGAAAAAGCATTTCAGTTTTCGCCGGTAGAATGGATGGCAATCCACCGCCGCCTTTTTGAAGATGTATTTGACCATGCCGGACAAATCAGAACTTGCAATATTACGAAAAGAGAATGGGTATTGAAAGGCGATACGGTTATTTATGCATCCTGGAACAGTATTAAAGATACGTTGGATTATGATTTTAGAACTGAAAAGGAGTTTTCTTATGAAGGGCTGCCTATGATTGACTCGATTAAACATCTGGCTAAATTTACATCTGATATTTGGCAGATTCATCCGTTTTTTGAGGGAAATACAAGAGCTACGGCAGTCTTTATTATCAAATATATGAAGACTTTTGGCTTGAAGGCAGATAACGATGCGTTTAAGAAACATTCCTGGTATTTTAGAAATGCCCTGGTAAGGGCTAATTATAATGATATAAAAAACGGAATTTATGCAACAACAAAATATTTGGATATGTTTTTCAGTAATCTGTTGATAGGTACAGATTATGAGTTGAAAAACCGATATTTACATGTGGATTTTATTCCCAATCATATTCCCGATATTGTTCAAAGGGCAAAAGAGGAAGTTTCAAAGGGCAAAATTTGCACTTTGGATTGCACTTTGGATGAATTGTCAATTCTGAAACTGATTATTGAGAAACCTGATATTACACAGAAAGAGCTGGCAAAAAGGATTGGGAAGTCAGAACGGACTGTAAAAAATAAAACCGCATCGTTGAAGGAAAAGAAGTACATCCGGAGAATGAACGGAAAACGAAACGGTAAATGGGAGGTTCTATGTCTTTAAAGTTTATATTCGGGCCGTCCGGCTCGGGGAAATCGCAGTTTTTATATAACCGCATTGTTGAAGAGTCTGAGGCGCATCCGGAGCGGCAGTTTATTGTCCTTGTGCCGGAGCAGTTTACGATGCAGACGCAGAAGGATCTTGTGGCGGCGCATCCGGCTCACGGGATTATGAATGTTGACGTTTTAAGCTTTGCCCGCCTTGCCTACCGGGTCTTTGAGGAGACGGGGGGCGGTCAGCTCCCGGTTTTGGACGACGAGGGGAAGAACCTGGTTTTAAGGAAGATTGCCGGGGATTTTGAGGGGGAGCTTAAAGTCCTGCGGGGCAATATGAAGAAACCTGGCTATATCAGCGAGGTGAAGTCTGTGATCTCGGAGTTTACCCAGTATGACGTGGGGGAGGAGGAAATCTGCCGGGTGATGGAGACGGCGGGGGAGGATTCGAATCTTTCCTGCAAGCTTGAGGACATCCTTAAGCTGTACCTGGGGTTTTCGGAGTACCTGGATAAGAAGTATATTACGAAAGAGGAGCTTTTGGATGTCTTAAGCCGGGAGATTGGTAAGTCGGAGATTTTGAAGGACAGTACAGTGGCGCTGGATGGGTTCACCGGGTTCACTCCGGTGCAGAACCGTTTGCTCAGGGAGCTTATGCGGTGCTGCCGGGAAGTTGTTGTGACGGTGATAATGGACGAGAGGGAGAATCCTTTTTCCTACCGCAGCCCCTATCAGCTTTTTGCCCTTAGCAAGCACATGGTTTCATCGCTGTCGGATATTGCGAAGGAGGAGAAGATAGCTGTTGAGGAGCCGGAGTATCTTTATGGGAAACCTGTGCGGTTTGAGGGAAATGACGCGCTTTCTTTCCTGGAGAGGAATATCTTTCGCTGCGGGCGGGAGGCTTTCGGGCGGGAGCAGGAGGCGGTGAGCGTCCGCGGGGCAAGGAACCCCAGGGAGGAGGCGTTTGCGGCGGCGGGGGAGATCCGTGCGCTTGTCAGGGAAAGGAAGTACCGGTTCCGGGATATCGGCGTGATCGCCAGCGATATGGACGTTTATGGGGATTATCTGGAGGAGGCGTTTGCGGCTTACGATATCCCGGCATTTATGGATCATAAGAGGAGTATTCTTCTGAATTCTTTTGTGGAGTATGTCCGCAGCCTTCTTAATATGGCGGAGCAGGGCTTTACTTACGAGAGCGTGTTCCGGTTTTTGCGGACAGGGCTGTCAGGGATCGACTACGAAGATACGTGCGTCCTGGAGAATTATGTCATTGGTCTTGGCATCAAGGGCTACAAAAAGTGGCAGTGCCGGTGGGAAAGGCTTTTGAAAGGCATGGACGCGGAGGACCTTAGGAGGCTGAACCGCTTGAGGACGCAGTTTGTGGAGAAGGTAGACGGGTTTGTCTTTGTGCTGAAACAGCGGCAGAAGACGGTGAGGGATATCACGGAGGCGCTGTATGAGTTTATGGTGCGGGAGGAGCTGCAATTAAAGTTAAAGCGGCAGGAGGAAATGTTTTTGGCGGAGGGAGAGCTTGCTCTTGCGAAGGAGTATGCCCAGGTGTACCGGATTCTTATGGAGCTTTTGGATAAGTTTGTGGAGCTTTTGGGGGATGAGGCGGTGAGCCTTAAGGAGTACGGAAAGCTTTTGGACGCGGGGCTTTCTGAGGCCAGGGTGGGCGTCATACCGCCGAGCGTGGATCAGCTTGTGGCGGGAGACGTGCAGCGGACCAGGCTTAAGGATATTAAGGCGCTGATTTTTATAGGCGCCAATGATGCTTATCTTCCAGGGGCGCTCCTTCGGACAGGGCTTTTGTCCGAGCGGGACAGAGAGCGGTTCCAGAAGGAGAAGATAAGCCTTGCGCCGGGCGGGAAGGAGCAGGCGTACATCCAGAAGTTTTATCTCTATATGAACCTTACGAAACCGTCGGAGCGGCTGTCGGTTTATTTCAGCAAGGTATCCCCGGAGGGGAAGAGCATGCGCCCGTCCTATCTGATCCAGGAGATACGGAGGCTCTATCCGCTCCTGGCCGTGTCGGATGAGGAGGGGAGGCCTCTGCGCGACCGGGAGCTTACGGAGGATATGGGGATGGATCTTCTGATAAAGGGCTTTCAGGGGAGGGAGCTTACGGACCGGGGATGGCAGGAGCTGTATGCATGGTATCTGCGGGATCCCAGGCTTAAAGAGCGGGCAGAGCGGCTCCTCCTTGCAGGGTATTACAGCCGTCCGTCAGACGGGCTTACGAGAGAGGTCGCAGAGCGGCTTTACGGGAAGGATTTTGAGGACAGCATTACAAGGATTGAGCGTTTTTCTGCCTGTGCGTTTGCCCACTTTCTGACTTACGGGCTGAATCTTCGGGAGAGGGAGGAGTATGAGTTTCAGGCGGTGGATCTGGGTATCATATGCCACAGCGCGCTGGAAGCATTTTCAAAAAGGCTGCAGAGGGAAAATATAGGCTGGACGGAGCTTTCGGATGAGCTTAGGCGGCAGTATATTGATGAGAGCGTGGAGGAGGCGGCGGCAGATTACGGCAACCTGGTGCTTTCAAGCTCTGAGCGCAATGCGTACATGGTGGTGCGGATGAAACGGATGCTGGAGCGGACGGTGTGGGCTTTGGCAAAGCAGCTTTCGGCGGGGGATTTTGAGCCTGCCGCCTATGAGTTCCGCTTTAAAAACGGAAAAATCGACCGGATTGACACTTGTGAGGATGGGGATAAAGTCTATGTGAAGGTGATGGATTACAAGACGGGCAGCAGGGCGTTTGACGTGGTTGCGCTGTATCATGGACTGCAATTGCAGCTTATGGTCTATATGGACGCGGCGCTTGGCGAGCAGGAAAGGCGGCATCCAGGGATGGAGGCTGTTCCTGCCGGGGTATTTTATTACAGGCTGAGCGACCCTGTGGTGGACAAGGGGGAGGAAGATACTGAGGCGGCGGTTTTAAAGGAGCTTAAGCCGGACGGGCTTATTAACCTCCAGGATGAGGTTTTGGAGCATTTGGACCGGAGGCGGGAGGGAGAATCTTTGGCTGTTCCGATAAAATACAATAAGAACGGGAGCCTTTCAAAGACTTCTAAGGCAGTGCCGGAGGAAGAGTTCCGGCTGATGATGGGTCACGCGCTTAAGAAGATAGAGACGGCGCACCAGGAGATCTTAATGGGGGAGACGGTGGCCGCGCCTTACCGGAGAGGTACGGAGAGCGGGTGCGACTATTGCGGCTACCGCCATGTGTGCGGCTTTGACCTTAAGGTGCCGGGCTACCGTTACCGGGATATCGGGAAGATGAGCAAGGAAGAGGCAGTTGCCGCTATGAAAAAGGATGCGGGAGAGGAGGCGTAGCGTATGGGAGTGTCATGGACAAAAGAGCAGAAGAGGGTCATAGACCTTCGGGGGTGCAATATCTTAGTTTCGGCGGCTGCAGGCTCGGGAAAGACGGCTGTTCTGGTAGAGCGGATTATCACGATGCTGACGGCGAAGGAGCGTCCGGTGAGCGTGGACGAGCTTTTGATCGTGACGTTTACGGAGGCGGCTGCGGCGGAGATGAAGGAGCGCATCCGCAGGGCGATTGAGAAGGAGCTTTTGAGCCGCCCGGAGGATGAGCATCTTATGCGGCAGGCGACGCTCATCCACAATGCGCGGATTACGACGATACATAGTTTCTGCCTGTCGGTGATAAGGGATCATTTTCATGTGATAGATTTGGATCCGGGCTTTCGCATCGGCGAGGAGGGGGAGCTTAAGCTTTTGCGCCATGATGTGATGGGGGAGCTTTTGGAGGATTTTTACAGTTGGGGGGAACCGGAATTCCTTGATTTTGTCACGGCTTACGGAACCGGCCGGGATGATGGGAAGGTTGAGGAGCTGGTTCTTAAGATATATGAGTTTTCCAGGAGCTATCCTGATGCGGACGGGTGGCTTTCGTCCTGCGTGGATGCGTACCGCGCCTCCTCCCGGGAGGAGTTTGAGGAGAGTTTCCTTGCCGGGCTTATAAGGGAAAATGCACGGCGGTATCTTGAGGATGCGTATGCCCTTACGGAGCAGGGGCTTATGGTGTGCATGGAGCCGGACGGCCCGGCGGCTTATGAGGCGGCATTGCTTGACGACCAGCAGATGATCGGAAGGCTTTTGGCGGCTGAGACGTTCGGGGAGCTTTCGGAGAGGATGCGGGGCATTGCTTTTGCAAGGCTTGCGGCAAACCGGGATAAGACGGTGTCGGAGGAGAAGGTTTCTTTTGTCAAGGCAGTCCGGGATGAGGTAAAGGGGCTGGTGGGAGACGTATCTTCCCAGTATTTTTATGAGGATATGGATGGGATGTTGGAGGATCTTGCTCTCTGTGAGCCGAAGATGGAAGTGCTTGCAAAGCTTACGGCGGAGTTTGGGAAACGGTTTGAGGCGAAAAAGCGGGAGCGGGAGATCATCGACTTTTCGGATATGGAGCAGTACGCCCTTCGGATTCTTACAGAGAGGCGGGATGGGGGGCTTGTTCCCTCGGCTGTTGCCAGGGAGTACCAGCAGCAGTTCCTTGAGATTATGATTGACGAGTACCAGGACAGCAACTTTTTGCAGGAGGCTATACTTACAAGTATTTCCGGGGTGTCTCAGGAGAGATACAATATTTTCATGGTGGGCGACGTGAAACAGAGCATCTACCGTTTCCGGCTGTCCAGGCCGGAGCTTTTTATGGAGAAGTTCGATTCTTACAGTCTTGAAAGTGGAGAAAGGCAGAGGATTGACCTTCATAAGAATTTCCGCAGCCGGAGTGAGGTGTTAGAGAGCGCCAATTATATCTTCCGGCAGATTATGACGAAACCTCTCGGGGGGATTGCCTATGACGATGGGGCGGCGCTCTATGCGGGCGCGGATTACCCGGAGGCCGCGGCGGGATACGGCGGGGAATGTGAGGATGCGGCGGAAACTGCCAGCCCTGTGACGGAGGTTCTGGTGATAGACGGCGATACGGATGGTGAGACAAAGGGCGCGGCCACGGAGCGGGAGATTGAGGCCCGGGCAATCGCGGGGCGCATCCGGGAGCTTAAAAGGAGCCATCAGGTGGTGGACAAAGAGACCGGAAAGTTTCGCCCGGTCAGGTATTCTGACATTGTGATCCTTACCCGGAGCGTGAAAGGGTTTGCGGATGTTTTTACGGAAGTTTTGAACCGGGAGGGGATTCCGGCCTTCGCCGGCACCCGGGAGGGGTATTTTAAGACCCAGGAAATCGGCGTGCTGCTGGATTACCTTAGGGTGCTTGACAACGCATATCAGGATATCCCGCTGGCGGCGGTGCTGGCGTCGTCTTTCGGCGGCGTGACGGAGCTTGAGCTGGCGAGGGTGAAGAGCGCGTATAAAGAGATGCCTTTTTACCGTGCAGTCTTTGCTTACCGGGAAGAGGGGGAGGATGAGGGGCTGCGGGATAAGCTTGAAAGATGCCTGGGGCAGATGGAGAGGCTTAGGCTCAGGGTTCCCTATACGCCGGTGCCGGAGCTTTTGCGGAGGATTTTTGCCGATACCGGGTACGGGGAGTTTGTATCGTCCATGCCGGGCGGGCAGCAGAGGCAGGCAAACTTGGAGATGCTCCTTGAGAAAGCGAAGGCGTTTGAGAGTACCAGCTACAGGGGATTGTTTCATTTTGTCAGGTATATTGAACAGCTGCAGAAGTATGACGTGGATTACGGCGAGGCGGCTCTGGAGGATGAGCAGTCGGACACGGTGCGGGTGATGACGATTCATAAGAGCAAGGGGCTGGAGTTTCCGGTGGTGTTTGTCTCGGGGCTTGGGAAACGTTTTAACATGCAGGATGCAAGGAGCAGCGTGGTTCTCCACGCGGGGCTTGGGGTTGGGCTTGACGCGGTTGATACCGGGCGGCGCACGAAAAGCCCGAGCATCGTTAAGAAGGTCATTCAGAAGGAGGAGGCGCTGGACGCTTTAGGGGAGGAGCTGAGGGTGCTTTATGTGGCGCTTACCAGGGCGAAGGAAAAGCTGATTCTGACGGGAACTATATCCAACCTGGAGAAGAAGATGGAAAATTACGGGATGGTGAGAAACCAGGAGGCAGAGCAGCTTAGTTTCGGGAGGCTCAGCAAGGCATCCGCTTACTGGGACTGGCTCCTTCCGTCACTTGCGCGGCTTACGCCTGAGATTCCTGTCCGGGTGCGGGTGCTTGGCTTTGAGGATATTGTAAAAGAGGAAGTGGAAGAGGAGACGGCAGGGCGGATTACGAGGGCGGCGCTTGAGCAGTGGGATGCGGACAGAGTTTATGACGGCGAGGTGAGGGAGCATTTAGAAACCCAGTTCGGCTACTGCTATCCCTATGCGGACAGCCGGGTTAAGAAGTTAAAGTTTACCGTGTCGGAGCTTAAGAAACGTGTGCATTTTCTTGAGACTTTCGGCGAGGGGGCGGATGAGGCCGGCGCATACGGCGAGGTCATGTATGAGGAGCCGGAGGTGGTGCCGCTGATTCCAAGGTTTTTGCAGGGGGAGGCAGAGCTTACCGGGGCGTCCAGAGGTACGGCGTACCACAGGCTCCTGGAGCTTTTGGATTTCCGGAAGGAATATACGGAGGAAGTGCTGAAAGAGGATATGGAACGTTTCCGGAAAGAGGGGAAGATATCCGGGGAGATGGCGGATGCGATAAGGCCGGCGGATATTATCGGGTTTCTCTTCTGCCCTTCGGGGAGGCGCATGAAGGCGTGCGCGCTTAATGGAACGCTTAAGAAGGAACAGCCCTTTGTGCTTGGGGTGGATGCGAGGGAGATTTACCCGAAAGAGCAGGAGGGGGAGGAGATTCTTGTGCAGGGAATCATAGACGTGTACTTTGAGGAGCCGGACGGGCTGGTGGTGCTCGACTATAAGACGGACAGGGTGAGAGACGCCGGGGAGCTTAAGGAGAGATACCATGCCCAGCTTGATTATTATGCCAGGGCGCTTGAGCGGATGACAGGGCGGCGGGTGAAGGAGAAGATTATCTATTCCTTTGCCCTGAAAGAGGAGATTGCACTGTAAATAAGGAAGAGACGAAAAAAGGGGGAGCGATATGGATATGCGTGTGTGGTGGCTTGTATATTTGGCTGTGATGAACATTGCGGCGTTTGCAGCATTTGGCTGGGATAAGATGAAGGCGAGATGGGGCGGATGGCGCATACCGGAGAGGACGCTTATGGCGCTGGCGCTTTTTGGAGGGAGCGTCGGCGCGTGGGCAGGGATGAAGTATTTCCGGCATAAGACAAAGAAGGCGAAATTTAAGGTGGGGATACTGGTGATACTTACGGTGCAGTGCCTGGGGATGATGGCGGTGAAGTGGGTGCTGTGACGGAGCTGCCATGTGGGGAGGCAGAGGGCGGCGAATGCATGGTTAACATAAGAAAGGATCCAAAGGAGAAAAGCCATAGCCTCTGAAATCGGAGAATTATGGCTTTTCTTCTTTTCCCTCAATGAGATATTCGTAAGAGACATGAAAAATATCAGCAAGTGCCTTTAATTCTATATCAGTGACATATCGCTTATTTGTCTCGATTCTGGTGATTACATTCTTATCCATATCATATCCGTTCAGCTGCAGCTGGTAGGCTAATAGCCGCTGTGACATATTGTGCTGGCGGCGGAGTTCGACGAGCCTTTGGCTGATCAGGTTTTTCTCTCCGGCAGATGTTCTCGGTTTTGGCATATTTCTAATCCTCCTGCATGTAGTGTGAACAGATTTGTCTCATTTTTTGCACTTTTTCTGTTGATTTTACATGGGATTAGGAATACAATCGGTTGTAAAAGTGAGACGAAATGAAATGCCGCAAAGCAGGACAATTGAATAAGGCAGCGAAAAACGGAGAAAATGAATAATGATGTTAAAAGAAATCCAATTTAGAGAAGTCCGGAAAAGAAGGCGTTGATATCTGTATGGAAGATCTTAGAGAGAGCGACCAGCTCAGAGACTTTGATGTTCATGCGGTTGGTTTCCAGCTTGGCATAGGTGCTTTTGGACATAGAAATGCCCATCAGGTTCAATTTTGCAATGACCTGATCCTGGGTAAGCTGATTCTGATAACGGATTGTCTGGATATTTTTACCGATATCCATATCCGGCCTGATTTTCTGCATAACAAACTCCTTTCGTTCTCTGGATGTTTCGTAATAAAGAAACACTAAATTGATTTTACTGGTTTCACTTTTTATTATGTTTCGCAATAAGGAAATATTTGCAAGAAAGGCGATGAGTATGCACCAAAGGGATATGGAACGGTTTGCTTTCCTGTTTTTATGCGGAAAGCGTGACAGGGAGGTTCTGCTTGGAAAAGAAAAAATGACGTTTTCTGATTTGGAAAGGCTGACTTACCTCACAGATTTTCTGGGGCTGAAGTCCTATAACCTGGAGATCTGGAATGAATATGCAGGACAGTTCAGCGAGCAGTTCCGGCGGTTGGAGCGATTATATGACGAACCCTTCAGTATCGAGCCATGGGCTCCGATAGAAACAGATGAGCATCTGTATGATAGCTGGATTCAGGAATTCTGCAAGAAGGTGCCGGACGGAAAGAGCAGGAAACAGCTGAGACAGATCATAAAGGAGAAGTGCCGGGAAAAGGGGATGGCAGTTTTCGGAGAGGCAGACATCGTATAGATGCCTGTCTTTTTTGTATAATCAAATAAAATCTCATATTTTGTATTGACAGTGGAAGTGGACATCGGTACGAGATTTTTTTCGGTCAGTTTCCTGTCGTTGTGCCACTTGATGTATATGAAATTTTGCGGCGCCCAGCTCGGCGCCACTTTTTCATAGTCGGAGAAGTCAGTGGTTTCGAGCCATTTGTCGTTTTCTGCCTTCCATATTTCGAGCTCATCGAGTTCGCCCTTCAGGCAGGAGGGGAGCAGGAGAAGCGATAGCGACAGAAGCGCGGTGATGACAGGCTGTCGGAGACCTTTGTTGATGGTTTTCACTGCGGAGATTTGTTAGAATTTCACTTCCGGTGCTTTTTCGGCGCCCGCTTCGGCTTTAAACTGCGGTTTCTCCTTGAATCCGAACCATCCGGCGTAGATCATGGTGGGAAATTTCTTGATGGCCGTGTTGTAGTCGCGGACGGCTTCTGTGTAGCGCATTCTCTCAGTCGAAATTCTGTTTTCCGTTCCTTCGAGCTGCGCCTGGAGATTGAGGAAATTCTGGTTGGCCTTCAGGTCGGGATAGTTTTCCGTGATAGCCAGCAACTTACCTAGTGCTGAAGTTACGGCACCCTGTGCTTTCTGATATTCTGCCAGCTTCTCCGGAGTCAGGTCTTCGGCATCCACTTTGATTTGGGTCGCTTGGCTGCGTGCTGCGACAACTCCTTCCAAAGTCTCTTTTTCGTGCGTTGCATATCCTTTTACGGTATTTACCAGATTCGGAATCAAGTCTGCACGACGTTGGTATTGAGTTTCTACATTTGCCCATTGACCGGTAACATTCTCGTCCATAGTAACCAGACCGTTATATACACTTACTGCCCATATAACAAGGATAGCCACAACGGCTAAGATGATGATAATTGACTTTTTCATGTTTCTTGTTTTTTTATTGAAATTGAT
>OFGH01001222.1_pt1 | contig 18011 bp, 17 predicted proteins | sample 1521721 | NCBI WGS metagenome assembly OFGH01 (sample SAMEA3504132, study PRJEB24116) | mouse gut metagenome | biome: mouse gut; feature: mouse-associated habitat; material: faeces | place: Denmark | collected 2011
GCCGGGTCGTAGCCATACAGCATGCGCGCTCCGGCGTCGGCCAGGTAGAGCCGATCGCCCCGTATCGCCATCTGGTCGGCCAGGTGCTCCAGCTCGTAGCTTTCCAGGTTGCCGCCGTCCAGGTCGCCCACGCTCAGCACGGCCGCCCCTGTCGGCGCCACCATATCCTGGCGCACGATATACAGGTGTCCGTCGTGCACAGCCACGGCAAGGGCATCCGCCACCGGCTGCGGATACGGCGTCACCTTGCCGGTGCTCGTGTACATGAGCACGATATTGCCAGCCTGCGCACGCCCGGCGCCCGACTCGTTCGCGTCGGCAGCGCCACCCGAGCACACGGCGTACAGCACCCCGTCGCAGGCCACGGCGCGACGCACCTCGCTCCCGTAGGATGACAGGTCGTACTCGCGCTCCGTATTCAGATTCTCATCCAGCTGAAGCACCCACGAGGAGGCCGGCGGCACATCGGCCTGAGCATCCCCGTCAGGCACTCCGTCATCGGTGCCGAACACGAACAGCGAACGGTCCGCCCACAGCAGCTTCGTCGCCATCCCCTCGGGCAGCGGCAGCTCCTTCACCTCACCGGTCTGCTTATCGTAGCGGACCAGCGGGCCGCCCACAGCGCTGGAGCAGGCGAAAAGATAGCGATCGTTGGCCGCCACGCAATCGAGGCGCACATGGTCCTCGCCCAGCGCGAAGGGGCGCACCGCCGCATCCCGCAGCGAAACCTCGAGCACCTCGTCGGTGGGGCCGGGCTCGAACTTGTCGATGCCCTGGGGCGCCACGTAGAGCGCATCGCCCCACACGCACGCATCAGCCCATCCGTCGCCCATGCCGCCTTTCTGGAAGGGCAGCTCGCCCAGCTCGCCCAAGTTCTCGTCGTAGAACACGATGCGCGATACGTCCTCGGTGCTGGACGTGTCGATCACACCCACAGCCGCCCGGTTCATGGGAATATCGACCCGCGTGTTCACGGCGGTCGTGCAGCCAGCCAAAGTGCTTACCGCCGTCATGGCGGCCACGCACGCGACAGCCGCCCCCACGATAATCGCAACCCATCGCTTCGGAATGAGCTCGTCTAAGCCCTTGCCGTTCATTGTTCGGCCTCCTGCCCTGAACCCGTCATGCTCGACCGCGCAACGCAACGCGACCGGCGAGAGAAAAGCCCCTCACTACACAACACGTTTGAGCGAGCCGAAATATTACAGGGAAACTGAGAATTCTCAGAAACTTCACTACCGGGCCAACGCAGACCTCATTGCCTTTGGCCGACGGACTCGGCCAGCGTGCTCTGGTCGGGAAGGTCGGCCATGACGGCGCCCAGCCCCTCCCGCCGGGCCCGGTCGACGATGGCGGCGTTCTCGTCGTCGTTCTCGTAGATGTCGAAGAACGCCCGCAGGAGGGCCACCTGCCCGGCGACGTCCTCTCCCCCGCCGAGGTCGTCGGCGCAGCCGTTCAGGGCGTCGCGGTAGAATCCCCAGTTCCAGCTCGAGAGCGGCCCGAGCCAGAAGTTGCGGGACTCCAGCGCCGCCACCGCGTCGGGCGCCTCCCGCCTCACGTTCTCCAGGGCCGCGTCGCGGTCGTCGAAGGTGGGCAGCAGCCAGTAGCTTTCGCCGCCGTCGGATATCTCCTGCTTGACGGAGGCGCTCCCCACCGGGTGGAGCGACGACCCCATCTCGAAGGGCACGTCCACCTCGCTGACGCGCACCTCCCCGTGCCCCGCCGCGCACCCGCACAACCCGGCCAAGGCAACCGCGATCACCACGGTCATTAGAGAAGAAAGGGGCTTCACACCAATCTCCCATCTATTCCGATGGGCCCGCGGACGGCTTTTCGCCCGCGGGCCCTCTACGCCCAGCACCGAACTCAAGTAGGCGCATCATCTCTGTCGATAAACTTTATTATACTGCTGCGATTAAACTCCCGAAAGTCTTCCATAAACTCCCGAAAGTCTTCCAACTCGAACCGGGGCGATATCTCCCTTTTGACCGAAATGGCGCTCGACCTCGCCGCGGCCAGCATCGAGCGAACGCATCAGGCCGCGCAGGCTCTGGCAACTGCCTCGACGATTGATTCCGAATTCACCCACCCTCTTCCGTGGACGCAGAGGGCGTCGGCATGTCAGATCTGGGTTACGGGGAATTCGCCGATCACCGTTCTGCCGTCAACGTCGTATACCGGGATGTAGACGGTCGTGGCCTCGACCACGTCAAGGTAGGCATCTTCCACTATCTCGGCCGTCAGGGCCGTATCTTGCTGCGCTGGATCGTCCTCCAGCGGCTCGACATGGCGCGCCGCCTCCTTTGCGATCGCGTCGTAGTCGATCTCGGGCGCATCACCCACATGCATCGCGTCAATTATGCCCGCTGCGCCCTCGAGGGAAATTTCAGCGCCCTGGAGGTCCTCGTCGATCTCGTCCTTCAGCATCTTGGCTGCGGCTGACTCCAGCTCGGCCTGCGCGGTACGGAGCTCGCCCGCAGGCGCATCGACGGCGCTGGCCTCATCCCATTCTTTCTTCGATATGAAGCCGGACCTGCCGTTCGTAGCTCGCGCGAGGATAAGATCGGGCTCCTGACCGTTCGGGGCATCGTCCAGCGTCCCATAGGTCATGCCGAGCTCATTGGTCTTGAAGGGGTAGACGCACTCGCTGCGCAAGTCCATCGCCTCCTTCTCGCTATCCGAATAGGCGGCATCGCCCAAAGCTGTTGTCGAATTCGCGAACAGGGAAAAGGCCGCTCCCATCACCACCGCAACAACAACAGCGCCGACCGCACAAGCTGTCCATTTGCGGCGGCTACCGCACCCTAAGAGTCTTGTCTGCATTTTTACCTCCCCTCCATCACCCCAGCCAGTCGTCACTGGCCGAGGCTGGGTCCTCGGGAAAATTTTCCTCTCACCCTTAGACACGAACGGGAGGCGGGAATTATTACAGGTTTCGTGAAAAATTTCGAAAATTTCCTGTTCAGATACCACACGAGCAAGGCCCATGCCAGCCGCCGGCCCATGCCCCCTCGGGCCTCGCGCGCCCGGCTCCTAGCGTATCCGCTCCATGCGGCCGTGCTCCAGCTCGTGCACGGTATCGCACAGAATGCCGATGTCCTCGCTACTGTGGCTTGCGAGCACGATGGTACGCCCCTCCTCTTTCAGCTGCAGGAACAATTGGCGCATGTCGGCAAGCCCCTGCTTGTCGAGGCCGTTCATCGGCTCGTCTAGAAGCAAAATATCCTGCCCTTCCATGAACGCCTGGGCAATGCCGAGGCGCTGCCGCATGCCCAGCGAGTACTTCCCCACATGCTTGCGGCTACCGGGGTCGAGGCCCACAGCCTCAATCGCCTTTCGCACTTCTTCTTTGCCAACCCGGTTCTGCAGCCGCGCTAGATACATCAGGTTGCGCAAGCCGCTGTACTGAGGCGAAAAGCCCGGCGTCTCGATAATAACGCCAATGCCTGCGGGCAGATGCTTATAGGGAACCGCCTCCTCACCCCTCAGCAAGATGCGCCCCTCGTTATAGCGAGCCAGTCCGCAGAGGCACTTCAGCAGAACGGTTTTGCCCGACCCGTTCCGACCGACAAGGCCGTGAATCTTGCCCGCCCCCAACGACGCAGAAACGCCATCGAGCACCACCGTATCGCCATAGCGCTTTGTCAGGCCTTCAAAGGAGATGGCAATTTCCCCTGAGTGGTCCGATCCATTGAATGTCTTCTGCCCAGTCGTCACCGAACGCATTCCTTCGCATTGCGTCTGCTCGCTATTCACACCCATCATCCCTCTCATTGATTTTGCATCTGAGAACCAAGATCGATACGCCGCATGGCCCATATTGCCAGCAGGCCCATAACCGCTATCGCACTTACATCGAACAACAGTGCATCCGTCGGCGAGGGCAATGTGGCCGAAGTGCCCGCAAAGTTCAGCAAATGTATACGCGCATGGGACACGGGCGAGACCAAAAAGGCAGTGTGAGGCAATACATTGAGCACGAGCAGATCAAACAGCACGATAAACGCCGCCGGGGCCAGCCCAGCACGACTCCCCGTGAAGGCGTTTACGGCGGCAATGCAAAGCCCTAGCAATACACCCGACACCACCTCAAACCCAAGCGTAAGCAGCAAGGCAGTCGTCGGCGCCAATGCTCCGACGACTGCGCTGTCGAAAGCGAGGGTGATTCCCACGCTTTGAGCTGCATCGGTCTCGGTCAGCGTCGTGATGGCCACACCCCACCCGTCAACGGCAAAAGTCATCCAGGGGGCGACGAACAACCAAGAGAGAACAAGTAGCGCTCCGTAGTACATTGCTACGATAAGCATGATCGCTAATACCCTGCTCAGCGCCCACCGCAAACGACCCGCACGTACAAGAACGAATGCCTCATCGGAAGAAACAAAGGGAGCATCGGCAAGCAGGAACAACACACCGAACGAGAAGAACGCCTGGCAGACGGGATCGCCCACGACAAAGGTAAACAGCCATGGCCCCACTCGGTATCCCAACTCGGGAACAAACGAGCCAATCGGAGCCAGAAGGCTCCACAACGGCATAGCCTCAACCAAAAGCAGCAGAACCATGCGCTTCGAGAAGAGCACGCGCCACGCAGTCGCCTTCGCCAGCGCCCACACTTCCCAGCACCCTTCAACCACCCTCGCTCTCCTATTCATGAGCCATCACCGTCCGCAGGCGACCGTAGCATGCGGCAAGCATGAGAAGCATAGCGAGCCCATATACGCCAGCGATGACCAGCATCGTCTGAGTCGTCCCGCCGAAACTTTGGCTATAGGCAAGCGACGCTAGATTGAGCTGCACGGGCCACGCACCAAAGTGGATAATCTGCACGAGCGCAATAGCGCCAATAAATGGCGCCGCGTATGCAGCATATCGGTAAAGCGCGAACAGCGAGGCCGTGAAACCAAGAGCGGCCCAAAACGCTCCGTAACAAAACTGAGCGCAGCAAAATAACACCCAATAGAGAATCGCATTTCCTTCCAGAAGCACTTCGATAAAAGGTTCATGGCCCGCAAGATACTGCCATTCCCCCGTCTCAACAGAAACCAGTTCAGGGCAAAGAGCTGTGCACAGCACAAGAAACAGGCTGCACGAGAGGACAACGACCGCCCCACCCGACACAACACAGGCGACAAATTTCTCGGAGAGATACCTCCAACGCCGCTCGCGCACAAGCAGAAGACGCAGTCGGCCCGAAGAATAATCCTCGCAGAACGATCCCGCATAGGGCAGCGCAGCCCCCACTACCACAAACCAAAAGGAATTGTTGAAACAATAGGCGTAGCGAAAGACCGAGAGGGCATCCATGTGCGACACCTCGCTGATAGAAAGGTCAAACGCACCCGAGAAGAGGATCCCCGTGAAGGCCACGGCCACTCCTCCAAGAAACAGCGGCGAGAGAAAGGCCCTTTGCATCTCATCTGAGAGGGATACCGCCATGTCAGATCACCTCCGCCGTCAGTGCGTTGACGCGAAAACCGTAATCGGGATCACCGGCATTCCTGAACACCCAGGCAGGAACAAGGGTAGCGCCTGTCTCGCTGTCCAACTGAGGAACCGCACAATACTCTAATGCTATACGATCTATCTCCACAGGCTCCGTGAAAGCTACTGAGCCGTATCGCTTCGCAAGTGCGTTGACCGCCTCATCGAGCGGAATGACTGCGTTATCGCTCCCGCCAATATCCGAACCGCCTCTGAAAAGGCTCTGTCCTGTTACCCATCTTATGCCCTCTTCTCCTACGTAAGCCCGCAGATAGCACCCGAGTATAGAGTCGTTGCCCAGACTGTTGTAATACCTCGTCCCATCCGAAGAGGACGCCAATGGCACGCCGTTTACATTAAAGTGAACGTGGATGGAGTACATTTCGTCTTCCGGCCCATACTCGATAGCATCCAGCGCCTTAATCTCTTCAATAGCCTGGGAGACCAGCCCCTCAGGATCCTCATCCATATCCTGATAGTCCCCTAGCCTCGTTGAGACATAGTCGTCCTTAGCGACTTCCATCTTGGAAGCAGGCAGAGCATAGGCAACCACCGAGGCCACGTCGTCTTCTTTGAGACCCATGGCAAAAATCAGATCCCATACCCACTGCATGGCAGACTGAGAGGAGAAGCCATCCAGCTCCTCCTGCTCAAACGGCGCGATGCAATCTGATTCGGGAGCATCGGCTCCCGTACCAACATAACAGTCGGGAAAAGTTGCATCGTGAAAGCTGATTTCGCTAGCGCCGACGAAGGTGCTGGCACCATCGGGCATTTCGTAGAGAACTTCCTCCGCATGCCCTGACCCATCGAAGGATATCTCTTCTTTACTTGCCACCTCCGCGCTCTCCAACCCTTTGCCCATGAGCACCTCCGCTATGGCGTCGGCGCGATCAGCAAAGCCGTATGCAACGGCGCTGAGCGAGGTCGTCGGAGCCTTTTCGGGAAGTACTACTTGGGCCTCGATCTTCAGCGATGATCCCAGCGTCTCCGAAACGTAGTTTGGAGTTGTATTCCGCATAGCCGCATAGCTTGACCCGTCGATGCCGTAATCAACGAGATGCAGCGAATCGGCGGCCCCGTCAATACGTTCCGGCGCACATCCTGCCACCGGCAAAAGAGTCACCAGCGCAGCACATGCGCACAGCTTACTCAGCAACTGCCAACAAAAACGAACGTTGCCCACCAGTTCTCTCCTTCGCCGCCGACCGCTCATCCCGTTATTTCAAACTACGGAATCCAGGTGCCAGAAACCGTAGTACCTGTATTTCCGGTGCCTCCCACACTAGCGACTTGCCCCCAAAGACTATAGGCTTTGTTTTTCGCTCCGTAGCCGCTGAAATATGCCATGTTCTTCGAAGTGCAGGAATAAAATGTCGCGGCTTTTGACGCCTTCGTCGTCGTACTGCCCGCATGAACGCGCAGCACGACGCCGACAGAGCGTAGCATGAGAAGATTCGTTCCGTCCTTTTTGACCGTGCCTGTAGCAGCCCCGGTTCTTACCTTCTTTTTTGCCGCAGACTTATTCGTGCCATTAGCAAGGAGACTAAACTTGTAGCCATAAGATGTTGCCGCGTGAGCCTGCTCGGCAGGAACCAACACAACAGCAGCCAGAACAAGGGTTGCAGACAACACAAGACACCACAACTTGCACGATTTCGACATCGTCTTGCTCACAGTGAACCACCTTTCCTCAATCGTGTTGCCCCAGCCAGTCGTCACTGGCCGAGGCTGGGTCCTCGGGAAAATTTTCCTCTCACCCTTAGACACGAACGGGAGGCGGGAATTATTACAGGTTTCGTGAAAAATTTCGAAAATTTCCTGTTCAGATGCCAAATATGATCTTTTTCAAAATATTTTGGATTTCTGTAATAAAACCGCCTTCCCAAACGTGATAGAGAGTAGGAAGAAATTTCCTGCGCATTGCGCAACGGCTCGCCCGCAACCCGGAGAGGAGGTGACGGCCTTTGAGGAGCGACCAATTCATAGAAGACGCCATGCGCGCCCATAGCGACGCCCTGTTTCGCACCGCATGCAGCATGCTGAACTCCGAAGAAGAGGCACGCGATGCGACGCAGGAGGCATTCATCAAGCTGTTCAAAAGCGAGACGAACTTCAAGGACGACGACCATGTGCGTTGCTGGCTCATTCGGGTGGTGCAAAACGACTGCATAGACCGCCAACGGCGCGAGAAAAGGGTAGCCATCGACCTGGTAGACCCGACCGAGCCCGACGCCATCGAGCGGCTCATAGGCGACCGGGCGCTACTCAGCCAAAGCGAGGTGGAGCTCGACGAGGACCACTTCCTTTGGCGCCACGTGGCAACACTCTCGGAGGATGACCGGCGCGCCGTACACTTACGGTTCGCCGAGGACCTGTCACTTCGGGAAATCGCGCAGATCACCGGGTGGTCCTACGGCGCGACCGGCACTCGGCTATGTCGCGCTTGTCAGAAGCTGAAACGCTTAGTTGAAGCCGAGCTGGAACAGAGAAAGGAGGAAGACCGTGAGAAGATCGACAAGAAGACGATTCGAGACATACCGCAAGCAGACCCGCACGCTGACCTTCGGAGACGAGGCCCGCAACGAGACGATGCGGATCATTCGGGCTCTGAGGGCCGAGCAAGCCCAAAGAGAGGCCGCCGCAGCCGAGGCTCCGGCCGTCGCCCCGATGGCGACGAAGACGGCCTCGCCTACGCCTAAGCCCAGAAAGCGCCCGAGTTGGATCGGCGCGAGAGCGCCCTTCGCGCTGAGGGCCGCCGCCTGCGCCGTCGTGGCTGTAGGCGTCGCGCTGTTCGCGGTGGTAGGCATTGCCCCTACCGTCGATAGAGAGCACAACATCGCCACCGCATCGTCTCCCCTCCTTCCGTATCAGCGCATCCAGTTCGATCACAATAACGAGGGGATATTTGAAGCCGACGACGGTGTTTACATCACCGTGCCTATTCTGCTTGCGCTGCCGGGGAACCCCGCGGGGGACGCAACGGTGAGTCTTAATGGGGCAGAAAACACGCTCTTGTCAACCGAATGGTTTCCCAGCGAGGAATCGGAACCCGGGTCGGCTTCGGTCCAAACAAAGATCGTTTCCGGGCTGGTGAGCGCCTACGCCATCTATCGCACCAGTTTAACCCATGCAGACTTCATGAACGGGGACACCGCCCCATCGGGCTGGACATGGGATCCGACTGATGCCATCAACATGATAGAAGATCTTCGCAATTGCGAGATTGTCGTCACGCCGTCAGTGGGCAGCCCCGTCGCCTACACGATCAACTTTGACGACTATCCAACTCGCGAGGACATCGCTGATCGGTTGTACAGCCGCGCCGGCTTCCGTCTTACCTATTTCTCTCTAGACCGAAACGAGGACCAATGAGCTCTGAAAAACGCCGCACGGGCATTGATCGCCGAAGCTTTTTAATCGCCGCAGGAATTACCTGCCTCGGTATTTTTGCGCATCCTGCCTCGGCTTTTGCAGCCATAATAAAATGGGGAACACCTCTTAAGAAGACAGTGGACGGTGTTACCTATACTTATAAATCTGGTTTCTCCGCAGGCTCGGATCCTTGTGTATATACGCAGATAACTGCAAGCAAGACCGTCTCGGCTGGAACAATGCAGGCACGCGCTATCGCAGTAAAAGAAACCAACCTGGCCATTGCGGCGGCAAGCAACTGGATGGGCAACTCCAAAGGAACGAGCCTTACCGTCAAAAAGCAAACCCCCGCGGTTACCCTCGGCTGCACCTCTCGGGGTCGAGTGCAAATCAAGAACGTTCGGGGGCAGCTTTCCTGCAACCCCATTAGAACCCGCTCACTCGCTCCCGAGCTTTCTGTGAACGAGCACGGGCAGACGCTCGGCACCTACGAGGATGTCGAGCGCGGGGCCGTTCCCGATCTGGTGGGCATCGTGGCCGATTCCGGAATCGACGGCTACGCCTACTGGGAGCAGTTCGACGCCGAGGATGCTTCCGACGCCATTCCCGTGTACGCCGAAGACGGCACCACACAGATCGGCATCTTCACCTTCGGCGACAAATAGCCTTCTTCTCTCGCGCGGGGCGCTTCCTTCCGGTCGCCCCGCGCCCTCTTTTCTCCCCTACGACGCCTTGCAGGCGTACTCCAGGATGCGCCGCGCGGTGCCCTGGCTCACCTTCGTATCGTCGCCTTTGCCGAGAAACGCATAGATGTTTCCCTTGTTCAGGCCCAAATCCTTGCAGAGGCGGTACACCGTTACATCGCGGCCCTTCATGGCCTGCAACGTTTTCTCCCTCATACCCGCAATAACGAGGCGCTCCCCCGCGATGGCGTAGCGCTTGGCTATGTAGGCGCTCCACACCGCGCGATACCGCGGCGGCGCTTCGGCCGACTGCAGGAAGAACGACACCTCTTCGGGGTCGTCTAGGCAGTCGGCCATCTGCGCGTAGCTGCGCTCCATCCACGTGCCCTCGCTGATGGCGGCCAGGTATCGGGCCTTGCCCTGAACCGCCGCGAACACCATGAGGGCCTCGGCCGCAGCCGGCATGGACGTCGCGACGGAATCGCGGAGTTTCCGCAGGTTGTCCGTCTTCAAGCCGGTGAGCTCACGACAGTGCAAACGCAGAAACCCTTTGAAAGTCAGGTTCACGCTTCCTCCTTTCTTGATAGTATTATTCGTAACGAATAATACTATCATAAGTTAATTCATCATCGTTGACTTTTTCGACGATTGGCGACAAAAAGCCCTGCCGCTCGAAGTCGAGACGGCAGGGCTTGCGGAGGGGTCGGCGCCGGCTTATCCGCCAAGGGTGCGACCTGGACGGCAGGTCGCGAGAGCTTGAGTACAACCCAGCAAAAAGGCCGACCCAGCGGATCGGCCCTTGGAGAGAGGTGCGGCGCGTCCTACAGGGTGGCGGCGCCGATGCAGCCGGCCATGGCGGCGGTGGCGAGAGCGAACAGGGCAACTCCGGCAACGATGGCAATCATGGTAGATCTCCTTTCCGCGCGGAACATTTTCGATGAGACCACTATGACAGCCACACCTTACCGCCCCGTTGCGCGTCCCTTACAATAATGTCGCTTTACGCCAAACCGCCGGAAGGGAGCGCGACGTTCCCTGCCCCGCTACCAACCGGCCACTACGATGCCGCGCTCGGCAGCTAGGTCGTTCACCGTCTGTATCTGACGCTCCGTCTGCTTCTGAACGGCCGCGATGAAGCGCTCGTCAATCTCCGGGTTCTCACCCAGCACCTCGGCGATGTCATCCAGAAAGCCGTCGAGCGCGCTCGGATCGTACCAGCCGAGATCTTCCACGAGCGCCAGCTGCTGCGAGGGGTATTCGCGAAACGGATGACTCTCCCAGACGTAGGGGCGTGCCTCCAGCTCGGCCGTCGTCGCGCGACTGTAGAAGCCACAGCCATGGTCGAACAGCGGCGCGATGCGGTAGCCGTCGAGGCCTTCCACCGAGCGGAGGAGCCCGAAGTTATGGGTATGGCGATCGAAGTTGGCCATAAGGTAGTCGGCCACGATCATCTTATCGATGAGCCGCCGACCATCTTCCACGCCCAGCTCCTCCAGCGCCCGCAGATAGCCCGTATGCAGGTCGCGGCCCTCGGTAATGCCAAAAGCGGTCAGCACGTCCTGGGCGGGAATGAGCTCAGTGTCGGGCCCCGCCATGTTCGCGCACGACGAATAGGCGCGGCCGTGGCGCTCGGTGACGGTGTAGGGAACGAACTCGTTCGGATCCAACAGGCGCTCGAGCAGACGCGTCGCCAGTTTCTCGTTGTAGGGCTCGCGGTTCTCGTTGCCCGTGCCCCCCTTGATGAGGTAGTCCGTCCCGCGGCGGCGCACCCAGGTCTTGCTGAGCATGCCGTTAGTGGCCGTGTCGGGCGAGCGGGTGATGGCCGGACGGCCCCGCCCACCCGATGCCGCCCGACCGCTGGCGAAAGCAGGTTCGCCCGCGTTGCGCGGCGAGAGGCCCGTCAGCATCAGGTCGCCGAAATCCTCATCGTAACCGTTGTCGTAATAGTTGACGGCAGCCCAGGAAACCTCGACGCCTTCAGGCCGGAACCAGTAAGGGTCGGACAGGCTGAGGCCCCACGATTGGAACATGAGCACTGCGGGCGTGCGCACCGCCAGATCGCGCAGGGCGGAGGGAAGGTGCGGGCGCAGACCGGGAATAGCCCGATCGCGCAGCCATTCCGCCATGTCGTAGCGGTTGGGTTCCCTGTCGCGACGACCCACGCCGAAAGGCTTCCAGGCAATGCCGTCCAAGGGCTCTACAGCAGCAACACTCCCCGTGCGCCCGTGATAGGTGAACGCCAGCACCTCGCGGTCGTGGCACATGAGTGTGTAGCGGGCCGTCTCGACGCCGGCATCAGCCCGGGGGCGTCCGCGCTGCGGCTTGGCTTGCACGCGCTCGCGCACCGACGCCTCGTCCACCATCCAGGCGCGGCCGAATTTCTGCGCCTTCAGCGCCCCGGCTTCAATAAGGTTGTTCACACGCCGCGGCGACACCCCCAAAAGCGCCGCCGCTTCTTTCGTCGTCAGCACAGGACCGCCTTTCCCTTGCATTATGGTCACCTTAAATATACCAAATGAGGAATATTTTTTCCGATGAAATTCCGAAAAGTAAATGTTCCTCATAGGGAATAGTTTTCAGAAGCACAAGGTGGATTCGACGCAGGACATGTTAGTTTTCGTTGCTTGCCCACACCCCGAGCCCTTGTTAAGGTTAAGGTAGAACCGCGTCCGAGAAAGGTGTCGAAATCATGCTACGCGACAATCTGAAGCGCCTTCGCGAAGAGGCCGACTTGACCCAAGACGAGCTGGCCCAACGGTTGCACGTCGTGCGTCAGACCGTCTCCAAATGGGAGCGCGGCGCCTCAGTGCCCGATGCCGATATGCTCGCCCGCATCGCAGCCTTGTACGGAGTCTCCGCCTCGTCCCTCTTGGACGAACAGCCCATTGCCGATGCAGAGCTTGAGTACATTGCAACGCAGACAGCACTCCTCAACGAGCGCCTCGACCACCAGGAGGAACGGCGCCGCGAGATTGTGCGGTACCTTTGCATCGCCGCCGGCGTGCTGGCCGCCATCGTGTTCGTCTTCCTCATGATACGAGGAACACCCGTACAAAGCTCCGACCCCTTCGTGCAAATCACCTATGAGATTGACGGAGTGCGGGACTCTGTTGGCGTCCAGCTTGACGAGAACGACCTCTCACAAGCTTTCGGATGCTTCGGAACAGCTGATATTGCGGAGGCCGCGAATTCACAGGTGATCTTCGACGAATACGGTCATGTCAGTGCAAGTCAGCTTCAAAAAGCGGTGGAAACCGCCGTCCGGGAAGCCGGCGGCACAGTTGTTTCCATCGAGCGGTGCAACATCCCCGAAAACGCGGCCTAGGCTATCCGAGGGCCACCTTCTCCAGGAACTCGTCGGGGCTGAGGTCTTCCCAGCTTGCGATGAGGAAGTCGGCGCGGACGAGCAGGGCCTCGCGGGTGCCGGAGATGTCGTTGTCGTAGATGGCGCCGGTGCGAAAGCCCGCGGCCCGCAGGGTGTCCAGGGCATAGGCGGCGTCCTCGAAGCCCCAGGTGTGGGCGCGGTCGGTGCCGAGGAAGCTGCGCGCATGGTCGTAAACGGCCGGCTCGCGCTTGCTGGTGCGCAGGTCGTCCACCGACACGACGGCCTTCATATAGGGGGCGAAGCCGCAGCGCTCAACGCAGATGGCCAGCATGTCGGCCGGCGTGGAGGAGGCCACGGCCATGGGTACACCGCGGGCATGCAGCCCCTGCACGAAGGCGAGCGCGCCGGGCCGGGCTTCCACCTCGTTGGCGTAGAAGGCGCGCATGCGCTCGAAGATCATGGCGAGCACGTCCTCGCTGCTGGCCCCCAGGCCGCACTGCTCGTGCAGGTAGGCGGAGGCCTCGGGCAGCGACATGGTGGTGATGGCGTCGGCGTCTTCCTTGGTCAGCGTAATGCCCGCCTCGGCCGCCAGGGTGCGGTCCACGTCGTGCCACGCGCCCATGGAATCCACGAGCGTCCCGTCGCAGTCGAAGATAACACCGATACCACTCATTTTCTGCAACCTCACATTCCTGGCAAAGTCAGCGAGAAGCTCTGGCACGTTTCAGATTCGCCCGCCCTTGGGCCAAGCTGGCTTCGGTCAATGCCGCGCCCAAAAACTAAGGTGAAGATGAAACGGGCCAGAGCCTCGCAACGTCGGGCGGCCCGTGCGCCCCGTCAGGGCGCACGGAACAAGTTACTCCTCCACGCGGATGACCGAGGGAGTGTCCAGCACCACGTTGTCCAGGGAGAGGGCCTCCTCCAAGGCCTCGCGGATGTCGCGCTCGCTGCAGCGATGGGTGACCACTACCTGGTCAACCCGCTCGGCACCCGAGCGGCCGCGCTGCACGATGGACTTCACCGAGATGTTGTGACGAGCGAACACGCCGGCCATGGTCTCCAGGACGCCGGGACGATCAGTCACCGAGAAACGCAGGTAGTAGCGCATGACCAGCTCGTCCATGGGCAGGATGGGCAGCTCATCGGTGCAGGTGCAGCCCACGATGGGAGCCACGCCCTGCTGAATGTGACGCGCCACTTCCAGCACATCGCCCATGACGGCACTGGCCGCCGCACCGGCACCGGCACCTTCGCCGAAGAACATGGTCTCGCCCACGAAGTCGCCCACCACGTAGATGGCGTTGAACACGCCGTTCACCGTGGCCAGCTGATGGCTCTCGGGAATCATGGTGGGGTGCACGCGCACGTCCACGCCGCCCTCGCGGCGATGGGCGATGGCCAAAAGCTTGATGACGTAGCCCATGTCGCGAGCCGCCTCGATGTCCACGGGCGAGATGTTGGTGATGCCGTCGGTGAACACGTCGTCCAAGGTCACGCGCGAGTTGAAGGCGATGGAGGCCAGAATGGCGATCTTGGCGGCCGCATCGAACCCGCCCACGTCGGCCGTGGGGTCGGCTTCGGCAAAGCCCTTCTCCTGGGCCTCGGCCAGCGCATTCTCGTAGGACAGGCCATTGTCGGCCATACGGGTGAGCATGTAGTTGGTGGTGCCGTTCACGATGCCCATGACCGAAGTGATCTCGTTGGCAATAAGCGAGTGCTTCAGCGGGTCGATGATGGGAATGCCGCCGCCCACCGACGCCTCGAAGGCCAGCTCCTTGCCTGCGGCTGCTGCGGCATCCATGACTTCCTTGCCATGGGTGGCCATGAGCGCCTTGTTGGCTGTGACCACGTTCTTCCCCGCCGCCAGGGCATTCAGCACCACGGTGCGGGCGATGGTGGTGCCGCCGATGAGCTCCACCACGATGTCGATCTCGGGGTCGTTGATGATGTTGTTGAAGTTGTCGGTGAACAGGTGCCCCACGCCGTGGGCCTCGGCCTCTTCCGATGAGAGCGAGCACACGCGGGCCAGCTCCAGGTCGATGCCGAAGTGGCGGCGGAAGGCGTCCTTGTGCTTCTGGATGATGTCGATGCACCCACCGCCGACGGTGCCGGTGCCTACCAAGCCGATCCTCACTGCCATATTGCGTCCTCTCCCGAGCGCGAAGGTTCTCTCTGATCGGATGATTATAAGGGCGCACGGCGCAAAAGCCGCGACGGCTCAGGGGAGAGGGCCGTATTCACGGCCGTCTGAGTTTCTCCGCCTTTCCCTTTGAAGCGTCAAAGGGAGGCGAACGTCGGCGCGTGTTTCCGAAATGGCCGATTTTGCGCAGTAAACTCCGCGAGATAGATATTGCGCGTCGCCGACTTCGCTACATGTGGGTTGAAACTTATACTTCGACGGCGTTTTCCCAGGTAAAAAAGTTCGGAAAACTGAGTCGCGTTAGGTCTTGCGACAAAGGTGTCTATCTCGCGGAGTTTACTGCGCAAAATTGCGAAATAGAGAAATAAAAGAGATGCGGAAACCAATCGAATGCAGTCTGGTGAGGCGAGCAGAGCACGAGGAGCTCGTCGCGGGCGAGAAAACATAGTTCGAAATTGAGAAACGCCGACAGGGATGACGGTCTGCGCTTAGTCAAGCAAACATCGCGAGCACTTATCCAGCCCCGCTCTGGGCCATCCTTCCAGCATCAAGTTTTATAATTCTAAGTATAATACTTGAAAGTATAACAACTAGCTCTATGGAGGAAACCGCACGTCAAAGCGGGGGAGAAGGCCCGTTCGCCAAACTTCTCCCCCCCGCTCCGTCAAAGACTTCTACGCGAAAATCTCCTTCTCCACGACGAGCTCGTTTTTAATGTGGCCGACGAGCTTTTGCAGGGCGTCGATGCAGTTGGGGCGGATGTCGGCGCCGATGAGCACGTACATGAGCGAATCGCCCACGTTACAGCGACCCTCGTTCAGCCACGTGCGCACGTAGTAGACGCCCGGCCAGGTGAGCGCCTCAGCCTCGGCCGCGGCCAGGCCCTCCGCATCGTAGGAGAACTCTACGGCCACCACCTCGCCGAGGCCTTCCACACCCTCGCGCACCTGCTGCTTGGGCGTTACGCGCACCACGCCGTTGTGCGTGAGGAACATGCCGCACTGGGCTGCCGCCGGATCGGCCTTCGCCTCGGCAAGCCACTGGTCCACGGAAGGTTCGGTCTTCGCCATGATGGGTCCTTTCATCGGGCGCCGCCGCAGCAGCAATTATTCACTGGCGAGAACATACCACAGAATCGTCGCTTCACGGCCCAGCCCTCGCTCTTGCACACCCTTTCAACAGCTCCTCAAATTCTACGGCACTTCAGCAGCGCTTCTTATTAACACCGAAGAACAAAAACGGGGCGCCCCTCCCGTAGTTCTTAGAAAAACACCTGGTCAGCGTCTTTTGTCTCATCGCTTTCTTATTGCCTTCTTATTATCATTCAATTAACAAGAAGGCTCATGGGGCGCCCTGCTAGAACGCGCCTGCCCCTCGAGCGAAACTGCGTGAACCGAGCGAGCTGCCGGGCGATTTCGCATCTCGCCTTCCAATGAAGCCGCTCAATTACCGGTTGGGCGATTTAACGATTCGGACATACGCAGGCAGCCGGCAGGCTGGTAAGATACGGCCATTCACGAGAGAAACACGGGTGCGGACCCGCCCCCCCGCCGAGATGCCTGCGAGCGCTCGGCGAAAGACACACCTGACGCCCGAGAAGAAAGGAAGCGGAAATGGCCCTGCCTGCCTCCGACCTTACCAAGAAGCCCGACCTGCGCACCACCATGGAGCTGGGCGCCGTACTGCCCGAGACTGCGGAAGTGCGCGACGACCACCTGTTCATCGGCGGCGTCGACATGGTTCAGCTGGCCCGCGAAGAGGGCACGGCACTCTACGTGTTCGACGAGGCCGACCTGCGCCACCGCATGGAAGCCTACTGCGAGGCCTTCCGCAGCCGCTACGAGAACTCCGACGTCATTTACGCCTCGAAGGCCTTCCTCAACAAGGAAGTGGTGCGCATCGCCCAGGCCGAGGGGCTGTGCCTGGACGTGTCGGGCGGCGGAGAGCTGGCCTGCGCTCAGGCCGTGGGCTTTCCCATGGAGCGCGTGTTCGTGCACGGGAACAACAAAACGCCGCGCGAGCTGGAAGAGGCCATTGCCGCGGGCGTGGGCCGCATCGTGGTGGACAGCCGCATCGAGCTGGCCCGCGTGAACGAGATCGCCGGGCGCCTCGGCGTGGTGCAGGACATCTACATGCGCATCACCCCCGGCGTGGAGGCCGACACCCACGAGTACATCCGCACCGGTTGCGAGGATTCCAAGTTCGGCTTCACCATGCGCGAGGACTTCGCCTTCACCTGCGTCGCCGACGTGCTGGCCGCGGAAAACGTGCGCCTGGCGGGCCTGCACTGTCACATCGGCTCGCAGATCTTCGCCCTGCACTCCTTCCGCGAGGCGGCGGCGGTCATGGTGGAGTTCATGGCGCCCATCCGCGAGCGCTACGACTACGTGATCGAGGAGCTGGACTTGGGCGGCGGCCTGGGCATCGCCTACCTGGCCGACGACGCCCCCTCCTCTATCGACGACTTCGCCGAGGTCACCTGCACCGCCGTGCGCGACCTGTGCGAGCGCCACGGCCTGACGCTGCCGCGCCTTTTGGTGGAACCGGGCCGCAGCCTGGTAGCCAACGCCGGCGTGACCCTGTACACCGTGGGCATCCTGAAGACGCTGCCGGGCATCCGCAAGTACGTGGCCGTGGACGGCGGCATGTCCGACAACATCCGCACGGCGCTCTACCACGCCGACTACGAGCCCACCATCGCCAACAAGGCATCCCAGCCGCGCACCGAGATCGTCACGCTGTGCGGCAAGCACTGCGAGAGCGGCGATGCCGTGGTGGTAGACATGCCGCTGCAGAAGGCCGATGTGGGCGACATCGTATGCGTCTTCGGCACCGGCGCCTACAACATGACCATGGCCAGCAACTACAACGGGCAGCCCCGCCCGGCTGTGGTCTTCGTGCGCGACGGGCAGGCCCGCGTGGTCACCCGGCGCGAGACGTATAATGACCTGTACGCGAGAGACCTCTAGGGAAGAGCCGGGCCCGCAGGCCTTGGCAGCGATAG
>OFGH01001227.1_pt1 | contig 17922 bp, 15 predicted proteins | sample 1521721 | NCBI WGS metagenome assembly OFGH01 (sample SAMEA3504132, study PRJEB24116) | mouse gut metagenome | biome: mouse gut; feature: mouse-associated habitat; material: faeces | place: Denmark | collected 2011
TGGCCACTCTTATTGTAGTCATAAAAGACCATTGGGACCAGATAGCAGAATTCTTTACAGGCATTGGAACGGCGATAGTTGAGTTTTTTGCCGGGATACCTGATGCGGTGGGCGGCGTTGTAGACAGTATAGTCGAGTTTTTCGCGGGGCTTCCGGAAAAGATTGGATCCTGGTTCACAAGTACAGTTGAGCGTGTAAAGACCTGGGGAAGCAATATGATTTCCGCAGCCGGGGAGGCAGTCAGCAGTTTTATCAGTAATGTTGTCACGTTCTTTTCGGAATTGCCGAACAAAATAGCCTACTGCCTGGGATACGCCATAGGGACTGTTATCAAATGGGGCATTGACCTGGTAAATTGGGTCACCACAGAAGTCCCGAAAATTATTGATAATATTGTTGCGTTCTTTTCGGAACTGCCGGGGAAAATCTGGGATTGGCTTGTTGATACCGTGGATAAGGTTATTCAGTGGGGAGAAGATCTGTATGATACTGCATCGACATGGGTAACGGAAACGATAGATTCTGTCGTCACATTCTTTTCGGAATTACCTGGAAAAGTTTGGAAGTGGCTGACGGATACCATAAATAAAGTAGGCCAGTGGGGAAAAAATCTTCTTACATCAGTGGGTACGGCCGCAAAGAATGCCATTGATAAAGTTACCGAATGGTTTAAGCAGCTTCCCGGAAAGGTATGGACCTGGCTGACAAGCACCATCACTAAAGTAGGGCAATTTGCCTCCAATCTGGCAGCAAAAGCGGGATCTGCAGCGCAAGGTTTTGTCACAAGGCTTATAAATGGCGTAAGGAATCTGCCGAGCCAGATGGCACAGATTGGGAGCAATATAGTAACCGGTATCTGGAACGGCATATGCTCTGGTTGGAGATGGCTTGTTGATAGTGTGAAGAACCTGGCAAACAGTCTTTTCCAGGGCGTAAAAGATGCCCTCGGTATCAACTCTCCGTCAAAACTTTTTGCTGAAGGAGTTGGCCAGTGGATCCCGCCAGGGATTGGTGTTGGTATAGAAGACGCAATGCCCGATTTGGAAAAACAGTTGGACGGCGAAATGGAAGCGCTGGCTGATAGGATGCAGGCGGCTGTTTTGGTGGAGACAGGGAAGATTGAATTTAAAAAGAATGCAGAGCAGACTTATAAAACTGAGGTGGAAAGCAGGCAGTCGCTTGAAAACAGCCCGGTTGAGGTTAATATTGGCGGTGACATCCATACCCATGTTGAACTTGACGGAAGAGAGGTAGGAAATGCGACTACGCCAATTGTAGATAAGAATTTGGGACGTATCGATTCACACAAAAAGCGAGGGGGCTGATTATGACAGGTGTAACATTTGATGGCATCCATTCTTATGAGGAATGGGGGCTGAAATTAAAAAGCGTTTCAATCGGTCTTCCGGAAGAAAAACAGGTCTTTGTGGATGTCCCAGGAATGAATGGCCAGCTTGATCTTACAGAAGCCCAGAACGGCGGTAGCGTATATGGGATGCGGACGTTGGAATTTGTCTTTGATGCCAAAGACTGTAATTATATGAACTGGACCTGGCTGGTAAGTAAGGTTGCGCGGTCAATCCATGGAGGAAAAAAGAAGATTGTGCTGGATGTAGATCCGGAATATTTTTATGTGGGGCGTTGTTCTATAAACACCAAAAAAACAGATGAAATATTTGCGGAAATAACGGTCACCTGTAAATGTGAACCGTTTAAAATGACAAGTACATCAGAGAACGGCGCATGGCTATGGGATCCATTCTCATTCATTGATGGTGTTATCCGGGATACTGCCGGGATAACGATAAGCAGCACATCATCATGGCAGAAAGTGGTGGTGCATGGATGGGCGCATAATGAGGCCTTAGAGATCCGCACCACTGCGGCTATGAAGCTTCGGTTTAACAATCAGGAATACGACCTTCTGTCTGGTACAAATATCATGGTGCAGTTTGATATCCAGGAAGGCGCAAATGATATTTATTTTAAAGGATCTGGGACGGTGACGATTATTCAGAGAGGTGGGATGATTTAATGTATACGATAGTGGCCGTGGCAGATGGCAAAGAATACCCTCTGCATAATCTGAAATCCAGGAGACTGATAGTAAGTGAACCGTATTTTGAGATCGGGGATAACTTGAACGGACAGGCGGAGTTTAAAGTTTTTACAGGGCATCCGTATTACGGAAAAGTGAAAAAGCTGACCACGGATATCATTATCCGTAACGGCAGCAAAGATATGTTTTATGGGCGTGTCCTGTATGATGATGAAGATTCCAACGGCACAAAGCAGGTGTTTGTGGAAGGTGAGCTTGCCTTTTTGTGTGACAGTATCCAGAGGCCGAGGGAATACCACAACATCGGCGTTCGGGATTACCTGACCAATGTCATTAAGATTCATAATGACCAGGTAGAGGCCAGAAAGCATTTTACAGTAGGACGGGTTACGGTAGAGGACGCAAACGACAGCCTCTACCGTTTTTCAAATTGGGAGACCACAAGGGAGACGTTAAAGGATAAGCTGTCTGACCGGTTGGGAGGGCATTTTGTTGTCCGGCATGAAAGTGGCGTCCGATACCTGGATTACCTGGATGATGATGATTACTATTCCAGATGTACACAGCAGATAAAATTTGGAAAGAACCTTTTATCTTTTGCACGGAATTTTGACGCAACGGATCTGGCAACGTGCATTATTCCGCTGGGGACAACTTTGGAGGAATCCAGTATTGAGGGGCTGGACGAAAGGCTTACGATAAAAGAGGTAAACGGCGGAAAGGATTATGTCACGGATGATGCCGCGGTAGCGGCATACGGAAAAATTTACAAGACGATTATTTTTGATGATATTACTCTTCCTGCAAACCTCAAGACTAAAGGGCAAAAATATCTGACACAGACGCAGTATGAAAAGATGGTGCTTGAATGCAAGGCTATCGATCTGAATTTCACGGACGAAGAGTTTGAGAGTTTTTCCCTTGGATCCCTTGTACGGTGTGTGTCAGAGCCGCATGCGCTGGATGCCTGGTATCCGGTGACCAAGCAGAAGTTTTATCTGACGGATTTTAAAAAGAATACCATCACATTGGGAGATGAAAGCAGTAACGTGACTTATACATCGTCGAACCGGCAGAGTACAGCAACCTTCAGGGAAGATCTGGAAACGTATCGGACTGGGCTTACAGAAAGGATAGAGAAAGCCCGGTCGGATTTTAAGGTGGCGATAGATAATGCCAACGGCTTATATAGCACACCTGTGGAACAGGAAAACGGGAGTTTTATCACCTACTATCACAACAAAAAAGACCTTGAATCTTCCTCCATCCGCCTGGTATTCAATGACGCCGGATTTGCCGTGAGCAACAATGCCGGTAAGGACTGGTACGGGATAAAGGTGGATGGGGATTTTATAGCAAATATCCTAAATGCCATGGGGGTCAATGCAGGGTGGATCAATACAGGGGTTCTCCGGGTTACTGATGGGAAAGGTAACGAGGTTCTGTATGTCGATGTGGATAAAGGGATTGTAAGGATTACTCCTGAAATGTTCGCCCTTGCATCTGGGGAAACGATTAACTCTATCGTCGATGCCGCAACAAATAAAAAATGCAGTGTATTTACCAGTCAGCCAAAACCGCCATATAATACCGGGGATCTGTGGTTTGATGGTTCGGATGTTCTGACCTGCGTAACGGCCCGTAAATCGGGAAATTACCAAAAAGCGGATTGGGAGAAAAAGGTTGACTATATAGATCAGAGTGCAGCGGATACGGCAGCCAGCAATGCCGTAAAGGATATGAAACAAACGGATATCCTTAATAAGCTCACCAATAACGGTAACGACAAAGCAATCTATATGTTAAATGGGAAGCTGTATATTTCCTTCTCGGCCATGCGTGGGGATGAACTTACCCTTGGCGGCTCAAATAATGTGAATGGTATCCTGAGAGTATTAAATGGCAGCGGCACAGAGATTGGGACCTGGGATAAAGACGGGATACATCTGAAAAAAGGTGAAATCAACGGTCCGACTATCACTGTTGGAGGAAATGGTAATAAAGAGGGAATCATAAATGTCTTAAACAGCTCCGGCTTTAAGTCGATGGAGATCAATAGTAATGGGCTGAAATTTTTTGATGGAACAAGCAGTATTTTTGGAAGAGCCCGGCTTTATGGTACGTCAGATGGGTTTTCAATAGAAGTCTTATCTGGTACGAGCAATGCGATTTTTTATGTAAATCTGACAAAAGATGGTGAGTTTGATGTCGGCGCAGGAAAAATCTGTCTGCATGGAGGTGTGGGCGAGGTTCAGCTTCCGCAGAAAGTTTACAGCTATGCAATTCCGCAGAGTACGGCAGCGTGTGGCGCAACATTTGATGAAGAAGCAAGTTCTTTTAATGGGGCAAATTATAATTTCAGACTATACCGTGGAACACATTCTTCCAAACGCTATAAGGATATTGGCCGGAATATGTGCCATGAAGATATACAGGAATTATACAACATCAGTCCTGTGTGGGCTAAATATAAGGAGGGCTATCTAAGGGAAGCTGATGAACGCTGCGGGAAAGAGCATCCGATGTTTATTGCTGAGGATATAGAGAAGTACGCTCCTTTGGCGGTAGACCATAATAAAGAAGGACAGGCGGAAAACTGGAATTACAGGATTATGATCCCCTACATGTTCCAAATGTTGAAAGAACAGAAAAAAGAGATAGAGCAGCTCAGAAAATATATTGAAGAATCCAAAAAGGGAGGCGAATAGCATATGGCAAATTTAGAGTCTGAGATCAGTCGTTTCCTGGCGGCTAAGTTTGGGGCGGATGTAAAAGATGCTTTTGTGTCATGCATCCGTAAGATCCATGATGAAAACACCACTGTCGCCCAACTGCGGACAGAGATGCAGGCCGCCGCCGATGAATTGGGGATTGCGGAGGGGAAACTGGAAGAAAAGCTCGCCCAGGCACTCCAAGAGTATCTGACAAAGTATGATGCAGTACGGGTCGTTGCTGAAAATTCCGCAACTGTGGCAAACGGGGCAGAGGCAACCGCTACAAATGCAGAATCTACGGCCGGGGAAGCCCTGGATCAAATCACCCAGGCCGTATTGCTGGCGAACCAGCTTGACAGTAAAGTAAACAGCCTGCAGCTTGTCACGAATGATAAGATCGATGGCGCGTATGTGGAAAACGGCTATTTATGGTTGACGGCTGATGGTGTTGAGGTAGTCGGCCCATTGGGACCCTTCTCAGGAACCGGAGGCGGCGGTGGGGGATCCACGGGCAACAATGCGGTGATGCAGGTTTCCAATACATCCGGATGGCTCTCAAAAACGATCGCCGCTGGGAAGGAACTGCAGATTTCTTTTTACTGGGAATCCATAGAAGATGGCCTGGCAACCGGTCCGGGATTTGTCCGTGTGCAGGTGAATGGGGTTGTCAAATCCATAACTGCGATCAACCAGGGGAACCAGACGATCAATGTCCATGATTATCTTGTGACCGGATCAAACGTGATCAAGCTGAATATCCAGGATAGTTATGAGAACAGCAGGACAATCAATTTTTCTGTGAATGTGATCGACCTGTCCCTTACATCGACGTTTGACGCTTCCCAGGTGTTTACCGGGAATATCCAGTTCCCATATACGCCTGTCGGGGCGGCGGCCAAGACGGTACATATCATTTTGGACGGCAAGGAGATAAAGACAGTCCAGACATCAAGCTCCGGGCGACAGCTTACTTATATGATCCCGTCGCAGGCGCATGGGGCGCATGTGCTGAAAGTTTATTTTGATGCTACAGTAAATGGGGAAACGATCACATCAAATGAGCTGTATTATGAGATTATCTGCGTGAATACCCTAAGTGAGACAGCAATCATTACATCCAGCTTTAATGCCGTGGAAAAACCGCAGTACGGGCAGATATTGATCCCATATTTGGTGTATCTGCCGAACAGCCTGACAGCGGAGATCGAACTGCGTGTAAATGGCGCGATGGTGTCAAAGCAGACGGTAGACCGGACACAGCAGCTTTGGAGTTACAGGGCGGATACTGTCGGGGCGCTGACGCTTCAGATTGTCTGTGGGGATGTGGTAAAGACATTCAGCCTGACAATTACGGAATCGGACATTGACGTGGAGGCAGAAACAGAAAATCTTTCCCTATACCTTTCCAGTTCCGGCCGCTCCAACAATGAAGAAGATCCGGCCAGGTGGGAAAGTGGCAGCATCCGGGCATCTTTTGAGGGATTTAACTGGTCAAGCGACGGATGGCTCCCGGATGAAAGAGGTATTACAGCCATGCGTGTTGGCGGTGATGCCCGGCTGACGATCGGATCAAAGCCGTTTGCGGCAGATTTCCGTATAACCGGGAAGACCATAGAGCTGGAATTTGCGACACATGACGTAATGAATTATGACAGTGAGATCATAAGCTGCATGAGCGGGGGACGGGGGTTCTCCATCACCTCACAGATGGCAAGGCTGGCCAGTGAGCAGTCAGAGATATCCATGCAGTTCAAAGAGGATGAACATGTACGGCTGGCATTTGTCATTGAGAAAAGGGCGGAACAGAGGCTTATCTATATCTATATTAACGGCATCATGTCCGGCTGCGTCCAGTATCCGGCAGATGATGATTTTTCCCAGGTATCCCCGGTCGATATAACGGTCGGCTCAAAAGATGCTGTTGTGGATCTGTATACGGTTCGTGTCTATGACAATGATCTGACACGCCACCAGATCCTGACCAACTGGATCGCCGATACCCAGGATCTTGACCTGATGATAGAAAGGTACACAGCGAACAGCGTCTTTGATGATTACTCAAATATCGTCATTTCACAGTTGCCTGCAGACCTTCCGTACCTGATCCTTGAAGGCCCGGATCTTCCGCAATACAAGGGGGATAAGAAGACAATCGGCGGCTCCTATGTGGATCCGGTCAACCGTGGCCGGTCCTTTACGTTCTCCGGCGCCCAGATAGATGTCCAGGGTACCAGCTCCCAGTATTATGCCCGGAAGAACTATAAGATCAAGTTCAAGGGCGGGTTTATCAATAACAGCGGGGCTGCGGTTGAGAAATATGCCATGAATGATGATGCCGTACCGACAAATACTTTTACATTTAAGGCCGATGTGGCGTCTTCCGAGGGCTGTAATAATGTAGAGCTGGTACGGCTCTACAATTCGGCCTGCCCGTATCAGACACCGTACCAGAAAGAAAACCCGAAGGTGCGCCAGGGGATAGACGGCTTCCCGATCGTAATCTTCTGGAATGACGGTTTTACAACTACATTCCTGGGTAAATACAATTTTAACAATGATAAGGGGACGCCGGAGGTATTTGGATTTTCAGAAGGTGACGAATCCTGGGAAATTAAGAATAATACCTCTGACAGGGTTCTGTTTAAAAATGATGATTTTTCCGGAACGGACTGGCTGAACGATTTCGAGGCCAGATACCCGGAAGACAATGAGGACAGCACAAACCTGGCAGTGCTGGTCAGCTGGCTCAAATCTACCGACCAGGAAGCAGCGGACGGGGCGGCGCTGGATGCCCCTGTTACCTATGATGGGACGGAATATAGCGCCGACACGGCGGCATACCGGCTGGCGAAGTTCAAGGCGGAGCTGTCACAGCATATGGAAATGGACGCTGTGGTGTTCTATTACCTGTTTACTGAGCTGTACCTGATGGTCGATTCCCGGGCGAAGAATGCTTTCCCGTCGGCCATGGGTGGGTCGAAATGGTTTTCCCTTCCTTATGACTTTGATACGGCGATCGGGATAAACAATGAAGGTACGCTTGCCTTCTCTTATAATCTGGAGGATATAGACCAGACAGATACAGGGGCGGACGTATACAATGGACAGCAGAGTGTCCTCTGGATCAATCTGCGGCAGGCATTTTTCCCACAGATACAGGCCATGTACCAGAACCTGCGGTCTACAGGGAAACTATCCTATGACCGGACCGAGCGGGCTTTTGAAGAGCACCAGGCGAAATGGCCGGCGGCAATCTTCAATGAGGACGCATATTTCAAGTACCTGTCACCTTTAATTGAGAGTGGGAATGCCTCCTATCTGTCCATGTTACAGGGCTCCAAGGAGCAGCAGCGTAAATGGTGGCTCTATAACCGTTTCCGTTATCTGGACAGCAAATACAACGCAGGGGACGCACTCACGGACGTTATCACGGTCCGCGGATATGCCAAGGCTAATATCACGGTCACCCCCTATGCCGATGTGTATGCATCCGTGAAATACGGTTCCTATCTGGTTCAGCAGAGGGCGGAACTGAACAAAGCGTATGAGCTTGCCTGCCCTTTGAGTTCCGTGAATGACACCGAGATTTACATTTACAGCGCAAGCCAGCTGAAAAGCGTGGGCGACCTTTCCGGGCTTAAAGTCGGCTATGCGGATTTTTCCATGGCCGTAAAGCTCCAGGAACTCAAGATCGGGGACAGTGGCAGCACATACAGCAATACGAATCTGCAGGAACTCCACATGGGGAATAACCGCCTGCTGAAAAAGATTGACGTGCGGAACTCCCCGAACCTCAAGACCGCCATTGATTTGAGCGGGTGTAAAAATATTGAGGAAATATATCTGGAAGGGACCGGCGTCACCGGCCTGCAGCTCCCGAACGGCGGCATACTGAAAACGCTCCATGTGCCGGGGACTATGGCAAATTTGACTGTGAGAAACCAGCGGCAGATCACGGATTTTCAGATGCCGCTGACGGACGGCAAGTACCCGGCCCTCACAACGCTCTGGCTTGAAAACAGCTCGATTGATGCTATGGACATGATTGGGAAGATCGAGGCGAATACACGTCTGCGTCTGATTGGCATAAGCTGGGAGTTTGAATCCGCAGATGCTATCTCTGACTTTTATGATATCCTGGATACGATGCGCGGCCTGGATGAACAGGGGAATAATACGGAAAAGCCGCAGATTTCCGGCAGGCTGCATGTAAGCGATCTGACCGGGGCAGAGATGGCAGCCCTGCAGGCACGGTATCCGACGATACAGATAACCTTTGACCACATCAAGAGCTACTGTTACTTCTATAATTATGATGGCTCGAAGCTGCTTTATACCGCTTCCTGTCTTGACGGTGCAGATGCAGTGTATTCAGGATCTACACCAAGCCGCTCCAGCACAGCGCAGTATACATATGCTTTTGCTGGATGGGCCAAGACACCGAATGGGCCAGCAGTAAGCAACGCTTTGACGTCTGTCACCGCTGACCGGAATGTATATGCCGCATTTACAGCGACAGTAAGACGGTATACGGTGTACTTCTATAATGGCAGTACACTTCTCCAGACGGTGCAGAATGTCGCTTATGGGAGTAGCGCATCTTATTCTGGGAATACTGCAGATTTGGTTGATCCGCAGGGCGGCGGTATGCCGTTCCAGGCATGGGTGCCGACACCGACCAATATCCAGGGCAATACATCCTGTTATGCAACGTATGTCAGCCCTGTACAGGTAGAAGAGATTACGGATTCCTGGGATACGATTATTGCAAATGTGGAGAATGGAACATACCGCAGCAAATATATGGTCGGGAATTACAAGCCGCTTGACTTGGGGGCAGAGGGCATAGTAAATATGCAGATTGTGGCCTTTGATAAAGACCAGAAGGCGGACGGCAGTGGTACGGTTCCTATCTCCTGGTTGTCTGTGGAATTGTTGAAAACCAGCAAGCGGTTTAATCCGAGCTTGGTAACAAATTATAGGACAGATAATTTAGGACCGGCATGGTCAGCTGATGGTGAGGGGTGGAAGTCGGCAAGCGGAAATCAAAGCACAACAGCGAGTGCGACTTTCAAAGTTACAGCTACGTCAGAAGGAGTCTTGACCATCAGTTACAAAGTTTCTTCTGAAAGTAAATATGATAAACTGACTGTGAAGGCAGGAACTACGATTGTGGCAAATGCTATAAGTGGTGAAGTTGACTGGACTGATTATACCATGGAAGTGGCTGCTGGACAGGAAGTTACGGTTACGGCATCTTATAGCAAAGATGGTTCTGGCGATCACGGTTCTGATGCAGGCTATGTTAAATTCTCAGGCCCGGTAGAGGTTGAGCCGACCATATCTGATATTACGAAACAGGTTGCGGTTTCATATCAGGAAGGCACAGGAATGGCCGGGGGATGGTTGCATTCAGAAATAAGGCAATATTATATAGATGTTTTGAAACCTTTGATTCCAGAAAATGTCAGAAATAAAATTGTAGCAGTAACAAAGACGCATCCATCATACAATCCGAGTACAATGCAAAGTGAAACGCAGACGACGCAGGATGAAGTCTGGATTCCGTCTTATGCGGAAATGTTCAACAGTTATTCCAGCGGTGGGATTTACAGAAGTTTGTTTGCTGATAATGCATCCCGGGTTAAGAAAAAGGTTGGCGCTGCAAGCGCCAGCTGGTGGTGGCTGCGCGCGGCTGATGACAATAGCAATGCGTATGCCGTGGGCTCCAGCGGCTCTAACACCAATATCAATGTTTACAATAGTGGGGCTGTGCCGCTGGGCTTCTCTACCTAATCTGCAATCCGTATATCTGGCCCCCTTGTGGGGCCATTTGCCGGAGCGCAGAATATGCGACCCTGGTCGCCGCGTAAGCGGCGAAAATTTTTGTAGAATTTTCCAGAAATAAGAGGTAAACTATAAAGCGGAAGGAAGGTGGTGCCGATGTCTGTAATCAGAAGCCAGAGGTCGGATTCTAAAATGGAATTCATCCACACGGCAAGGGAATTACAGATTTACTCAATCAAAAAGTGTTCCAATTTCCCTAAGCGGTATACATTTTATATCAGCCAGCCGATAGCGAATTCAGCCACACGCATACATGAGTATGTCAAGATGGCGAACAGCGTCTATCCGACTAATGCACATGAGGCCCAGATACGGAGGGATTACCTTATCCGGGCAAATGCGGAGCTGAATAGCCTGGTGTCACAGATAGAGGTGGCGCAGGAATTGTTTGGCTTAGAGCCGAATGTGATAAAATACTGGATGGACATTGTTGGGAAAGAGATACGGCTGGTAAAAGGGGTTATGAAAGACGATAAGGAACGGTATAAAAGCCTGACCTGATCGGAAATATGGGTTATGTTCTGTATCCATTTTTATGCGCCAGCTGGTGGTGGCTGCGCGCGGCTAATAACAATAACAATGCGTATGCCGTGGGCTCCAGCGGCTCTAACAACAATAACAATGTAAACAATAGTGGGGCTGTGCCGCTGGGCTCCTCTCATGCGAGACAGAGTAACCATAAGGTGAAATCAGGACAGGAGGAGAGAAGGAGAACATGACCCTCGCGTAAGCGTAAATATATACCCTGATAGGTTCGGGCGGACGCTGCTTGCATGGCGGAGCTTGGTGGTGATGCGCCGTTCCATGCCCGGAAACCTTACGCCGTTATATGTAACCATCCGGCAGCGGTACGGGGTATCATTCTAAGGAGAGCGCATGACAAGCGAAGAACGGAGGGAGGCACGGTATCAGAGGCGTGTGAAACGCCGTGCCGAGAAGAAGGAAAGAAAGTATTCCGGCTGTGATGATTTTGACCAGGTATTTTCCTATGGGAACCTGTACCGGTCTTATAAGAAATGCCGCCGGGGAGTGGCGTGGAAAGCAAGCGTGCAGAAATACATCACACAGGCGCCGCTTCTGCTCAATCAGACATACGGCCGGCTCCAGGATGGCACATTCCGGTCAGGCGGATTTTATGAGTTTGACTTAAATGAACGTGGGAAGCTGCGGCACATTAAGTCCGTGACGATCAACGAGCGTGTAGTCCAGCGGTGCTTATGCGACTATGCCCTGGTTCCGGTTCTTGGCCGGACATTTGTCTACGATAATGGGGCTTCCATGGAACATAAGGGCTATACGTTTTCCATTAAAAGGCTGTGCCAGCATTTGAGGGAGCATTACCGGAAATATGGGACGGATGGGTACATACTGCTGTTTGATTTCAGCAAGTTTTTTGACAATGTTTCCCATGAGGTCATAAAAAAGATTATGTTCCGGGAATTTACGGACAAGAAGATCATCGGCCTGACCATGCATTTTGTGCGGATGTTCGGCGATGTTGGCTTGGGGCTTGGAAGCCAGATCAGCCAGACATTTGCCCTGGCGTCGGCAAACCGGCTGGACCATTATGTGAAAGAGGTCTGCCGGATACGGGGATATGGCCGGTACATGGACGATGGGTACCTGATCCACGAGAGCAAAGAGTATCTGCAGAGATGCTTGGATGGCATCCGTGAGGTGTGCAAAGAGCTGGGTATTACTTTAAATGAAAAAAAGACCCAGATTGTAAAGCTGACACACGGCTTTAAATATCTGAAAACACGGTTTTATCTTCTGGATTCTGGTAAAATTGTCCGGAAGATCCATAAAAAGTCCATAACGAGGCAGCGGAGGAAACTGAAAAAATTCAAGATCCTGCTGGACAGGGGGATCATGACATACGAGGATGTATATACGTCATGGCAGAGCTGGAAATCATATGCGAATACCTTTAGCGCATGGCGTACAGTCCAGAATATGGCACGCTTATATGACGAACTTTTCATTATCCCCTGGCTGAATGGACAGACAAATTAAATAAAGAGATTAAGAAGCTTACAATGCGGCATGTGTTGTAAGCTTTTTTTGTGGGAGGATTTATGGATAGAGATAATCTGATTGAATTGCAGAATACGATCATTGAATTCCAAGGGGATATCATCAGCATCCTGATGGCCCTCTACATCCGGGCGCCGAATTTTTATATCCCGGACGAACTGCAGAGCATTATTTCCAGAAACAATGCATTGCTGGAGATATTAAACAGCCCCAAGGGGGAGAAAGCGCACAGGAAGGGAGGTGGGCAGTGATGGAGGAGTATATTACAAGGCCTGAGCATGAGGCTTTTTCAGAGCTTATGAAATCTGAGAATGCACGGCTCAAAGAAGAAGATTCAAGGCAGAATAAGCGGCTGAGTGCGCTTGAGGCAGCCATACAGCAGATCAATGCGCTTACTGTTTCGGTAGAACGTCTGGCCGCCAGCGTGGAAAACATGGCGAAAGAGCAGCTTCAGATCAACAAAAGCATTGAGAAGCAGGGGGAGCGTATAGGCTCCCTGGAAAACCGGGACGGTGAAAAATGGCGGCAGGTTACAGGGTACGTGCTGACTACTATTGTTGGCATCGCACTTGGATTTATTGCAACACACATTGGATTATAAGGAGGAAGAGATCATGATGAAAGAAATCAATTGGAAAAGGAAACTTACAAGCAGGAAACTGTGGACGGCGGTAGCATCGTTCGTGTCCATGATGATCGTAGCGACCGGAGGGGCAGAGAATACAGCTACCCAGGTAACGGCGCTGATCATGGCCGGCGCATCAGTAGTCGCGTATATCATCGGGGAAGGCCTGACGGATTCGGCCAATGCAGATGCAGAAATCAAAGACGAAGAGTAAATGTAAGGGATTGCGAGAGCCTGGGCGTAACTGCCCGGGCTTTTTGCGGAAAGGAGTATTGTATGACAGAATCACAGGCAAGGCAGAAAGTAGTATCAGTGGCAGAAGGATGGTATGGACGTAAAGAGGCGGACGGTTCGCACCGGGTAATCATTGACATATACAATAACCATAAGCCGCTGGCAAGAAATTATAAGGTGAAATATACGGATGCGTGGTGCGCCACATTTGGATCTGCAGCTGCCATTGTGGCCGGGTATACCGACATCATCCCAACGGAGTGCGGGTGTGGCCAGATGATAGAAGAATTCCGGAAGCGTAACCGATGGGTGGAAAATGACGCATATGTCCCATCACCAGGGGATTATATTTTTTACGACTGGGACGATACCGGCGCAGGCGACTGTACTGGATGGCCGGAGCATGTGGGTCTTGTTGTGTCCGTATCCGGGAATACAATCAGGGTCATTGAGGGCAACAAGAATGATGCAGTTGGATACCGTAATCTGACTGTAAATGGCAGGTATATCCGTGGTTACGGAATCCCGGATTATGCCTCTAAAGTAACAGGTGGGAGCAGCCCTTCATCGGCAGGAAACCAAGACGGCAGCTCCGCATCGGGAACGCTCTGCATGACGCCGCAATGGGTAGGCAGGGTTACGTGTGATGGCTTGAATGTCAGGAAATGGGCCGGGGAGGAATACGACAATATAAAAAGTTGGCCAAAACTGGACAAAGGCAATACAGTCGAGGTCTGTGACAGCGTTAAGGCAACGGATGGCTCCATCTGGTATTACATCAGGATAAGTGGCAGCATTTACGGTTTCTCCCACTCTGGCTACATCAAGGAAGCATCTGGGACAGCAGCCCCGGCAGAAATTAAGAAGGGGCAGACAGTCCAGTTTACAGGGAACCGGCATTACACAAGTTCTTATGCGAAAGCTGCCGGGAAGCCGTGTAAATGTGGCAAGGCAAAAGTTACGGCAGTCAATCCTGGAAGCGCCCACCCGTATCACTTGGTGGCTGTTCCCGGTGGAGGCTCTACCGTGTATGGATGGGTAAATGCATCTGATATGTAAACGTGGCAAGACGTGATCAAATTTCCGGATATGTAAAAATATGGTTCGGATATGTCGTCGCTCTCCTATCAGAATACGATAGGATATAACATAACCCGCTATAAAATAACAAATGGCACAAAAATGTGTCAAATAATGCTATTTTATAGCGGAAGGAGCGGCGACGCATGATAAAAATTTTATTATCTAAAAAGCTCGGTGAACTCAGATGGACGCAGGCAGATCTGGCAAGGGTTACAGGCATCCGGCCCAACACAATCGGTGAGTTGTACCATGGGTTTGCAGAAAGAGTGAATCTGAGGCATATAAGCCTCATCTGTGAAGCTTTGAATTGCAAACTTGACGAACTGATGGAGTATGTGCCGGATGAAAACCCTAACATCGTACATACCAGGAACGGCTCTCTGATTTCACAATCTGACAAATAGTGCTGCAACACTGATGTCATAAAGAAAGACGTTCATTAGGTGAACGTCTTTTTTTATATCACATTTTTTATCTGCATTCAATAGCATTTTTTCCCAGAGATTCCTCAAAGTATCCCATGTCAAAAGAGTTGTCCAAATATCCCTGGCGGATAGTGTGTACGTATTGTGGTGATGGCCGGCCGGGAAGCTGCCGTTTATCCATAATGTATACCATAGCTTTCTTCTTTTTTCCGTTTATATCAACCATGACATTCTGTTTGAAATAGTAGCGTGGATATCCCTCGTATATATCAAGGCGGGCTTCATCCCGGGGCTGTATCTCCCAAACCAGGACAGGGACAAATGAGCCTTTCTTCCGTCTGATAGTGGCGTGTGAGTTCGTCTGTGTGCCTCTGTAGATTAGCTCCCAGTTATTTAATAGGCCAGCCGCATAAATGCTGGCAGAGGGACATCTAGCGGCCATCTGGGCCAGATTAAGGTTACTTCCATATGCGATATATAATTTCCCCATGATATTTCCTCCTTATAACCATTTGTCAACAACCGTTGAAGTATCTTTATTTACTTTTCCAGCGGATATCCATTCATATCTTACCATGATCCACCATTCACCATTTGCTCCGATGCAGTATTGATATTTGGGTGTATCAATAAACATCAGCTGATATATCATACTTCTGCGGGTGTCTGTGTCAAGTGATTCGAACTGTTTGTCTGTTAATTTAAGTCTTGCTTTCATAATACCCTTCTTTCTCCCCGTCATGCCGATAGGCCAGCGGCATTTTTTATGCGGCTCTGCAGGTCATTCCGGCAGCTTTTTTCAGCGGTGTCATGAGATGCAGGCGGCAGGTTTTGAATTCATCCCCATAAAGGCCGAGGCGATTTGTGAGGATATTCCTCATAATGGTAACTTTTTTCTCAGCTGTGTATCCGGCCATTGAACGGAATACTATTTTGTCCTGTGATGTGATGGCCCATGCAGATACTGCCAAGCAAAACTGGATATAAGCTTTGATTTTTCCGGCGTGTAAGGTGCTGTTAAAAAGTCTGAATTCTACGGTGCCTTTGGAGAAGTAGCTGTGGAGATTAACTCCATGATAACGTGTCCGGTTATAATGCTCATGATTGATTCCGTCTGAATATCCGTCATTTGCTCTGCTGTACCAAATCTGTTCGGCCTGCTCCTTAGAAAGGTTCTTGTCCTTTTTCATTTCATTCAACAGATTTGTATTCAATTTTTGGCACCAACTGGATTCTCTATCACCGATCTCAAGTGCTTCATAAATCAAATCCTGCCTGGAGGTCATGAAGTTTACCAGCCTGCGGAGGGATTTTGCATCATGGTTTGCACCGTCAACATGAATGTGGATCCCGCAACTTCTGTGGGATTTCGCACCGTTTTCCCGCAATTTCCGGATGATGTTCTGTAGCAGTTCAATATCGTCATATTTAAGAGGGGGTGTCACAAATTCCACTCTGTATTCATCTGAATATTCATTGCTTCCGTCATTTTTGATTGGGGTGATTGAGGAATCCCTCATAATCTTCCATTTTCTATTTGCCTGGTCGGCGATGGTGCGTGTCTGGTAGCAATTGCGGCTTGGGCTTGATGGCGTGCTTCCAAGAACCTCTGCTACGATTTTAGCTGCCTTTTCCCTTGTGATTCCTGTCATTTCTACTTCTACTCCGAATAACTGATTTTTTAACATGTGTTTCTCCTCCTTATGATTAAAATGTTGATTATTTTGATTAGCTTTTGTTGCTGTAAACATATTACCATATGTAGCGTAGATGCCAATAGTTTTTTGATAAAAATAGTCAAAAAGTTGATTAAAAATATTGACTTTATGATTATAATAGTGTAAAATAGGAAAAAACGGAGGTGAGACGTATGATAAAATGTAATTTGTCAATTTTAATGGGGAGAGATAAGAAAAAGATACAGGACGTATGCAACGAAACCGGTTTGGCAAGGAACACCGTTGCCAATTTATATAATGAAAAAGCGACTAGGGTAGATTACAATACGATGGAGCAGCTCTGCAAAATGTTCCATTGCACAGTCGGGGAGTTGTTTGAGTATGATATGGAATAAGGATACGGTTTACCCGAAGTTGTTTGGAGAGTTCTCCTGCATATATGCATTAGAAAATAGGAAAAATGGAAAAGTATATATAGGTAGAGCGGAGAAATATACGCCTCGCCTCAGCGCACACTACTATACTTTGAAAAAAGGAACACATTCTAATGTAGAGATGCAGAGGGACTTTGATGAGGGACACGACTTTGAAGTAAAGATTTTATGCACATTCCAGCATGATTTTGATGCAAGAAGGGAAGAAATGGCTTTAGAAACATTTTTTATCGTAAAGTATAAAGCGGTTGAAAAAGGTTATAACAAGTCGTATAATTTCAATAATAAGGAATGTGCTATAAAAGCTATACTGGCAAACGCAGAATATATTTGTAGACAGATGATATTTGAGGATGTGGTAGAAATAAATCCGTAATATCGTGACACTATGGTGACACTAATAACGGATTGTGATGAAAGTATAGAGAGTATAAAACGGTAAATAAAGGTATGAAGCGAGGAATTTTCACAATGAAAGTTCAAGGAAATACCATTACCAAATCGAACTTGAATAGTACAAAAGTATATTATTTATTTTATATGGCAGGTAGTCCATGAGATTGCCTGCTATATTTTCAATCTATAATTTTAGAAAAATTGAGGCGGTAAATTGTTGCCAATAGAAATGGGTATTTATTATAGCAAAATGCTTTACAAATGCTATAATATGGAATATACTAACATCACTATTAAGAAAGAGGTGATGTAATGGCTCAAATTAGTTTGCGTGTAGAGGATGATGTAAAAAAAATGGCAGAGCAGGCATGTGCCGATATTGGCATGTC